>JACCDW011019418.1_pt1 | contig 16883 bp, 15 predicted proteins | sample 7449781 | NCBI WGS metagenome assembly JACCDW01 (sample SAMN15323449, study PRJNA562643) | freshwater metagenome | isolation source: river surface water | place: USA:Blue River Watershed | collected 2017-08-18
ACATCTTTCACATCGTCAGTGATAAATACCTGACGGCTGTATAATTGTACTTTATCACGATTAAGCTGAAAATCTTTCTTGATTTTCGGGAAGTATAAAACACCCGTCAAATTGAACGGATAGTCAACGTTGAGGTGAATCCAGAAAAGCGGGTCTTCGCCGAATGGATATAATTCTTTGTAGAATGCTTTATAATCTTCATCAGTTAATTCTGACGGAGATTTTGTCCAAATTGGGTTAGGATTATTGATTACTTTACCATCAAATTCGATTTCAACGGGCAAGAATTTAGCGTATTTCTCCAGAATTCCGCTGATTCTGAAGTTGTCTAAAAATTCTTCTGAGTCAGCCGCAATGTGCAAAATGATGTCAGTTCCACGCTCTGCTTTTTCAGCTTCTGTGATTTCGAACTCGGTGCTACCATCGCAAACCCAACGAGCTGGAGCATCATCACGGAATGATTTTGAAATGATTTCTACGTTTTCCGACACCATAAATGCCGAATAAAAACCTAAACCAAACTGACCGATGATTTGATTCGTATCTGGGGTGTCTTTGTATTTTTCTAAGAACTCTTTCGCACCCGAAAAAGCAATCTGATTGATGTATTTCTTGATATCTTCGGCACTCAAACCAATTCCTTTATCAGAAATCGTAATCGTTTTTGCTTCTTTATCAACCGAAACTTTGATGGTCAAATCGCCTAATTCGCCATTAAACTCACCCATCGAAGCCAATTTTTTAAGTTTTTGTGTGGCATCAACGGCATTTGAAACCAACTCACGTAAGAAAATCTCGTGGTCAGAGTAAAGAAACTTTTTAATGATTGGAAAAATATTTTCCGTGTTAATCGAAATTGTACCTTTTTCAGCTACCATGATTATGTTTTAATGAATAATTTAAAATGAATAATGCAAATCAGACATTTTTACAGGAAAAAGTCAGCGAAACCTATCTTATCAAAGGCTGTTCCAAAGCTCAATAAACTGACAGATTGTCAGTTTACGAGTCAACAGTCGGCGGTAGATAGTCCACAACAAACCGTTCAAAAAGTGCCGTTCAGAGCAAATTCATTCGCTAAACTTCATGTATCATTTTACAGTTTTCCACAAACTCCCTAAAAAAATTATGTAAAGCTCTATACTAATTCTACACGAAATGATGTTTATTCGGGTAATTAGTTTTATTAAAACCAACCACAAAAACAACCGTGAAAAAATTTCTTATCATTTGTTCATTTCTTGCTATTGTTTCCGAATCTTTTGCACAAGCCGAATACCATACGCCATTCAGATGGGATATTGGTATGCACTACGCTCGCCCAAAAAACTATGGTTTCGGCTTGGGAATTTATACCGAACCTAAATATTTAGTTAACGATAATCTATCAGTAGGCTTGCGTTTGGAAGGTACCGTATTGGGCCGACTAAAAGTGAATGCTTCCTCAGATAACGGAGGCTCATTGGGTTGGGTTAGTTCACTCTTGGCTATCTCAGATTATCATATCGGCGAAGGTCATTTCCGCCCAACGGTTGGGCTTGGTGCTGGACTTTACCGCCCAACAGCAGCATCGTACAGTCAAGGAGAAATGTACCCAGATATTGCTCGTGGAAGCAAATTTGGCGTTTCGCCACGCATCGGCATTGACTTATGGCATTTCAGATTATCGGCCGACTATAACTTTATTTTTGGTCAAAGAAACCTCATCGATGGGCAAAAAATTGACCTCAACCAAAATCACCTAACCATCAAAATGGGTATTTTCTTCGGTGGCGGTTTGAGACAGGAATAGGCTTGATAATTAGTTATGACTCTTCGTTTTCAGTCTAAAATGTGGCATATTCTTAAAGATGTGCCACTTTTTTTATTCCTTCCACCAAAATGGTTTTTGTAGGGTTCGAGTGGGGCCTTCCATACATTCGGCAGTAGCTCCAAACCGATTCGGATTTGGCTTTCTTCCGAGCAACCCAATCGGATTTGCCTTTCCTTGTGCATTTTCTCGGCTAAGCCAATAATTGATAGCACTGGCACTCCCTACCATAAAAAAGCCTACAACTGGCTCAGCTGGATTAGTAAGATTCCTTACGTTTCCTACAATGGCCGCAGGTGGCGTATCAACCAGCGTGCCTGTACGTTCGGTTTGCTCAGAAAGTGTTTTTAAAAACCTATATGCTTCCCCTGAAATAGCCAACTGTTTGATTTCGACCAATGCTCCACCGTACTGATAATAAGGAATTTGAGCTACGAGTTTATTGTAAACAGGCTTTCCATTGGAATAGATATCGCTAAAAATATTCCAAGTGTCGTTACGTAAAATTTCCCAACAATTTTGCCGACAATAATAATCAACCGAAAATTCTGTGTGACATATAAATTGGCGTTCCCAGAGTGTCCACGACCATGTATAATAATTCTGCTCGTTGGCAGGGTCTTGAAAATCGACATATAGATTATTGGCAGGAATCTTCTTCGTGCCAGTATCAATACCTTGTGTCGCAAACGTATCATAAAGTCGGCTAACTTTCACTCCTTTTGGCATTATCTGTTCGGTTGATTCGTAGTTTGTACCGTCTGGCTTCTGAAAGATTAACTGATAAGATTCTCCACTTTTTGCCCTAAAGTTTTCGGGTAAGGCATAGACTCCTTCTCCTTGATGGGTCAACGAAATCACTTCTTTTCGGTTGACCAATATATCTACTTTCAGATTAGCTATTGGCTCTCGAAAAGTAATCTCACCTTTGGCAACCGATTTATGAATACGTATTTTTTGCGGAATGTCTTCATCGGTAATCGTCGCATCAACCACCAATTTATCAAGTGAGTTTTCGGAGAGTGTGTTAAAAGGTTCAACACAAGCATAAGCCCAAACGCTCAGCAACATCACAAGTATTTTTCTGTGCTTCGGCATTGGTTAGTGGGCTAAAAATCAATGATTTATATGCAAACAAAATTAAAGATATTTAAAACGAATTGGAGACATTTATTCAATTTTTCTTAAAAAAACGTAAAAATTTAATTCAAAAATTTACCTTTGCGAATACGATTAACAAGTATTTTGGTAGCTGTGAAAGATAATTCTCAAATAATCACGATTAAAGACATTGCACGAAAGTTTAAATGCTCGCCTTCGACGGTTTCAAGGGCATTGAACGATAACCCTGTGATTAATGAAGAAACCCGCAAGACGATTCAAGAATATGCTGAAAAAATGGGTTATCAGCGAAACATCATTTCATTGAGTTTGCTCAATAAATCGTCAAAAACCTTGGGGGTTATTTTGCCCAATATCAATCACTTCCACGAGTCGGCCATGCTCGAAGGGCTACAATCTACGTTTCAGCCGCTTGGCTATTTACTTAATATTTGTGTAACCAACGAAAGCTACGAACTCGAAAAGCAATACATCGAACGCCTATTGGCCAATCGAGTTGATGGCATTTTCTTGTCGATTTCGCAAGAAACCTACGATGGTGGGCATTACGAGCATATCGAGAAGGTAGTCAGACGTGATATTCCGTTGGTTTATATTGACCGAAAATACGATGCCGCTCTGGCCAATGGTGTAATCGTTGATGACTACGACGGGGCCTTTATGGCAACCCAGCATTTGATAGAAATTGGTTGCCGAAGAATTGCTCATTTACGTGGGCCAAAAGGCTTGACAGTTTCGGAATATAGATTTAATGGCTATCGAGATTGTCTATTAAAGCACAATCTACCGATTGATGAAACCTTGATTTGTACAACTAATTTTGAGGTAGAAAGTGCCATCGAACCCACTAAATATCTACTTAATTTACCCGAAAGACCTGATGCTATTTTTGGCGTAAATGACCACGTTTGTATCGGTGCGATGTCGGTTATTAGAGAGCAAAATATCAAGATTCCGCAAGAAATTGCCCTCGTTGGATTTGATGACTCTCCGATTGCACAGTATTTCTGGCCGCCGCTTAGTTCAGTACAACGTCAGAGCCGTCAGATTGGCTTAGAGGCTTCCGAGCTTCTTTTGGGACAGTTAAACAATAAAGTACTGGATAGCAAAGTTTTATCTTCAAAACTTGTTGTTAGAGAATCATCTAAAAAGTAAAGAGATTTTCTCACAAACTGGCTATTAAATAACTTCCACTTATTTTAAATTTACTAATGAAAAAATCCATCGGCTTACTCTTAGCGGCATTCCTACTATCGCTTTGCTCAAACGCACAAGTCACTTTCTCAAACGAAAAACCTAAAATTGGCGAAACGGTTCAATTCTTTTTTAATCCAACAAATAGCCCACTTCTAAAATCAAACGCAATTAAGGCAAATGCCTTTTATTTTAAGGCTCGTACTCCAATGTCATCACAGCCATTTTCAATTGATTTGACAAAGAATGATAATATTTGGAAAGGAGAATTTACCTTCAGTAATGATAGTATGTCTGGTATTTTAATCGCTTTTGAAGATACCGATACCCATGAAATTGACAACAATAATGGGAATGGATATTTTGTATTCATTCATAATAAAGATAATATACCCACAAAGGGAGCTTATGCAGGCTTGGCAATAGCACAAAACATAGGAAACAGTAATCAATTATTCAACCTAAAAAATGACCATTCAGAGCAAGTTGAACTTTATGAAAAAGACTTTGCAAGATTTCCTGACTTAAAAGAAATAGTTTGGATACCCTACTATTGGACTATCAGTGAACGAAAAAAAGAAGGAGATAAAGAGTTGATTGAAAAAGGATTAGATAGTCGTTTGGAAAATTCTCAAACACTCAGCGAAACGGAAATGAGCAGCATCATCCATCTTTATCGGCAAATTGGAAAAAAAGATAAAGCCATGCCAATAGCTAAGGCTTTGATTGAAAAATCACCGAAAGGAGATTTTGCTCAATTTGAAAAATACAGTCAAATCATGCAAGAACCAGATGCTGGAAAGAGAATGAAATTATTTGAAGATTTTGAAATAGCTATGCCAGAATCTCATCTATTACCAGAATTAGCTTATATTATTATACATGCTTATGTCGATACAAAAGAAATTAATAAACTAAAAAATGGTATTGAAAAATATGTAATCCCTGCTCCAGCCCCAATAGCATCGAAAGCCGATACCTACAACTCCATTGCAAGGAAAATGGTCGAGGCAAACTGGGAATTAAACGTTGCTAAAGAATTTTCCGATAAAGCAATAGAACTGCAACTTTTAGAAAAACAACAAAATGATACGAAACGAACTTCCACAGCACTTAATTCGTATTATGACACCAATGGGTCTATTTTAGAAAAACTCGGCAGGTTCAATGAAGCTTATGAATCTTACAAAAAAGCTATTTCAAGTAATATCAACGAAACGGAATTCGAAATCAACGAAAGATTCATTCTATCGGCTTATAAAGCGAAACATTTAGATGAAGCACAACGAATGGGAGAACTTTTTATGAAAGAAGCCAAATCGACTGAAAAAATAAAAGGGGTCTTAAAAGATATTTACATCAAGAAAAATGGTCAAAAGGGGTTAAATAACTACATTTCATCGCTCGAAGCCATAATGAAAGCCAAACAAAAAGAAGAATTAATGGCAAGTATGCTTGAAGAAGATGCCAAACAATTTGAGCTTAAAGACCTAACGGGAAGCACTGTTAGTTTAGCATCACTAAAAGATAAAGTAGTTGTCCTTGATTTCTGGGCAACTTGGTGTGGGCCTTGCCTTGCATCAATGCCAGGAATGCAGGAAGTGCAACGAAAATATAAAGATAACCCAAAAGTAAAATTCTTATTTATTGACACCTTGGAAGATGAAGAATATTATTTATCGAAAGTCAAGAAACTAATTTCTGATAAAAAATATGGTGATTTAACCGTTCTTTTAGATACTGATAGTAAATTAGTAGCTCAATATAAAGTGGAAGGAATACCAACAAAATTTGTTATTGACGGAAATGGAAAAGTTCGTTTCAGAAGCGTTGGTTACAGCGGTAACAAAGAAAGTTTAGTAAACGAACTTTCTTTGATGATTGATACCCTTCTAAATCAAAAATAAAATTCAACCTAAAACTCATGCAAAAACAAATTCTAACCTTTACTTCTACGGCTGTTTTGCTACTTTATGTGGCTTGTCAGAAAAAACTAAACGAAGACACCTCCATTATTCCAGAAACACCAGTAACTGTAACTGAATACAAAATCGACAAATCTACCCCAGTTTGGGCCGATGAATTTGATTATAAAGGCTTGCCCGATTCAAAAAAATGGAGCTACGACATTGGCGGAAATGGCTGGGGAAACCAAGAAAAACAATACTATACAAAAGACCTAAAAAACGCTCGTGTAGAAGACGGGAAATTAATCATTGAAGCACTTAAAGAAAAATACGAAAACAACGAATACACTTCGGCACGTTTGGTAAGCAAAGGAAAAGGCGATTTTCTGTACGGCAGAATTGAAATAAAAGCAAAATTACCGAAAGGACGTGGCACTTGGCCTGCCGCTTGGATGTTGGCCACCGAACAGACCTACGGAGCAAGCTACTGGCCAGATAATGGCGAAATCGACATCATCGAACACGTAGGTTTCGACCAAAACCGTGTTCATGGAAACATTCACACCAAGGCCTTTAATCACTCCATTGGAACGAATAAAGGTAATAATGTAGTGGCTGAAAGTGATGTATCAGATAATTTTCATGTGTATGCCTGCGAATGGCTACCCGACAAAATCACGATTGAACTTGATGGTAAACCCTACTTTACCTTCAATAAACCAAGCAATGATTGGAAAGAATGGCCTTTCGATAAAAAGTTTCATATTTTATTGAATATAGCCATTGGCGGAGGTTGGGGCGGCCAAAAAGGCATCGATGATAGCATTTTTCCACAACGAATGGAAGTTGACTATGTGAGAGTTTATAAGGCTGTGAAATAGTATTCAGTCAACAGTCCACAAGTCCACCGTTCAACAGGATAATTAAAAATGCCCTCTGAAAAAGTTTTCAGAGGGCATTTTTAATATTCACCATTAATCATTCACAATTCAACATCATCTATATCCAATCAATTCCTTTTTTCAATAAACTCAATGTACGCTCTTCGGGGCTATTTGCTTGGGGTTTGTAATCATACACCCAGTTGGCAACGGGCGGCAAACTCATCAGAATAGACTCGGTACGGCCATTGGTTTCAAGACCAAATTTTGTTCCTCTATCCCAAGCTAAATTAAACTCTACGTAACGTCCACGACGCAACATTTGCCACGTTTTCTCCTCTTCTCCATACGGCATCTGAGCATTTTTAGCCATCAAATGCGTGTAAATCGGAGCAAAAGATTCACCTACTGACTTTATGAAATCAAAAGTTTTTTCTTTTTCTGTGGCGTCTTGTGGTTTTAAATAATCAAAAAATATCCCTCCTACTCCACGAGTTTCTTGACGGTGCGGAATATAAAAATAATTATCGGCCCATTCTTTATACTTTTTGTAGGCATCGGCATCGTGCTTATCACACGCATTTTTTAGTTGCTCATGAAACCAACGAGCATCTTCATCAACCACGTAATGTGGCGTTAGGTCAATGCCACCACCGAACCACGAAATACCATTCGACATCTCGAAGTATCGCACATTCATGTGAATAATCGGTACCATCGGGCTTACAGGGTGCTGTACGATACTTACTCCAGTAGCAAAATAATCTGCCTTTTCGCTAAGTTTTAGTTGTTTCTGCAATGCCTCAGAAGTTTCGCCTTGCACAGCCGAAAAATTCACTCCTCCTTTCTCAATAATATTGCCATTGGCAATTACACGAGTGCGGCCACCACCGCCACTATGATGCTGCCAATTATCTTCTTGAAATTTACCCTTACCGTCGGTTGTTTCGAGAGCTTGGCAAATAGTATCTTGGAGAGTCTTGAAGTATTCGGCAATATTTTCTTTGGATAACATAAGATTCTTTTGAAATTTTGTAACAAAGTTAGAACAAGATTGGTCAGGTTTGCAAAATAATGTAATTACGAATTACAGATTACGATTCACAATCCACATAAAAACCTGAAAATCAACATTTTAACCATTAAACAATCAATTTATATTCATATAACGTAATGATAAACGATATGGTATCGAATTGGCAATCGTCATTCGTAAATCGTAAATCGTCATTCGTAAATCAAAAATCGTCTCATGTTTTCATTAAACAACGTCATTCGTCCACATATTCTTTCGCTTACCCCCTATTCTTCGGCTCGTGATGAATACTCGGGTTCGGAAGGTACATTTCTTGATGCCAACGAAAACCCATTTGGTTCAGTAATTTCAGGAAAATATAATCGTTATCCCGACCCTTATCAGTCAGTTGTGAAAGAAAAACTGGCCAAGATAAAAAAAGTACGACCAAGCCAAATTTTCTTAGGGAATGGTTCCGATGAAGCCATCGACCTCATTATTCGTGCTGCCTGTGAGCCAAAACAAGATAATATTCTGATACTTCCGCCAACTTATGGTATGTATAAGGTTTGTGCCGATGTTCAGAATGTTGCCGTAAAACAAGTTCCGCTCACAACTGATTTTCAAGTAGATACGAAAAAAGTACTTGAAACCGCCGATGCCAATACAAAAATTATCTGGATTTGTTCGCCCAATAACCCCTCGGGTAATATCATTGAACGAGCATCAATTTTACACATTTTAGATAATTTCACTACTGGTTTAGTGGTAGTTGATGAGGCTTATATTGATTTTGCCACTGAAGAGTCTTTCACGCAGCTGTTAGATAAATACCCAAATTTGGTAGTAATGCAGACATTCTCGAAAGCGTGGGGTCTGGCGGCACTACGTTTGGGAATGGGCTTTGCATCGGAAGAAATTATCAAGATTTTGAATAAAATTAAGTACCCTTACAACTTAAATGGTGTTACTCAGAAACTACTCTATGCAGCTCTGGGAAAAGAGGAGAAAAAGGATAAATACGTAAAACAGATTTTAAAAGAGCGTGAGCATTTACACAAAAAATTATCAGAATTAAGTATTGTACAGCACATTTATCCATCAGACTCTAATCAGCTTTTGGTAAAATTTACTGATGCAAATGCCGTCTTTCATTATTTAATTGAGCAGAAAATCATTACTCGTCTGCGTTCAAACGTACTTTTATGCGAAAACTGCATCCGTATTTCGATTGGTACAAAAAAAGAAAATGAGATACTCTTGAAGGCTTTGAAGAAATATTAACATTTCTTCAAAAAAATTTGACAACTTTGGATAATCGACATGCAAGCCCAAAGTTGTCAAATATCAAAAATCAGCAGCTACCTTATCCACAATCTCAAAGAAGGGTTTTAGTTCTTTCTCTCTGCCACGCAGCCAAAGCATCAACATGGAAGCTTTCAAAGAAATATTGTTTAACTCAATAAACTTCACATTCATGTTTTGCCCGCTCAATGCCGACTTTGGCTCAATCGAAATTCCTAAACCCGCTTCTACCAACCGCAAAACTGTATTTGAATTGCCTGACTGATATGCCACTTTCGGAATAAAACCGTAAGATTGGCACAACGCCTCAAGGCTTTCTACATAGCCCGAACTCTCGTTTCGTGGGGGTAAGATAAAATTTTCATCGGCCAATTGTACCAGCGACTCAAAGTTTGTTACATCCAAATGATGATTCTGTGGTAAAATTATTACAAAGTTTTCTACGTAAATCGTGCGAGTGTTTAGCTCTTTTGGCACTATCATATTTGGGCCAAATGCCACATCAATCGTGCGATTTATTAAAGCATTGATACCATAAAGGTTGGTTGTTTCGTTCAAATTTGTTTTCATCAAGGGCATTTCAGCTTGAATTTTAGCCAAAATATTGGGTAATAAAAACTGCATTGACGAACTCGAATGAGCTATTTTTATCTCACCACCCTCACCTTTATGAATCTGAGAAGTACGCTGTTTTACTCGCTCAAAATCCTCCAAAATACGTTCACATTCTTCCCTAAAATACTCACCAGCAGTAGTCAGAGCCACATTTCGTTTGTTTCTATCAAATAAAACTACACCTAATTCCTCTTCCAAAGCCATTATTTGTCGGCTGAGGGCTGGTTGAGCTATGTATATTTCGTCGGCGGCTTTTCTAAAATTCAGCGTTTCAGAAAGTTTCAAAAAGTGTTCAATCGTTCTAAAATCTATTACTGATTCATTTTAAGCATCAAATAATCAAAATTAAGTATTTTTTGTTATCAAAAATAAGTAATTGTTTTGCAAAAGAAAAACAAGTAGTAGTAATAGAATTATAGGTACATGATAAAACGTTGGGCCAAACTACTACTATAATCATTCTTCATTACACTTTCTCAACAAACAAATGAAATCACTTTTATTTACTTTTCTAACTTGTTTTATTACTTTTGAGGCCTTTTCGGAGGAAAAAAAAGATTCGGTTCAAACCCAACAATCACCGATTCAATTTTCGGGGAATGTGCAGCTAACCAACAATGGTATTTCACCAGTGCCTGCTTTTGCACTCGGAAAACCTGCCTTAATGACGGGATTTTTTATAAAAAAAGGTAATTTTTCGTTTTCTCCTGCTTTCAATTATGGAATTGATGGAAAACCTTGGGTATCGAATAGCTGGTTGCGGGTGCAGTTTCCGCACAAAAAGTTTACCTTTCGTACGGGTATCAACTGGTCGTTGTTTTTTAAACGAACCAGCGTAACCGAAAACGCACAGACCTTTGAAGTACAGCGAGCCAATAAATATTTAGAATTTGAAGCGGCCACAACTTACAAAATCTCCGAAAATTCGAGTATTCAGGCACTTTGTTGGTACACCAAAGGCATTGATATTGATGCGGTAAAATACGGACTTTTTTACAGCCTTTCGGCAAATATCAGTAAAATACGTATCTCAAATTCGATAAAATTAGCACTCAAACCAAATTTATTTTACATTGATAATAGTATTCCATTTAAAGGACTTTTTGCTTCGGGAATTGCCGTTTGGTCGTATAAAAACTTGCCTTTTTCGGTGTCGATGCAAGCCGTAAAACCACTCATCGTGACACCTAAAAGTGATTTCAATTGGAACATTGGTTTAAATTTTGATTTCTAAAAAATGACAACTCTTCAACAGGCTTTTTCGCCCGATTCATTTCGTAAGAATGCCCATACTTTAGTCGATTTATTGGCTGACTACTTGGAATCTGCTCAAAATCAGACGCTTACGAGTGTGATTCCATATCAAGAACCCGACGAATCTTTGGCTTTTTGGCAAGCAGATTATGAGCATGGAGCAGGCAATATTGAAGATTTTTTCAGGAAAACCATCGAAAAATCTACCCATTTGCACCATCCACGCTACATGGGGCATCAAGTTACGCCACCACTGCCTATTACGGCAATAGCCAGTATGCTTTCTGGTTTACTCAACAATGGTATGGCTGTATATGAAATGGGTTTGGTGTCGAATCCGTTGGAGAGAATCTTATCCGAATTATTGGCAAAAAAAATCGGCTTTGATAATAATGCCAGTGGCTTACTTACTTCGGGTGGGACATTGGCAAACCTTACGGCACTATTGGCTGCTCGTGCCGCAAAAACCGATGTTTGGGAAGAAGGAAATGGAGATAAATTGGCCGTTATGGTTTCGGAAGAAGCACATTATTGCATCGACCGTGCCGCCCGAATTATGGGAATGGGCAGTGAAGGAATCATAAAAGTTCCGACCAACGAACGTTTACAAATTCGCACCGATTTATTAGAAAAATACTACAATGAAGCTACCGAAAAAGGCTTCAAAGTGATTTGTATCGTGGGAAGTGCTTGCTCAACTTCTACTGGAAGTTACGATAATTTGGTAGAAATAGGCAATTTTGCTCAAAAACACCATCTGTGGTTTCATGTCGATGGAGCTCACGGCGGAGCGGTTATTTTCTCCGAAAAATATAAGAACAAAGTAAATGGTATTGAACAAGCCGATTCAGTGGTAATCGACTGGCACAAAATGCTTATGACACCTGCCCTGGCTACCGCTTTGATTTTTAAGCGAGATGAAGATGCCTTCAAGACTTTTCAGCAAAAAGCACAATATTTATGGGCAAATCAACACTCAAAAGATTGGTTCAATTCTGGCAAACGAACTTTTGAATGCACAAAATTGATGATGAGCCTAAAAATCTATTCAATTTTGAAAGCTCACGGCGTACAGATTTTTACCGAAAATGTAGAACATTTGCATGGTTTGGCTGAAAAATTTGCTAAAATAGTAAAATCTCGACCAAACTTTGAATTGGCCATTGAGCCAGAAAGCAATATTGTGTGTTTCAGACTTACACCTTCCAATGCAAATTTAAATGAATTAAACTCGGCCATTAGAAAACAGCTTTTACAAGAAGGGAATTTTTATATAGTGCAGACAACTTTAAAAGAAAACGTTTATCTTCGTGTGTCATTAATGAATCCGCTCACAACCGAAGCAGACCTAAACGCACTCATAAATGAAATTGAAAGAATTGGCAATCAGATTTCTTGAACATAAATATTTAGCCTTTACTATTACGCTTATCATTTTTTTACTCTGCACAATACCGAGTGAACAATTACCCAAAGGCAATGATAAGACCGCCCATTTTGTAGTTTTTGCAGGATGGGCTTTTTGCTGGCAATTTGCTTTTAAAAACTACTCAAAAACGTTAATTCTCGGTATTCTCTACGGAATTCTTATCGAATTTTGGCAGGGTTCGTTGCCTGTGTCATTTCATCGTAGTTTTGATTGGTACGATGCTCTGGCTGATGGTGTGGGTGTTATTATTGGCTTAGCTATTTATTTTATTGTTCAGAGGATTCAACAAAAAAACACATTATGAATCAAATATTCTACGTATATTCATATAGTTTATTACTTTTGTAAAAATATTTCCTTTTCTTCATAGTATAAAACCAATTTTCCCCACAAAATTTCAACAATTATAGCCCACAAAACAGTATAAAAAATACTTGCTAAAAAAACTATATTTGTATCTGTGAACCTGGAAAAATGGAGGTTAAAACCTCAACAACTAACCCTATTAACAGCTGGCTTGGCTTATTTTGCCAATGTCTTTTGCGTTAATCTTACTTATGTTTTCAATAAAGAACCATTCATCGAGTTTGGTTTTAACGAACAACAATTGACAATCGCCAATAGTAGTATACTCATTGCTCAACATATTGGAATCTTTCTTGGGATGCTCATATTTGGGTCGATGGCCGATAAAAAAGGTAGAATGGCAATACTTTTTATTTCAGTATTCACTTATTCAATCGGTACTTTACTAAGTGGCATTGTACATAGTTATCACTTATTTGTGTTTCTAAGATTTGTTGTCGGTTTAGGGTTAGCTTCAGAGTTAGGTATTGGATTAGTACTTGTTTGTGAAATTTTCCCCAAAGAAAAACGAACTTCCACTGTTATTTTTATTGCTACTTGTGGCTTTATAGGGATGTTTTTGTTAAGTATTTTGGCAAAGTCTTATCATTGGCGTACGCTTTATGCCTGTGGAGGAATTTTAGGAATTGCTATTATGCTATTTCGTTTTTCGAATTTTGAGTCTGATATATTTCTCAAAACAAACGATAGTGTACGTAAGAAAACTCGTATATTTTCATTACTGAAAGACCGAAAGATATACTACCTAATTTTGGCTATTTTGCCAACTTACTTAATTACGGCCTCATCAATTTTTATCGGAGTAAATTATTTTAAAGGATTAAAAATCACGGCTGGACAAAGTTTAATGTTTTTTTCGCTGGGTGCTGGCATTGGTTTTATTTTACTTGGGGTACTGGCTCGAAAAATTAAAAGTCGCAAAAAAGTAATTATATTTTGTATGGCTTCATTAATTCTTCTTGCATTTAGCTATGTAGTAGCCAAGCCAATCATTCATCATATTTTCCTGATTACCAATTTTCTTTTTGGCATTTTTGTGTCATACCAGTTTGAGTTATTAACACTTACTGTAGAACAATTCGGTACAAATCAAAGAGCATTAGCCACTACCCTTGTATTTGGTGTTGGGAGAGCATCGGTATTCTTATTTTCTTTGTTAATACCTGTCATAAATATTTTATTCAACGACTTTTTGTATAGTATTCTATTGCTCGATTGTATAGTTTTTTTTCTCGGTATTTGGAGTATTTCAAAAATTAAAGAAGAATATGGCCGAGATTTAAACTTTACAGAATAAAAAGACGTAGTTTTTAGTATTCAGAAAAAACACAAAAAACAATTCTCAGCACAGAGTAATTCTTTTATTACGAATTTAGGGGGGCGTGAATCTCTAAAGATATATTGCTTGCTATACCAGAGTTTCCACTCAGAAAGTAGCTAAGCTTAGACTTTACAGCTATTCAATATGGTAATTTGTCTTAAAAATAAAAAGTTGAACCCTCAACATTATATAAGAATAAACAAAAGAGCAGAAAGGATTCGGAAAAGCAGGCAATGAAAAGATAATAGTGTCAAAAACAATGTTTAAACCATTAATTTCAAATATTAATTTCCGATAATAATAAAAGCCTGATAAGCATTTGCATATCAGGCTTTTAAAATGTGGGCCCACTTGGAATCGAACCAAGCACCTACTGATTATGAGTCGTATTTTAGCTATATTTTTACTATTTGTTTACCTATTAATATTTGCATAATGCACTGATAATCAGCACTTTACTTACATCTGTTTATTGTTTGTTTATCGGCAACTTTATGATTTGTAGTGAGACTTGTAGTGAGACTAAATTTAGTCTCACTACATTTTTTCTATCCAATCTCATCCAGAAGTTCAATAAATTTATTTTTTCCTATCTTGCGAAAAAATGAAATTACCAGCTCTAATATGTATCAATCAAACTTCTACCAAAAAGCATTTGAACCCAACGTTTATCTTGAAGAAGTTAAGCTATTAGCAGGCGTGCATGGACTTTTTACTATTTATCCTTCTTCCAATTCATTTATCGAAGAATTTGTTTGTCACGAACTTATCACCTTTGATACTCGAAAAATTAATCTCGACGATATACTCAAAACAATCGTAGAGATTCTTTCGGAATGGAAAGCCGTTATTAGTACTTCCAAAAAAGCAGCTCCTACCGATTTTATAAAATTTGATGACTACACAAATGATGTTTTGTTCGTTCTCGGAGGTCTCTCTAATCGGGTATTTTCAAGCACCACAAAAGAGTATGCTGATTATTTTTTGAGTGCCATTAATGAGATATGGTTGAATAAACTAATGTTGGATTTTAGTAAACTCCAACGGCTGAGTTCTAATGAAATCAATTACGCATTAATGGTTTTGAACGAACGAATAATTACCCAAAAAGGAAATCTAACGCATTTATCCAATCTTCTATATTTACTAATCAAGCGATTAGAATTTATCAAAGAATCAAACCCACAAGAAAACAAACAAACAAAAATTATTCTGCCCAAGAAACATGAGGAGCTGCCTTTGTTTGAAAGCTTTTTGACCCATATTTCATTTCAAACAATGATAACATGCTTCATCGAACATCAAATTTGTTCGCAAGATGGGGAATTCATCACAAAAGTCGGGGGTAGAAATCCATTCCCAAGCCCAATCATGATTACTTTTTTGCCCGAAATATTAGCTGGTCTATCTTTCTTCAATATTGAGGCTTGGGAATCGCTCAACTTAAAAGAAAAAATCGAAATCCTGAGCAAAACGTTCGGAGTAAAGTCAAATCCTTCCTTTTTTTCCAATGCGGCTTCTAAAAACAATCGTCCTACCGACGAAAAAATCTTACGTTTTCAGCAACTTATTACCACTTCTCTGAGTAAAATCACCACAAAATAGGCTGTTTTCTTATTTGAAATGAAATATTTAAAAACATTTCATTTCAAACAAAGATTACTAAATTTCCTTCCCCTTGATTTGCAGCAGAATTAATCAGCACCTAATTATCTGCAAAGATGAATAAACAATTTCCCAATCAAGCAAAAAGTACGCCTACTTCGCCCATCGAAGGCTCGTTCGACTTTCTCATTCAGCAAGCTGTCGAGAAAGCCCTTTTGAATGTTTCTGAACCGCTTTTGGAAAGTGTGGTGGACAGAATCATTTCCCGCAAAATGACCGAAAACAAAGACGAACCTTTGACCATCGACGAAGCAGCAGCATTAATTCATAAGAAAAAACAGACCATTTACAGCTATTGTTCTTTGGGGAAAATTCCATTTCATAAAAATGGTAACCATAATATCTTCTTTCGTAGTGAACTTGTAGAATGGCTAAAAACGAGTTAAACCCAAAGGATTTCTTACTCTAATGGGTTGTTCGTAGCCTTCAAAAAAGTTCTTTTATCCAATTGAATTCTTGTCCAGCTTATTGTCATGTGTGCATCCGTTTTGTTGAACTAAATTTAGTATTTTCCCAAATAAAGATTCAAACAGAAAAAACATTTCTTGACTCAAAACCCATAAAAAAGCAGCAAGATACCCCTAATGTTTAGGGTTTTAAAATTTAAACAAAAACTACAATGGAGTTACAACACCAAAACACCGAAAACACCGCTGCTGACTTATTGACTTATTTGCCTGTATTGAAACAGAAATTCGCTAATTCCGTAGGAAAAACAAACGAAATGGAACAAATTCTGATTGATTCAGCCTTTGAAAACTACGAACTGTACTTACTATTTCGACAAAACAACAACACGATTTCCGTTGAATCTACCCAACAAATGAAAAAGTTAGGCGAAAGCGACCATATCCAAATGGCTTCGATGGCACTTTACTACAACAAAATAATCATTCATTGCAAAAAAGGTAATTTTATCGAAGTGGATACTCAATTATTGAAAGAAATTTTTCAGTTCTACCGTGAAAGTATGCTACATTTTAAATTTCAAAAGGTGGC
>JACCDW012104343.1_pt1 | contig 16880 bp, 26 predicted proteins | sample 7449781 | NCBI WGS metagenome assembly JACCDW01 (sample SAMN15323449, study PRJNA562643) | freshwater metagenome | isolation source: river surface water | place: USA:Blue River Watershed | collected 2017-08-18
AACGGATGATCGTGTTCGCAGGGTTATTGACTCTTGGCGTGGTACTCGTCCTGCTTTGCATTACAGTGTTAGTCGCGAAGATATTCTTGTGGATCATTGCACCCGAACTGCTCCCAATCTTGATGGACTCCTTGCTGGAGGCCATAAAAAACAACAGCTCAGGGCACACAGCGACTTTTATTGGAACGATGCTGTGAATGACTGGGCTGTAGAACATCTTGAATGGGGCGACATCATGTGCGAGGCCAAAGGCAAGAATTTGGCTAGCGAGCAAGTTTATGCTCATGCTAAAAAATTAGGAGTATTATGAGTTATTTGTTTACAAGCGAAAGTGTTAGCGAAGGACACCCGGACAAGGTAGCCGACGCAATTAGCGATGCTGTTCTTGATCTAATCATGGAGCATCAAAACCATGCCCTTAGATGTGCATGCGAAACTTTGGTCACAACCAATCAGGTCATTGTGGCTGGCGAGTACAAAGGTGAATTGCTAGACAGTTCGATTGAATTTGCTGTGAGAGAAACTCTACGGCAAATTGATTATACCCAGGCAGGATTTGATTATCGCACAGTGCGCATTATGAATCTATTGCATGCTCAAAGTGCAGACATTGCTTTGGGCACTGACAATTTTGGTGCTGGGGACCAAGGTCTTATGTTTGGCTATGCCTGCAATGAAACCGAGCACCACATGCCGGCTGCTTTGGCCTACAGTCACATGATCACTAGAGAATTGGCTCTTGTTCGAAAGTCTGGCGCCAAAGAATGGAACTGGTTGGGCCCGGATGCCAAAAGTCAAGTGACCATGCAGTACAATGACAATGACCGCCCAGAACGAATTGCCAAGGTTGTGTGCAGTACACAACACAGCGAAGACATGGACATTGAGCAAGTGAGACTCAAAGTTGAAGAACTGATTCGCATTGTTTTACCAAAGGACTTGATTGATGGCAATACTGAATTTCATATTAACCCTACTGGCCGTTTCGTTATTGGTGGCCCTGATGGTGATACCGGTCTTACTGGTCGCAAAATTATCGTGGACACTTATGGAGGTTACAGCCCACATGGCGGCGGTGCGTTCTCAGGTAAAGACCCTACGAAAGTCGATCGCTCGGCTGCCTACATGATGCGTTGGATTGCCAAAAACATTGTGGCCACTGGGCGAGCACCCTGGGCCACTTGCCAAGTCAGTTATGCAATTGGATTGAAGAATCCCATGAGCTTTTATGTGGAAACACAAGACAAACAATTGGCTAGAGAACTCACTCAGTGGGTGCAGGACAATGTTGATTTGTCGCCTATGGGCATTATCAAGAGATTCAACATGTTCCGTCCTATCTACAGCCAAACCACCAACTACGGGCATTTTGGTAAACCAGATCTGCCCTGGGAACAGGTCAATATGTTCTAGCATTAAAAAAGCCCCTTTCGGGGCTTTTTTATTTCTTGGGTTTTGCTGGCTTTTTGGCAGGAGCTGGTTTTTTGGCTGGTGCTGGCTTTTTGGCTGCTTGTTTGGCTTTGGCAACTTTCTTGGCTGCGGGCTTCTTGGCAGCAGGCGCCTTTGGGGCACGAGCGGGTTTAGAAGCAGTTTCGGAAGTCACCTCCTTTGCGGGCTCAGCCGCTGGTGCGGACTCCTGAGCAGGTGCTTCAACCTTGTATGGTGCTGCTGGCACAGTTTCTTGAACTGTGGGCTTTGGGCGGTTGGCTGTGTACAGCACATAGCCCAAACCAGCAATGATAATAATACCAATGATAAGTTCCATTTTAATCTCCTTCGAAGTAATGTGTAATGGATAGTACATATTTAGTGACCATTCACTAGGCTTTGGAGAAAAAATCTATTATTTGTTGTTGCACCGCAGCATAAATAAATGTACAATTATAGAGTGATGCCACCGCAGGGTCACATAATTGGAACATTCGTCTAAAGGAGAAAAACATGTTCAACACTACCGATACTCTTATCGATACATTTACAACAGCACAGAAGCAGGCAATCAAGTTCATCCAAAATGAAGCAGTTGCCAAAAGCCTAACCGATCTAGTTGACGCACAAGCTCAATCTGCCAAAACAGCAGTCAAAGTTGGTACAGACACATTCACTACCGTGGGTAAAGAAATGGTAAAAGTGGCTCAAGACGCAGCCAAATACGACTACAGCAAACAAGTAACTGAGTTTGTTGAATCTTTTACCAAAGCATTTACTCCAGCCAAGACCAAGTGATTTCCGTCAAGGATCTTTGGGAAAGAGTCCAAGAGATGTTTCGCACTCCTACCGAGTTTGAACAATGGATAGCAAGTCGTCATCCACAAAACGCGGCAGATCTTGAACACTTGATCCAGCAGTGGAACTACCGTCAGTTTCACCAAAGTTATTGATCTTGCAATTTTTGCAACTTGTAAACCCCCATTTTTTGGGGGTTTTTTATTGGTTGACAACAATTGGCCCATTTGCTAAACTGTAGGCTAGATTTTCCAAAAGAGGCAAACATGTTCAAGTTGATTGGTATTATCATTGGTGTTCTAATTGTGCTGGCAGCAGGTCCTCTGCTGATGCTGTGGAGTTTGAACACACTGTTCCCTGCTCTGGCCATTCCATATACCTTGGATACCTGGGCCGCGGCTGTGTTGCTGGGTGGCTTGCTCAGCGCCAAAATTGGCAAAGGTTGACAATAAATACCCATTTTGCTAAAATACGAACACTATGAAAAAGACTACTCCAATCAAGTTTGCAATGCCGCCACAGCGAACCCGTGCCCATGTGGTACTGTTTGCGGCTGGTACGCCATTCAAACCCAAACGAGTAGAAAACAAAAAGGCCTACTCTCGTCGGCCCAAGCACGAGAAACCCATTGACTACTAATAGGAGAGTCATGAGCAAGATCGAATCAGCCGCAAACACGGCTATTTTCCAACGCCAACTGTCTTTTGATCGGGCAGTGCGATTTGTGGTCCGGGAAACCGGTGTGCAACCAGAGCAGGCTGAACAAGCCCTGCGTGGCGTGATGCTGTGGTATCGCGCTGGTTGATTGCAGGTTGTTTGGTGTTGTCTGGTTGTGCATCACAGACTCCACCCTTGGCGGAACGAGACGATTTGAGCACCATGCGTCCTGACTGCACCAATGCGCAGATTCAATTGCGTTGGTTGGAGCATCAGTTGGCAGTGGGTGGATACAATCCCGATCGTTCTGATTATGAACGCAGATATGTGGCCAATGCCAAAAATCTAATATGGACTCTACGAAGCACTTGTTTGCGGCCTGTGCCTGTGCTGTCACGCTGATACTTACAGGTTGTGCCAGCGCACCTGGTACCACAGTGGCCTTGATGCCTCTGCAGGATCTCGACGACTACAAGACCGACTGTAGCAATCGAGATCAACAGATAGAGTTTTTGCAGAGGCAGATTCCTGATCGTGCATGGAGCAATGCCAATCGACAGATTGTGAACAGCACCGGCGGTGCATTGTTCAGTCTAGCAGATGGCACCTATGCAGAGCGCATGAATCATGCTCGTGGATACAATCAAGCCGTGGCTCGCCGCAAAATTTATTATCTACAAACATGGTGTCCAAAAAACAAATAACTGCCTTGGTCATGGCTCTATGTGCTGGCACTGCATCAGCTGAGTGCTATTACAAAAGTGTGACCTTGAACCAATTTGCTGGGCGCATTGAGCGCACTGCGGACCTGCGCCGCGAAGTCAACAGGCTCAATGGTCAAGTGACTTGTACGGTGACTTTCCGAGTCATGATAGCAGGTCAATGGCACACAGCTCAGGGTTCTGCCACAAACGCAGAGTCTACCAATGTGGACAAATTGTGCATACAGGCACAGGATTATGGCAACAGCCAAATCTTGCAAGAAGCAGTTGGCAGCACAGCCAGCATGCATCAAGAGCTGATTTGCACAGATCAAAACATACCCAAATGGCGGGCAGTCCAAAAACACGAAACTGTGTTAGAAAGCCAAGTGGCTCCGCATTGGGATTTGACCAAACGGCAAAGTTTCCAGCACAAGGGCACAGAGTGCCGTTGGTTTACCGAAACAGTGCCCATGGGCCAAGGTGGCTTGGTCCAAAGTGAAGGTGTGATCTGCCGAATCAACCGTGAGCAATGGTATGTGGCAGAAAAATGGATACACTCGATTGACAGATAATTTCTTTTTTGTTAAACTATGGTTGTCGTAACTACACCCAAGAGGTCGTAAATGAAAAAACTTGTAATTGTTGCAGTGGCAGTAATTTTAACAGGCTGTGGCACCGTAGGTGGCGCAGTGGGCGGTGCAGGTGAAGATCTGCGCAAGGCCGGTGACTGGATCAAATCTCGATAAGGAATAGAAATGAAACTCAAACTTGTAATGGGCACCTTGGTACTGGCTCTGGTAGGCTGTTCTAGCACCAGCGATCCTTACCAGCGCCGCGCAGATGCCGAGCGTGAACGGCAAGAAAAATACACAGAGCGAGCCATTGACAAGGCTCCCAAGTGGATGGAAAAGCTGCCTGAAAGCAAGAGTGCCGTGTACGCCAATGGCACTGCTACCAGCCCAGACTTTGCCATGGCTGATGAAAAAGCCAAGGTAATTGCATTTGGCAAGATCTGTATGGCTGCCGGCGGTGAAGTGGACAAGCAAAGCCGTGTGTTCCGCCAGGATGTGGGCGACACCAGTGCAGAAAACAGCGAAATGGCCATTCGTAGCATGTGCCGCAAGGTGGATGTCACTGGCGCCGAAATTGTGGAAATCAAGCGTCAAGCTGAAGGCACTCGAATTCGAAGCTATGTGCTAGTGGCTCTGCCCATGGGCGAAGCCAATGTACTACGCCGTGAAAAAGTAGACGAAAAAATTCGTCAAGGCACAGCAGGTCTTGCAACCGAAGCTTTCCGCGAGCTAGACAAACAGTAATTCAAGCGATAGTTTTGGCCCTCCAATCGCAGTAGTAAATACTGCAAGCGGAGGGCTTTTCTATGGGGCGACCACACTTAATAACCCAATATATGAACGCAGGCTTGCCAAACATCAGCGTTCAAAAGAAACTGCCTTATCGTCCTGAGCCCAAAGAAGTAGATGCATTATATAGGGCTATTAACCGCTATATCTTTGACAACCAACTCACTCAGCCCAACATTACTCTTGGCACTCTGCAAAAGGCCTGGGGTCGTTGCAACTGGATGGACGATCGTCAGCGCAAGGGCAGCTGGGGCAAATCAGGCACCTGGTGCCACATCGAGCTGTATGACAAGTGGTTCAGCCCACAGTGGTTCTGCAATACTCTAGCACATGAAATGGTGCATCAGTGGCAATGGGATGTTTATCGTTGGGAACATCGTGAACGATTTGGACGCGAAATGCATCTAAATTCTGGTGCGCATGGTCCTAGTTTTTTTCTCTGGCGCGATGTGTTTGCAGACTGGCAGTTGACGCTGAAACATTCACACGGACAAAGACGGTGGTTCCGCCATCAAGACTTGCGCAAAACTTAGATTTGTGTTATTATACTTGAAGTTCAATTAGGAGATTTTCAATGCCACACTTGGTACCCATGGTGCTAGAACGCACTTCAGCTGGTGAACGCAGTTACGATTTGTACAGCCGTTTGCTCAAAGATCGTATTGTGATGCTGGACACTGATGTCAACGAGCATTCAGCCAGTTTGATTGTTGCGCAACTGCTGTATTTGGAAAGCGAAGACACCGACGCTGATATCCTGTTTTATATCAACTCACCCGGTGGTGTGGTCACAGCAGGCATGGCAATTTACGATACCATGCAGTTTATCAAGCCAGATGTCAGCACTATTGTGATGGGCCAGGCCTGTTCCATGGGCAGTTTGTTGGCACAGGCTGGCGCACCCGGCAAACGACTTATTCTACCACATGCACGACACATGATTCATCAGCCCTCGGGCGGTGCAGGCGGACAGGCCACAGACATGGAAATTCAAGTCAAAGAGATACTGAAAATGAAACGCTCACTGACAGATATCTATGTTCAGCACAACAGCGCGGGCAGAGTCTATGATGAAATTGCCGCAGACATGGAGCGTGATTTCTTCATGAGTGCGCAAGAAGCAGTGAATTACGGTCTTGCAGATCGTATAATTGACAAGCGATCCTGACAAAATCCTAAACTGTGCGCATCTGCACCCTGCTATAAATACACAATCAGGGTGCAATAATGCGTTTACAAGAATTTGACAAGCTATCGCAGGCAGTGGTATTTCACGATACCCTTAATCCTGCGCTTTGGCGTGACGGGCAGATGCTGCCTGATGTGCGCAATAAACTGCTAAAGATCGCTAGAGATTTCCAGCAGTTTATTGGCGTGGAAAATTTTGATCTAGTTGACATCACAGTGAGCGGTAGCAATGCTGCCTATACCTATACTCCCAACAGCGATATTGATCTGCATTTAGTTGTGGTCATTCCTGACGCACATGATCCAGAGTTGCGTGAACTGTTTGACGCTAAAAAATACCAGTACAACGACCAATTTGATTTTAAGATTCACGGATATGATGTGGAACTTTATGTACAGGATGTTGAACAGCCACATCACAGCATGGGCATATTCAGTTTGCTCAACGATCGCTGGATACAGAAACCTCAGCAGACCAAAGCCACTGTGGATGATGCCAGTGTAGAGCAAAAGTACAAAACCTACAAAGGAAGAATAGCACAAGCTCTCAAAGATGATGATGGCAATTCTATTAGAAACCTGTGGCAAAGCATTAGAGACATGCGCAAGGCTGGCTTGGCTCGCGGTGGCGAGTTTAGTCCTGAAAATCTTGTGTTCAAGATCTTACGAGCCGAAGGAGATCTTGGAGATCTCAAACAGCGCATAACAGATATCAAAACACGCGAAATGAGTCTGGAGCAACAGCATGGTTGATATTGTGCGAAAGTTAGTTGCTGAATTAGACGGAGTAGCAGTGCATGTGATTGATCGTGACAGCACCACAAACGCCGATTATATCAATATGGCAGACGATGATGTGTCTGAAGACATACCCTCGGCCAAATGTTATAGAAACAAGCATTACAGACAAAAAATACTAGGTAACATGGTGCCAATAAGTTCTGTAAGCGACGACCAACGATACTTTGATATCAATCAAAAAATAGCACAGCTACATGGTAGTTGTATCAGTGACTCCGGTAACCATCCAATTTCGCCCATGGAATTTCGAAGCGCCAATCCCGACATGCAGTTTTGGTTACAAACCCCACAGGTCAGTGCCATAACTGAAAATTTACCCATGCTGGGATTACACTTTGAATTGCAACATCTGCCAGCTGCTCATGCCGCGGTGTTGCAACAATTCAAATCTTCTGTGTTGCAATGGCCCACAAACGACAAGTTGTTTGGACTGGTACGAGAACATTTTCATGTCAAGTGCATGTTGTCTGGGCTCAATTTGAAAAAAGGCAACCATGTTATTTTGTTAGAGTTGCTGTCAGACGAATTGTCAGTACACTGGTCAACCTTGATTGAAAAAATTATCAGCAAATTCTCAATTGAAATTATTGAACACTATGGTGATAGAAATGCTGTGCTGGCCAGTGAGATCACGCAACTGGTAGACACCAGCAGTTACAAACGAGTGGCCAAGCGGCGTGTGCCTGAGCAGGCAGAGTTGTTTTGTACTACCTTAAAAATGAAATTGTTTACTGAACTAGAACAACAGTTGAACAGTGTGATATTACAAGTGGTGAAAAATGCAAAGTAAAGAATTTCTCAAGAACAAAAGCGAAGTGTTCCTGGACATGGACGGAGTGCTGTGCGACTTTTTTGAAGAGTATGCCAAGCTGGCAGGCAACCCCAAAGACGGTTCAGGCAGATACAACTACAGAAATATCCCCGCTGCCAAAACAGATCCCACGCTGAACAAAATGATTGGCACTGACTTTTTTGCAAGACTGCCAAAGTTTTCCACTGCTGACTCATTGGCCAACATGGTCACTAAAATCTTTGGTGGCTACAACATCTGCTCCAGCCCCTTGCGTGGCGATCACGAAAACAGTGCCTATCACAAAAAAGCCTGGCTCAAAGCCAACATGGCGCAACAGCCGGAACGAGTTATCATCACACCAAACAAGGCCAAGCATGCCACACAACCTGATGGCACTCCCAATGTGCTGATCGACGACCGTGGCAGCAACATCACAGCATGGGAAGCAGCTGGCGGTGTGGGTATCAAATATCAAGCCGACGAAGACAGTTTGGAAGTGGTAGTCAAGGGACTGCAACGAGCTGTGCAAATCATACAAAAAGAAATCAAGCATGAGCCACAGGTGCTAAAAAGCCTGGATCGCAGTTTGCCAGTGGCCACACCGGATAAAGACCTCAAAGAAGGTCTTGACCCTGACCGCATGCGAGACTACATCAAGTGGGTCAAGCACAAACTGCATATTGACCAAGTACCTCACATAGAGTTTGCCGACGAGAAGGAATCACCAGATCAAGATCGCACAGGTTACTATGATCCAGTAACTGGCAAGCTCTGGGTGTATACAGGCAATAGAAATCTCATTGACATCATGCGCACTGTGGCGCATGAACTGGCACATCACAAACAACGCGAAGATGGTAACACTTTTGCCAATCATGACAAGTCTGACATTGAAAGTGAAGCTGACATGGCTGCTGGTATGCTGGTCAAACTGTATGTGAGAAAGCACAACGAGATCATACAATGAAATACACCGAGCTGGTCACTGAACTCTACGATGCCAACGCTGCTTTTGAGCTGGAGTGGAATGACACCTTTGGCCCCGAAGAACGATCTGCTAGAGCTCGTGACAGTCGCGGAGGATTCATAGATATCAAGTTTATACCAGTGGCCAATGACATTGTGGAAGTGGAGTTCAGTAGAAACGACAGCTATGATGTCACAGGCGAAGGCGAAGCCAGCAGAGTGTTGGCCACTGTGCTGGAAGCATTTCGTGACTACCTACGCGGATACCAGCCCAAGATTTTGATATTTGCCAGCAAAGGACAAAGTCGTACCAAACTGTACCAAAGCCTGATCAATAGATTTGCCAGGTCAGTGGGTTACCAACAGTTTGATATCAACAAACTCAAACCTGAAACTAGAGAAAAAATCAGCATGAGTGGCAGCGATGTCATGGTGCTACGCAAAACAGCAGTGGCTGAGAGCACGAAAGACAGTGGAGACACAATGAGATACAACAATATAATTCCAGAAAACTTTGACAAAAACGCCTATGACCAGGAAGACTATTTTGTGGTTAGAAAACAGTCCGAGCGTGACATAGAAAACAATACCCCAAGCAAGTTCTGGGATCAAGTCAGTCGCCATGACAGCCTGGGCGACGCTCAACAGACAATTGAAAAACTGCGCCAGCAAAGCCCCAATGACAAATTTAGTTATACCATGCATCGTAGAACACAAGGTGTGGCGGAAGGCTCGGAACTAAAGCAAGCCAAACGCAAGTACAATCAAGCTGCCAAGGATGCTAACTTGGATCAAGTGGGTGCAGGTAAAAAGATTGATACTATGAAGAAAAGCCTACGCCAAAAAGACCTAGGTAAAGAGCAAGGTGTGGCAGAAAGCTCATTAAAAGAATTTGCACCTGGTGGCAATTCTGCTTCAAGCTATTACGCTGTTACCGCAAACTTTGTCAATGAGTTTGCTCAGCAAAAACAACAAGAACTACAGGATCTAATAGATGCTGGATGGACCAAACAAGACTTGGTACAAGCCGGTACACTGAAAGGCCACGCATCAGATATAGCCCACTTTGAACAAGTGCGTGACAGATTCTTAAAAGGACTAAAATCAGGATTTGACGCATACCTTCAAGGCGATACACAGTTGAAAGATCAGTTAGGTGAATACTGGATGGAAAATGATTTACCGCTCAACCAAGACTGGGAAAAAATCTACGGCGAACCTTGGGGTGACAAAGGTGTGGCGGAAGCAGGTCCATTCAGCTACGGTGCTAAAAAGCCCAAGAAAGGTAGTGTAGCAGATTTGGCTGCACAAAAGCGTAAAGAACAAGAACGAGGTAAGCGGCCTGTTGAACCTCGAGATCAAATGGTAGGAACAGCTCGAGTCACAAAAGATGTGGCGGAAAATGCCGAAGAGCTCAACATTGGCGATGATGTGATCATAACTGGCAATGTACAGTTCCAAGGCAAAACTGGCATGATTGTTGATTTTGGTGACATGAAACGATTTGTTGTGGTTGATCTATACAATCACGGCAAGCACAGTTTTCATTCCAGCGATGTCAGCTTTAACGACTATGCTGACAGCGACGACGAACGCAGAGATTCCATGAGCGAAGCTCGCGCCAACACAGCCGGTGTACGAGCAGGCTTGGCCAAGCGCAAGACCACCGCTCCTCTATCACCCGAAGAACAAATAGCCAAAGATCGTGCCAAGTTTGAAAAGTGGAAAGCAAAAAATCAAAAGCCTGAAAAAGACACCACAACAGGCGTGTCTGAAGATGCCGCAGGCGTTGGTGTTATTGCCAGCAAGAAACAAAAGAATGATCCTAGATACAGCATGAGCTTGACCAAGGATGTGCGCCCGGGCGAAGACAAAAGAAACATGAAGAAACTGCACTTGGAAGGCTATGGCCGCAACCGCGGATACAGTCATGGTTTTGCAAGTCCAACAGCACCAAGCCTTGGTCGCCGTGGCAGAGAAGATGACGAATATGTTAACGGCCCAGATCCTGTTGACACAGCCACATGGTACATTCGCGCCAATGGCAAAATCATCAAAGACAAAATGGGCACGCCTTTTCAGTTCCGTGGCAAAGAAGCTGCTCGCAAAGCTGCCTTGACCATGATGGCCAAGCCGTTCAATGCTGGCAAAAAGTTTGTGCTGACTACCCGACCCGAAGACGAACCGCCTGTAGCAGAAGCAGGCAAAGGTATCAGCAAAGATGCTGAAACCAAGTTTCATGCCAAACTAGATCAATTGGTGCATGATACTTTTGGCAAAAGAAAATCTGAAAAGAAATGAAATCAACAGAATTTTTAGAAAGCACTGCTGGCGACATTGATAAAATGTTTGGCAACATGTTTGATCCTAACTTTGCAGCCCTGCAAAGAGTAGCACTGCTGGCCATGCAAGGCAGACAGGACGAAGCCAGGTCACATTTGAGCAGAGTAATCAAAGGTGCTTCTCCTGAGGCACAAGCAAAAATTACAAGTGCAGTTGACAAAATACAACCAGTTACTATCAACGGCAAGGTAGCTGATAGTTCTACTCTAAGTAAAAGTGAAAAGCATAACAAGTGGATAATTGAAAAATTTATTCCCTGGGTAGAATCTGCAATGAAACAAGGTGTGTCAGAAAATTTTGCAGACACTGTGCGCAAAGGCATTGCTGGCGCAGCATTGGCTGGTTCCATGGCCATAGGATCTCCTGCAATGGCTGCAAACTTGCCTGACCTGGTGGCAGTAATCACCATGCAGGTTGAAGGAAAAATTATTCGTAAAGAAATCAATCTTGGCAATGAATATACTGGGCCAACCGAAGCTGCACAAGCTGTAGACAAGTTCATGGCCAGCAAAGGCATAAGAAATTACTCTGTTGACATCCAGCGTGTTGGTGCCAAAGATGTAAATGAAAACTTTCACGATGGCAAAAAGCCAGGACGCAAAGGTCTGGCCAAGCGTGTGGGTGTGAACTGCAAACAACCGGTAAGTAAACTAAGAAGCATAGCAAAGAACAGCAGTGGTGAAAAGCAACGCATGGCTCACTGGTGTGCAAACATGAAATCAGGAAAACGCAAATGAGATATATTGAACTAGTACAGGAAGCTCGCACACTGGGCGGATTTGCAGTCAAGCCTATCACCGTACAGGATCAGGCAGTGGACGAAGGAGATGTGGTCAATCCCAATTTTGGTCGTCGCAGCCCTTACCACAAGAATCCTGACATAGATATTCCTCAGTACGATCCTGTGCTCAAACGAGCCTGGAACGATGCCTACAGTGAAGACAATCCCCAAGAGCCGTTTGACAGTTTTGAAGCACAGCCCACAGGCAAGAATTCTGCACACATCATTGGCATCAAGGATGGCCGTGCTGTGAAGATTTCCACAGCCACAGCAGAATTGGCTGATGTGCTAGTGAACGCATACAATCGCGGCGGCTTCACAGATGTGCCGTTGCAAAAAGTCAAACTAGAACCCAGCCGCGCCAAACAAAGTTCACATCTCAGCTTGGTCAAAGAAGCATTGAAGTTGGATGCACCCAGCCGCGTGATGCCACGCGACGAACTGCAAGGCTATGCTGATCGTATCAAGACAGGCACCAAGACCAAGCGTGACAAGTTTTCACCAATCATTCATGGTAGCAATATCAAAGCTATCACACAAAGCGACAATCCAGATGACAAATGGGATCTGGATGATCTAGCACAGCAAATCATGAAACGCCCTAGTAAAATTCTTGGCACCAATGCTAAAATGGAAAAGAGTGCCACCGAGGGCGAGATTGTGTACGACCTTACGCTACCAGCACTCTCTGGCATAGTGGTGGATGAAGACAACGGCGACTTTGTGGAAATCAAGACCTGCCCGGGCGCAGGCGAATGCCAACTGTATTGTTACGCTAGAAAAGGCGGATATGTGATGTTCCCTGCCAGTTCCATGAGTGCTGCGCAGGCCTTGAACTTCTTGGTCAATGATCCTGAAGGCTACATGGCCATGGTGGACCGCGAAGTCAAAGCATTGAAAAAACGCACAGACAAGCATGGTATTAGATTGGTAGTGCGCTGGCATGATGCTGGTGACTTCTTTTCAAAAGAATACCTAGATCTTGCTTATGGGGTAGCCCAAAACAATCCTGATGTGAAGTTTTATGCCTACACCAAGATGGGCGATGTGGCAGTGGGCAACAAGCCTGCCAACTTTATTGTGAACTTCAGCACAGGTGCTCAAAGTCGTGAAGTCAAAAAAGTGCAGATGCACAAACAAGCAGGTAACATTGTGAAAGACGCTATCACAGTGCCCAAGGACATGTTCCGTGACTTGTTTGTAACAGATGCCAAAGGCAAGTATGTGAAGGACGAAAAAGGTCGCACACAGGTCAAAAGTCCAGAAGAGTGGGAACAATTCAAGCAGGAACTGGGTGCCAAGTACAACATTGATCCTGCCACAATCATCACATATGATCAAATGTTGGAAATCCCCGAAGGGCCCAAGCCCAAGTGGCATGTGGTCATATTCCCAGCCGGTCACGGTGACCGAGCTGCCAATCGTTTGGATGTGATTAATAGTTTCCTGATGTTCCACTGATTAAATACAGGTATGCAAAACATACCTGATCAATTTAATTTTGTTGCTGAACTTTTCAAAACAGCAAATCCCGCAGCCACAGCCATCGAAGATGCTGAACAAGCCTGGACCTACGGCGAACTAGAACAGCGAGTGAGTCAATTGGCTGCCTGGCTTCGAGCCCAAGGCGTTCAGCCCGAGCAACGAGTTGCCATTGTGATGAAAGATTCAGTTGAAACCGCTGCTTTGATTCTAGCCACAATCTACGGCGGAATGGTTGCAGTACCACTGGATCCACGAGCCAACAAGGATCCCCTGCGTTACTGCATACAGCACTCAGGGGCTGTGATGGTAGTAAAGGAAGATGATTTAGACCTAGGCCTAGATCACTGTGTCAACAGGTCGTTGATGAGTTACAACCATTCTCCTGTGCCAGCCTATAACTCGCATAGAGATTCAGCCTGTGTGTTCATGTATACCTCGGGCACTACCGGACATCCCAAAGCCGTGGTACATAGACAAGCCACACCCTACATCCTTGGCAAAGTAACAGGGCCACACCTAGGATACTCCAGCCAGGATAGAACATTTAATGCTGCCAAGTTGTTTTACAGTTTTGGAATGTTCAATCTCTGGAACACATTGTTTGCCGGCGGCACTGTGATTCTACACCCTGGTATCTTTGTTCCTGATACCATGGCCAATCTTCTGGTAACCAAACAAGTTACATTTCTTCTTTTGGTTCCTGTGTTGTACAGCAAGTTAAGCGAACAAAATCTACAAGGACACTGCTTGCGGAAATGCATTGCAGGAGCAGACAAATTGACTGCGACCATCCACAGCCGTTGGAAAACAGTAACTGGTGTGGATATTCATAATCTCTATGGCAGCACAGAAATTGCTGGTGCTATTACCTACAATGATGGCACAGCACCGGTACATTCAATTGGCAAAGTTATTCCCGGACACGAAATTGACATACGAGATGGGCATCTGTATATTCAAGCACCAACTGCTGGACTGTGCTATTGGCATGACAAACATTGGAGTGCAAAACAATTTGGCGAGTGGATGCCCACGGGTGACATTGTGGAACAAGACCAAGCTGGCAATTTGTACTTCCTGGGCCGTGCCAGTGATGTAATCAAAGTCAACGGCAACTATGTGGATCTGTCGGCCATTGAACAAGCCTTGCTGAACATACCAGGTGTGCAAGAAACTGTAGTAGTGGGACAAATGCAAGACAACGGGCATGCTAGATTAAAAGCCTACATTGTGCCTGTACCGGACCAAACAGTGAGCCATGAACTGGTGCGGCAGCATGTGAAAGAAATGGCAATTATAGATCAGCTGCCGCGCACCCAAACTGGCAAAATACAACGCTACAAGCTCAGAGCAGAAATGTAATACTAAAATACTAACAAAAACCCTAGCATTTACTAGGGTTTTTTGTTGCTTTTTTGCAACTATCCAAAAGGTTGACCGTTTTGGCCCATTTTGCTATACTAGAGGCTAAGTTAAACAAAAGGAGCCAATTATGCGAGCACTTCAAGCCTACATCGATCGTCAAAACAAATGGAACTCGCTGTTCAGCGGCAACCGGGTTGTGTACGAAGTTGACACTGCCAAAGGTCGCGAATTTGTAGCCCGAAACATTGACGCCGCACTCAGCCCAGAAAATTTGAGCTGTGATGGTGAACTGCCTCGCGCAGAAGTCAACCGTCGCTATCGCGAGCTGACAGCGGCCGCCCGCGACTTGATCAAATTGGACCCAAGCATGGCCCAATTCATGTACGAGTTTGCAGAATAAAAACGGTTGACCCAAAAGGTCCATTTTGCTATACTATAGGCTAAGTTAAACAAAAGGAGCACAGCATGTCATATGTAACCATTCAAGAGATCAACACCGCAATCATTGCCGGGCAGTTTACAAACGATCAACTGACCAGCATTGGCGATGCAATACGATATGCTCGTGCTCAGCTGGGCAAGGACAAGATCCGTGAGTTCCGCAAAGGCGACACTGTGAAGTTTACCAGCGCCAAGCGTGGTTGCGTGGTCACTGGTACAGTGAGCAAGGTTGCTATCAAGTATGTCACAGTGTCTACCAATCAAGGCCTGTGGAAAGTGCCTGCCAACATGCTGGAGGCCGCATAATGAAAGTGGTTTACAATGGTCTGCTGGGTGGTTGGTATATTGTGCGTGGCGCACATCAAACACCCATCTCGGGTCGCTTTGACAGCAAAGAAGCCGCTCTAGCACATCTGCGCCGTCGTAACCCTTTGCATACAGGACTGTGATGAAAGTATATTTTAACAAGCGATTGATTGTGGTTGAGACCAATGTGGCCTGGGCCTTGCCTTACTGGCAGGCTCGCAAGGCCATGAACCCAACTGCAATAACCTGGGAGATGCAATGAAAGAATGGGTACTGATAATTGAACTGCTGAGCCCTGGCGGTGACTTCATGGACAAGATTCCTGTAACCATGCCCACCAAGGCAGCATGCAAACAAGCCCTGAAAGAACTGCCCAAACAATCTGAGGACCCAATGGGTGTGCAGTTTAGAGGCATTTGTGTTACAATGGACCATTGGACCGGCAAGAAGAAAGATAAAGGTGTGGCGTTTGACTAACACGATACTGAAATGGATAGCCTGTGCGGTCACCCTAGCGGGTGCGCTCTGCACAAGCCTGCAGATTGACCCGCTCAACATCTGGTTGTTGAATGGCGGTGCTCTACTGTATTTGGTTTGGAGCTATCGTATTCGTGAGTGGAGTTTGGTCACAATCAATGCAGGATTGTTGTTAATTTATATTGTGGGATTGGTTGTGAGGAGTTGATATGGAAAAAGGAACTTGTCCTGTATGCAGTGGTAGTGGTCGGGTGAAGGCCACCTCCACTTACAAGCATGTGATGGCAGGCTATGATAAAGAGTCTGACACCCTGCCATGCCAAAACTGTGGCGGTCAATACATGTATGGCACACCTCGTGGTGTAGTGAACATGGACTACAGTGGTCAGCCCTGTGTCCATGAATATTTGGGTAAAAATGTAGGTAGGTGTCTAACAGAGTACACTTGCAAACATTGTAGTGATCGTTATCAAATTGATTCAGGAGATTGAACATGGGATTAGACATGTATGCGTATGTGGCCGCCAAAAAAGGCGAAATGGACCAATACTACGAGAGTTACGATTTCAAAACTGACTCAAGCTCTCTGCCCAAACCTCGTGAAATCGCTTACTGGCGCAAGCATCCCAACCTGCATGGCTGGATGCGCCAGTTGTGGAATGAAAAGGGTAACTCAGGCGACTTCAACGGCGATGAGCTGGAACTGACCTGGGAGGATCTAGACCGATTGGAATATGCTGTGAAACATCAAGAACTGCCTGCCACATCAGGATTCTTTTTTGGAGAAAACTCTGATCAGTACTATTACAAACAGGACATTGAGTTCATCAAGGAAGCCAGGACAGAATTGTCCAGTGGTAAGAAAGTATTTTACAATTCAAGTTGGTAAATGAAACATATTGTTTACAAAAAAGATTCAGGCGAGCTGATTGGCATGTACGACAAGCCCGGCTCGGCCAAAGCACAGGTGACCAAGCACAACAAAA
>JACCDW011232043.1_pt1 | contig 16875 bp, 42 predicted proteins | sample 7449781 | NCBI WGS metagenome assembly JACCDW01 (sample SAMN15323449, study PRJNA562643) | freshwater metagenome | isolation source: river surface water | place: USA:Blue River Watershed | collected 2017-08-18
GGCTTACGAAGATAAGATTACGCGCATTGCCGAAGAAGAAGATGTCGACGGCGAGTTGCAGCTTGAAGTTGATGCACTGGGAAGTGTGCTAGGTAAGTTGGCTGGGGTTTCATACCCCATTAACAGCTACCTAGCCTTTGATCAGCTAAAGTGGGGTATCAACCCCATGAAATGTGCCCTGATGCCTAAGAAAGCTGCCCTGGGGTCCGTGTGCCCCACCACAAGATTTCGATCCTTCGATAGGTTTCGCTTGAGGAGTTTCGTCAGTGGATTTCTCCGCTGACCCGGTGCCCTCGCCGTTACTCACACTTAGGCATTTATGGTTTGTAGAGGGGTGTAGTTAGAATTCGTCAACACAAATAGGTTAATATTATGATGAGAGTTAATTACTCTCTTACCATAGTTCAACAGACAGGGAAGTTAATTTAAGTAGCCGTGCGCACGACTACACAATATATCTGTTGAACTATGGTACCACTCCCTAAAGTGGAGTCATAGGGTCCTCTAACAGTTTCCAACTACTTCAAAAGAGCTGATGTTGTTTCCATACATCCTTTGCCTGGTCCATGTCCTGGGTATAGACTGCCATCACCAAGCAATATAGCCCCAAGGCAACGTAGTAGAACGGCATCAACAGCAGATTCCACAGTATGCGGACAGGATGATGTAGGCGCATTTGATTCCAGTACCAACCACGCTTGTTGATTTCGAACTTGCCCACTTTTAAGTTCATGTGTTGCCTCTATTGCCTATGTGTGCCTTATAGTTGATCCTGTGGCAAAAGTCAAGACCTTTGCAGCGGGGTTTATATATCTAAGACCTCTACAGCGGGGTATTGCTGTAGGATATGATCCGTAGACCCTATCCGATACCCTTATGTGCCCCAAGAGGCCGACACGGACCCGTGCATTGCAAAACCTGGGGATGTATTCAATACAAACTCTTCGACGCCAAATACGGGCTCATCCGATTCGTCATCCGATCCGTATTTTTCCAAAAAGGCAATCTTTGCTGCTTCGAGCTTTTGTTCGTCGCTGAACACTCCGATGTTTTCGAAAGCGTCTTCGTCGTCGCCCGAACCCTGCACTTGCAAAATGTAAACTTTCGTCATGTCGCTCTCCTGTGTTGCGATATGAGTACTATAGCAAATGCCGAAGACCCTGTCAAACGAACGGTTATTGACGTCGCATCCTGCCCCACAAACGAGCAAAGAAAGTCTTAGGTTCTTGTTGTGGGGTCCACCATGCACCCTCTTCACCGCAGAGAGTTCGTGTTGACGACCCGTTCGTCCTGTGAGTGCTACAGAAGTTCCAGTGATTGGCGATCTTGCCCGTGTATTCGTCGATCCAGTCGATGTTCTGTGGGGCAAAGCATTGCCCGTTTTGATGATGCCGGCAAGTGGAACAGTCGCGTGACATAAAGTTTTACCTCATTCCGGAATCAGCTTGGTGCCACGCCACAGGAAAATTTCTACCCGATGCGACACGGCTGGCACGGCGAGCACCCACGAAGAATCTTCGAGTATTTCAAAGATGAGCGTCGTCTCTTGGGGTCGATCCACGCTGCGATAATCACGAAAACGACCTTTCATTTGGCTGATGATCTTCTGTGCAGTAAGATTGTCAACCTTCGCCAGTGCGATGCCTTTTTCGTCTCGGATCGTGTAATTCATAGTTCACTCCTTTGTGTTACACAATACCAATATGTTAACACTGATCAAAAACCCTGTCAATTCGATGGGCTTTTAGATAAGACCCCGTTCGGCGAAACTGACAACCGAGTCGCCTACGACAAAGTGATCCAAGACTCGAACATCCACCAATTGTAGGGATGATTTGAGGGTTTGTGTCAAGTATTCGTCTGCTCGCGAAGGTTCTGCTGAGCCTGAGGGATGATTGTGTGCAAGCACTACAGCAGCCGAATTCAACAGGATAGACTCGCGTACTACCTCCCTGGGGTATACACTGGTCTGTGTCAACGTCCCGCGGAACATGGTGCGAGCTTCGATCAAGCGATGTTGAGCATCAAGGAACAACACAGCAAATTCCTCACGGCCGTGCTGTGATGCTTCGGCGAAGTAGAGTCTGAGGTAATTTTTGATGCTCACAGGGCTATCGAATATCGGTCCCGTGCGAACACGAGCCGACAAGATACGTAGAGCCTGTGCTACGATGTCCTCATCGGTTGACGATGAGTGATTGACAGCGTACACGGGGGGTTCACACGACTGAGCAGTTGTCATGCTGGTCCCCTTGCGACTATCGCTTGATGTTCTTCTTGCTCTTCTGGGGAGCGCGGGATTGTTCGGCGAACGTAGGAGGTTTGGTTCCCACTGCGTGTTCTGCGGCCCAGATCAACACAACCTTGTCCTTCTCGGCTTGGAGTTTCCGTTGATTCTCGGGGAGCATGTATGCAGGCATGGCTTGACGGGTTTTGGACACGATTTGGGTTCCTTGTTGTTGAACGAGTGATTAGATTATAGCAGGGTCTCAGTAAAATACAAAGACCCTGCTATGTGTACGGCTTTAGGCCATCTCCGCTTCACGCGCAGCAGCAGCACGGGCACGAGCCTCACGCTTGCGGATCGCATCGGGCGTCATGCTCAACGTGCGAGCGGGCTTTGCAGCAGGCGCAGCGGGCGCAGCAGCAACGGGCGCAACAGCCTGCACAGCAGCTTCAGCGCGGTCCCAGTTGGACTTGATGTAGGCACGCGCCAGTTGACGTGCAAAGCCGAGGCCCATCACTGCCGGGATGACGGACACTTGGTCTTGACCATTGCTCTTAGCTGCGGCGATAATGTCACGCACGCGCTGAGCTTTGGAGTTCTTTTGCAAGGTATTTGCCATTTTGGTTTCCTTTCACTGCAACATCGCAGTATCAGTAGTGTAACAAAGATCAGAAACCCTATCAACCGACAGGGTATTCTGATTTCAACGCTTTTGACGCTTGGACTTCATTTCGCGATTGGCCTCAGCACGAGCAGCCTTGTTCGCAGCCGCACGACGCTTGCGAGCCAGTTCCAGCATGCGTTCTTGGGGGTCGTCCTCCATCATCATGAGGCCCATAGTAGCACGGAGATCGTTCGCTTGCTTCCGATTCATCTCAACTCCTAAGTGGCTACTGCAAAATTGCAGTATCAGTACTGTAACAGGATTCAGAAGCCTTGTAAATCACTTGGATATAGTTTTTTCTGTGTTACAACGATGTATGGCGTTAGCACCAAAAAGAAACCATATCAACCGATATGGTATTACCCCATTCTGCTCGATCACTGGGCCTTCTTCGCCTTTCGTGGGGATGGCCCCACGTTTCGTCGTCCTGGCTCTTCTGCGATCGTGTGGGGTTCTACCGCCCCATACAATGATACCCAGTGGACCTAGATAGGAGATGGGGTAACAAACCCCGTGAGAGATCACCTAGTGAACCTAGGTGATCAGTGAGAGTGATGTGATGACCTAACCACTATGAAAGTGGTTAGATGATGTGATTAGGGTTGGAGTTGTTCCAACCTTGCCATAATCTCTGTGTAGAAGATTTGATATTTGACCATACGGGCGATGTCCTTTTCGGTAATGCCTTTGAGCCTACGGATATCTGTGTTGTGACGTAGATCCGCAAGTTTTACACGCATGGCATCGACGTTTGCAAATACAGTTTGTTTGTATTCGTCGTAGGTCTGTCCAGGCTGTTTAGTCAGGGCTGTTATACCCTTGATTACACGTTCAGTGATTCCTGCTTCACGCAAGTCCTTGTATGTAACGTTGGTATCTTCAATGACATCGTGCCCAAGTGCAATGCTCATGAGTTCTTCGTCCTCAGTCTTAAGATAGTGCATAACCTTAAGGGGATGGAGGATGTAAGGATTGCCACCTTTGTCGTATTGTCCAGCATGAGCATTAGTGACTATCACCAACATTTTGCCTAATAGTTCGCCTTTTTTCATAGTTGCCTAATTGTTGTACAGCGGGGTTTATATATGTAAGAACCTTACAGCGGGGTATTTACGTTCTTGCTATATACATGCTTGTAATATATTGCCATCACAGTGTAGTGTCAATTGGAGATTCAAGAGACCAACCTTCTATCTCGAGTTCTTCCACAGCTTGGTTAAATAAATCTTCCCAAAAGTGTACACTTTCTGCCACTCTAATATCTTTCTTTCTTTTTGAAAGATGAGTTCCTTTTTGGTATACAAGCCACACATGATTTTCGCAATAGCTACGATCAGGTACAGTGGGATGTGTACAACCCTCTCCATTACCTATCCAAGTACAAGTTTTCATTTCCCCTCCTCCAGGATTCTGTCAATGTCGCGACGTTCCTTGGGGGAAGCATTCTTGTAATATTGTATACCAACCATGACTCCATTACGATAAGCAATGAATTCTAATACTAGAACAATAGCCAGAAAAGAAAGGATCAACCACCAATGAGTGCCCGTTGGGTCAACAGCATGAGCCATCAACCCTACACAAGACAACGCCGCAAGTTTTTGTAACCAAGTACTCATGTGCGACGCATCACTGTAGTCTTTGCCATAGCTTGCCAGTTTTCTGGAAATGCTTCGCGTAAATCTGCAACCTTCAGGATTGTTCTCAATGACAGTTCTCGGAGATTGTCTTGATTACCCACTACAAATTCGACTACTTCGTCCTTGGCAATATCAGATAAACCATCTCGATCATCTAACATTCCATCATCGACTACTTGTTTAATTCTTAGCATTCTTTCCCGAGTTGTTGACATCTCGAGGTCAATATAATGACAACGTGATTCTAATGCTTCGAGGTGGGCACGAATCTTTTTACTACGAACAAGATCAAACTTAATATTGGTGATAAAAATGGCACTCCCACTAAACTCAAATCGGTCCGGAATGCCTTCTGAACGAAGAATACGACTATCGGTGTTCCATGCGATCCATCTTCGTTTACTCGAATCCAGTGCTCCTTTAAGCAAATTCAACGATAATTCATCCATAAGGATATCGTCACAGTCGTCGAAGACTAGTACGTTCTTAGGCTTGGAATATTCGTAGAGTTTAGAATAAAGGCCGATTGCCGATGAAGCACCCTTGACAATCTCGTATCTGGGTTTCTTTTCAGCAATGGTATTGAATAGATCGTCTTTTTGGAGCACTTCTTCTACTCCAAAACTCTTGCCCACACCCGGTGGACCACTAACGATCATAGCACGAACAATGCCTTGTTTTACAGCCTTGGTCATGTCTGTGAGGATTTGAAATCTCTCACGTAATCGATCAATGATTTGTTGATCGGTTTCTCTAGCTACTGCTAGTTCTCTCTGTCTGATTGCATCCGAATCAAACTCAAGAATTGTACTGCCTTTATCTGCTTTTGCGGGTCTACCCATTAAATTACCTCCGATTGGTTATAACATTTGTGTATTATAACCTCTTGGAGGTATTTAAGTCAATCGCGTTCTCGTCCAAGTCGATGTTGTATCAACGCTTTTCGGCGTTCTTCCCAATCACGATCTTCTTTGGTGGGTTTGGGAGCAGTCCTCCGTCCACTCACTGTAACAGGTTCATCATCTTGGATGTCCAGGGAATCCTCGTCGTCGAAATCGAGGTAATCATCTGGGTTAATACGCGGCACTTTCTTTCTCCTTTGGGTTAAAATGTTTGGCCTGCTTCATTTTATGGTGAATTTCGGTATGGCAGTTCCTACATACCAAAATACATTTGTCAAGTTCCTTGCGAAGCTTTGGAAGAGAAATACCTCGTTTTTCGCCAAGAGAAAATTCTTTTTCTGACGGATCCAAATGGTGAAATTCAAGTGCATCAAAACACTTATCATATCCGCACCTTGAACATTTTCCACCATATTCATTTTTAAGAAGTTGGACTTTTTCTTTTCCACCCTGAGTCATTCTTTTATTCCAACAAGCCTTACACTGATACTTAGCTGATGAATAAAAAAACTCTTTTCCTTTAGTGTCACAAGATCTACATACAAATGCTGTTGTCATTTTAATTCCTTGGTTAGAACTATTTATCTCTAACCAAGTTATAATGTTTGGCCCGGCGTCCAGGACTCGAACCTGGAATAATAGCTTAGAAGGCTACTGGTATATCCCTTTACCTAACGCCAGTTACATACATTATATGGTGGATTTATTTATCCGTCAAGATCCTGACTTAGTGATGCTCGGCTTGAACAAAAACGAACACAATATCGAAATCCCCCAAGCCTGTAGCCAGATGATTTCATTCACGCCGGCGATTGCACCGACCAAAGCATTGTTCCACAACAACCAAACAGGCACTGACAACACTGCACTGGTCAGCACTTCGATAATAATCGCAACAATAAAAATCGCTACTGCGTTCATGTTCAAACTCCAAAAAGAAAGTAATCCAACTCAACAGTCAGTTGAGCACTCTTCTGCGTTTCTGCAATTTCTTGCAGTTCGTCGTTCACATTTTCCTGCTCCAACAGATCCATCCAAATATCGTAGGATGTATCGTCGAAGAGTTCTTCGCACGCCACTTCTTCAAACATTGCTGAATCTTCCATGTCGTTGCTCCTCAATGTTCTTGCAGTATATGCTCGAACAAAGACCCTGTCAACCGATCGTGTATGTGTCGCCACGACGAACACCGATCTTGTTCAACAGGATGTCGACGATTGTCCTGGACACAACAGCTCGGCCGTTAACGATTGAAGCGTTAACAAGGTAAGTGTACTTGCGGGCGTTGTAGCGGATGGAAACAAAAACCTTCTTACTCATCTCCATTCTCCTTTACAAATCCTGCCTTGCCTTCCAGAATTGCGCGCACCCTGGCGTCAATCACTGTGTCCAGCGCCTTGCCAAAAGCCTCCCCGGCCTTGCGGCTCGCTTCAAAATACGGGTTCCCGTGATATCCCCACTCGTAGCCGTGGTAACGCTCACGTGCCTCTTCTTCCTCTGCTTCTGCGCGCAAAACTTCGCGCAGGGTCGAAATCAGGTCGTCCATTGTGTGATTCTCCTGTTTGGAAAGCCTTTACACTGCCGGAAGGACTGGCGGATTGTCCTTGAGTTTTTTGATCTCCACCTCAATGGATTCCTCCAGGATTTTCATCTCAAGCCACTGTTTGAACTCATTGGAGGTGTCGCTCCAACTGTATGCTGAGTCGTGCATAGTTTGCATTAGCTCCAGTTCTTCTATTGTAAAACCAGTAACTGCCTCGATGTTACTCCGTCCAATGTAGGAGGCAACGATGCCGATGCGAGCATCGTTAAGATCGCGCTCCTGGATGTCTTTGAGTTGGGCTGCATTGAACAGAGCTCCGACTCCACAGGTTTGCTTTCCTGATTTGTAGACACAATCTCCAACGTCGTCCATCGCTCCGAGCAGGCCCTTGTTAAAACGACGCAGGAGTTTCTGGTATTGAGAAAGCTTGGAAGGAGAGTCGATTCCGTGCATGATCGTTCCTTGTTGACTGTGTTTCAATGTGTGTACTATAACAGAGCTTAAAAACCCTGTCAACTGAAGGGTTTATTCTTCAGTTTTGTTGCAGAATTCTTGAAACTCTTTCCACGAACCTTCGAAGATAGTCTTATTATTCCAAGAGACTACCTTCACCTTGTCTATATAAACATGATATTCGTAATCCTGCCCTTGACCCAGATGATTAACATCAGTGAGGTAAAATCCACCTACACCAGTTTTGAAATGTGCTACCAATTGAGCAGACAAACAACCCATTCCGTTGGCCGTTTTGCGTGTTTCGCCGAGACGAATACCATTGGTGACTTCTTCGATGCTGTTCAAGAACTTGGCAAGTTCTGATCCATGACCTTCCGGATAACCGTCATATTGCCTATACAGGTTGATGATCGGTTTGTTGTTAGCATATACCAAAGTCAGTGAACGTGTTCCCATGATAATTCCTTATCGATTGAAAGTAGTTGGATTAACGAACATGCAAACGAATTTTGTTCCATGGTGTGATCTTCAGTTCAACACGATAACCGGAACGTTCCAATTCTCGTTTAGCTGTGATATGCCACCCTGCACAATTCCAAACTTTGAAACTCCGCCCGCCATCACATAACATATCGTTGAAGACGACCTTGTCCTTGCCGACAACAGAACGAACAATCTTCATAGGCGTAATCATATGACTCTCCTGTGTGCGTGTTTCAATGCATGCAATATAACAGGATCAAAAAACCCTGTCAACTGGTAAGTTAATACTCGTTAGGCGCAATACCAACTGCCCCACCGTGTGCTGCGATGTATGCTTCAACAAGCACAACGGGAACATATCCAAACACGGAATCGCTATCAGCGTCGCCACTGAATTTGTATTCAGCAGCCTCGGGCCATGGTGCAGACGGAAAGCCGACTTCTACAGTGGTGTAGGGACCTACACCGTTACGTGGAGTGCAATAATGCCCTGAACTTGCCTGCACTGATATCGTAGTACCGTCGGCGCACAGGATCTGTGGACGTACCCTGAAGTCGAGTTGTTCATGTGTAACCTCAGGCAGTACCAAGTCGTAGCTCATCTCTTGCTCCTACTGTTTCAATGTGTGTACTATAACAGAGCTCAAAGACCCTGTCAATTGATGGGTCATTAAAAAAAAGACTTAGTATGTCCCCACACTAAGTCTTTGCCTGTCGGATGCAGTATCAGTGGGGTTTAGACCAAACGTCCTGCACGACTTCCTGTAACATCACGTGCGCTGATTCTGTATGCGCTACGACCTTCGGTGTTTGTATTACGTTGAACACGCAGACCTGCACTGCGTAGTTCGCTCATGCGAGCACGTAGATTCATGATGCCATAGGTTGAACGAGCTTGTGCTGCACTGAGAGTGCGGCCTGTACCACGCAAATATTGCTCGAGAAATTCATTCTGCGTGACTGTTAGTGTTGTAAAACTCATTTTGTTTTCCTTAATCAGAACTGCTTTTGAACAGTTATAATTAAGTATAAACAAAGTGATTAGGTCTTACAACCCTCAATCTTACCAAAGACCGTATTTAAATTCCTTTTTTACATAGTATTCAATCAACTTACGTTGACACGATGTAATCAAGTCGCCCTCATCATCCAGTACAATGAATCTCACTGGACAAGTTCCCCACCCGCCTGTACGGAGGAAGGCAGCAAACCATTTGCGATGTTCCTTGTTCGATGGATCAAATGAAACAAGTGGTCTGGAAAAGAAAGACAGTCTGCTCATAATTCCATGCTGCTAATTATTGTAGGTCGGGACGCAAACACTTTGTCGTTTAAGAATAGCCGTTTTCAAACCGACGGCACTCTCCCAATGCCTCACACGGCAGGGGTTATTTAGAACGGAGCGTCTTCGAGCGCAGCATCTTCCTTGGTAGCAGTTGCCTGTTCCTTGGTCACCGTGCTCTTGGGTGCAGTCTTCTTCGGAGCAGTCTTCTTGGCAGCAATGCCTGCCAGGGTGGGCTTAGCCTTCTTGGCCTTGGGTTCCTTGGCAACCTTGGAATTCCGTTTGTCGTCCTCTGCGAGCAGTGCAGCATGCACTTCACGATTGGTGACACCATCCTTGGTTGCGAAATCGATGCTGAGCAGGAATGCCACAGCAGCCTCTTTGGTCATCGGCTCACGCAATTCGATGAGGTCGATATCGGTATGGCCATTCTTCTGCAGGACCTTGACACGAGTCATGTCATTTGCAAAACGAACAGTCATTTCACCATTAAGGCGGCTCACTCCGGCAATCGAAAAAGTCTTATCAGTCATATCATCTTCCTTTCTGTGTATGTGTAAGTTGACCTGCTTTCGCAGTGTTATTATTATGCAGTCAATTGAATATTCTGTCAACCAGAAGTTGTGTTGCTTTTACGCAACATCAAAAGCTACTCTGTCCAAAATATCTTGCACAGGCAGATCAGGTGTTTCCCACACTTGTGCAGCCAGTTCTTGTTGGAAACTTAGCAAGGTTCCGTCACTAAGCCGCAAAGCATTAATCACAGAGATTCGATACTCGGGTTCAAGCGAGTTAATCATCTTATTGATACGGATATCAAGAGCGGTCATTTTCATCCTTATCCAAACGAACAAATGCATAGACTACGGCTGAAATGAAGATTCCTAGTCCGAGTCCAACTGCCAGAGAAAGAGTGTCCAAGCTCATTATGACTCCTATATATGTGTTGCACAAAGTATAACAGGGACATAAGTCCCTGTCAAGTATAGAAGCCTTATTGGCTTACGGGTTTTTACGAGGGCGTCCACGTTTGCGCGGTTGGGTGACCTCAACTTCTGCGGATTTGTCATCGTCGTTGTCGTTGTCGGTGAAAACACGACCTGCGATGTGACGCAACCCCCAAGCGAATACTTGCACAGTACCACCAGTAGAACTGCGATATTCTTTCAACGGCTTGTTCATAGTTTCCTTGTGATCTGTTTCAAAATGGGTTCAGCTAGATCCGTTGTTTGCACTTCGTCAAGTCCAGTAGCAATCATCAATTCATAGACCACTCTAGCCACATGGCCATATGTATGAATGATCTCCTGGACCTGCTCTAAATTTTCAGCAGACCACAGGAGATCAGCGATTGCATGCTGTTGAGCTGTTGCCAGCTCAAGTCGCATTAGGCGAGGATCTCCTTGATGTTGTGCAAACCCACCATGACGACATGGCCGGGCTCGATTTCAACACCAATACCGCTCCAGGTGCTGTTGCCGAACTTGACCGTTCGCTTTTCCTTGACGATACCCACCTTGTGGCTCATGCCCACACGTTCCTTGTTGAAACGACCCAGTTGAACAACGGTACCGGGTTGAACTGCTGCATACTTGACCATTTTGTGCTCCTTTGCTAGGTCAGTTGAAAAAACTTACTGTTCTTGCAGTTTAACAGAGTTCTAAAACCCTGTCAACCTACGGGTTATTGCGACAGCTTGAAAACTTCTTGACGGAATTCGTTGAACGTGCCCGCGAACGTGTTGCGATAACGAGGACTGTTCAAACGACCCTGTGCCTTAGCACGACCCAGTGCCTTGACGAAGTTCTCACGCGAACTGCACTGGGCTTTGGCATAAACCACACCGCCGGGGATCTCCCTGTAGGCAAATGTGACACCGCCGAAATTGCTGATCTGATCCTTGTGATCCAGATTGCGAACGTGCATGAAATGAACTTTTTCCATATCAACTCCTGTTGTGTTTCGATGTATGTACTATAACAGAGTTTAAAAACCCTGTCAACTTATCGGCTAAATCGCTGGATCACCTCGATCAGCGCAATAGCCAGATCATGTTCGTCACGCAATACCGCATCAGAAGCCAACTGGCGAACTTCTGCCAGCGTACCGACTCGACTAACTTCGTGCACCAGAACCCCATGGTTACGCAGGACCTCGAGGCCATTCTTCAAAACCTGCTCGGCCGGGATAACACTATCGTCGTAGTACGAGCGAATGTCCTCCACACGGAAGTGAACCAGTTGAGCGCCCTGCTTCTCAGTGAGGTCCTTGGCTTCCTTGAGACCCAGGCCGGTCAGTTGACGCACAGCCTTGATCACCGTCACACGAGCGTAGTCGTGATGATCAGGGAAGATAATGTTGAAATGCTTGGAAATCATTTACGTTCCTTTGTGTTTCGCAGTATCAGTATATTAACAGAGTTCAAAGACCCTGTCAACTGAAGGTGTATTACACCTCCTCATAAATCTGAATCTTGAACACAGAATTCTCGAGGATCTTCTGCGGGAAGGTGATGCCTGTCTCACCGACTTCAAGGGTTAGGTTTTCCAGAAGATTGATCTTAGCTTGAAGATGATCTCTGATTTTCTGTGCTTCTTCAAAGGTCAAATCCTTTGTATTATTATCAAGGTAACCCTTAAATTCACCCAGAGAATGGATCACAGTGACAAAGATTCGATAGCTCATTTCGGTTGCTCCTTGCTGTTGTTATCCCCAATCGCCTTCATGACTCCCGGAGTCATACACACTTCCATAAGGCCACGCATCATGTTTGAACTATGCTGAATCGACCGATTCAGCAGTTCATGGTAGTCATGCTCGTATCGTTGCAATCGAGCATTTTCATGCTCCAGTGTTTCGATGCGATTCTGCATCTCGATGATCTGATAAGCGAAATCCACGACATTCATTTTGTCGCTGCTCCTTGCTGTTGATGTGTGTATTATGTGCTCATACACATACCCTGTCAACCGATTAAGCCTGCAGGATGTGTTGAGCCACAATTCGGGCTGCTTCTCCTAGAGTCGCATCTTCGGGGATAATCCCGGACTCGAGTAAGTTGAAACAGAGATCTGCCCCATCCTCTAGGTCATAATCCCGTTTAACAATCTCACCCACATAGTAGCAGAAGTTCACTTCAGTTTCTTCATCGTAGACCATAGTCCACTCCTTGTTGCTATATGTGTAGTATAGCAGCAGAATTACTTGTCAACGCGCTTGGTCTTGACTTGGCACTCGTAGACCGTATCGCCTACATAGAATGATCCGAGGCTTTTGCACCCACGAGCCACTGTATTGTGAGCGAAGACCCAACCCACCAAAGAGATGAGACCTGTAAATAGCACAGCGGCGATGCCAAACAAAAATGAATGACCGACGGCATCTGATGACATAATTACTCTCCTTGTTGCGATGTGTGTATTATGCGTCCACACTAAAGACCCTGTCAACGGTAGGGCTGACGAATCTTTCCTTCCTTGACCAAATCATACCTACGATCTTCCAGGGCGGAATAAACAACCCGATAAAGTCCATACAAAATGAAACTAATTCCGGCCGCAACCATGGAGATGCTTAGTATGATTGGAAAAAGAATAATCGAGTAGATTATCGCTGATACAACCGCAACAACAACCGCACTGATCAAAATGGATTGTGTACGGAGAGAAAGATTGTCGAACTTCGTGTTGAATTTCATCATTGGTTTCCTTCTACCTTGGCGATGGCGTCGTCTATAGCCTTGCAGGTTCGAGGCAAGAGCGTGGGATCATCACTCCCACCCAAGCACATCTGGGCCAATTTGAGTGCCACCAGCAGTTCTTTCAGAACACCATTGTTGAAATGATGGCGCTCATGAAGTAGCGCATTTTCAGCCTCCAAGCGGCGCAGTTCTCGAGCAGATCTCCATACCGCAGTGAGCCAAGTCATTTGTTCTATCTCATCGGCCAGCTTCTGGGCAGTAGTTTGAGTGTTCATACCTTCTCCTCTGCTTTCTTGATGGCGGCGCGAACTTTGGCAAGCGCAGGCATGTTTCGGTATTCGGGCAAGTATCGCGTGATGTGGTTAAGCATCGCGTCCAGCATCGGCTCCGCTTCTTTCAACGCCTCCAGCAATTCATCACGCTGCTGCTCCACTTCGTGTGGGCGGTGCATTTGAGTTTGGTTTAAACTGCCTGCACCGGCACGATACCCAATACTGTAAGCCAACTTCAACAAGTATCGTGCGTCGCTCCACTTTGACCAGTCGTTGTTACTTAACAGATCGTCGGCTTCTTCGTCAGTCATGATCCCTCTCCTTAATAGTGATGTCGAGACCCACTATAATTGAAATCGTCCATGATGTTATCGATTTCTTCGTCGATGGTGTCAAGGTCTTCTTCACTATCCATTGTTCCAATGAAGATATCGTTTGCTCGTGCAAACTCCTTGACCTCGTCCTCACTCATCCATCCTAACAAATCTTTGATCAAGGTATCCTTGTCAAACATACCTTGTTCAACCATGTCCAAGAAGAGACAGGTAAATTCCCGACTTTTAAACACATTTCTCTCCTGTCATAACGTCTTCACAAAGTTTTCGACTTCGCTTACACTGTGAAACAACAAACGGCCATGTCTGCTTGTTCTCACTAGTATAAAGTTCTTATTGTAGATGTCAATAGATGCATCCAAAGTCCGAGCACGTCCAAAGGTTATACTACGATGCGGCTTTCCGTTTTTGCTAATTCCTGAACTAGTGAGCACACCATAGGGAGCATTGAAGCTCATGCTCGAGATCATGTCCTGGAGATGTGTTTGGATTTCTTCTTGGCTCATACACGATTCCAGTTGTTCTTGACGTATGCACGGGCCAGAGCAATCTTCATGCCCAAACAATCTACAGCCCATTGTGCCACTACAGCAGGCATTTCATTACGAGCCTTGGCCTGTGCAATGCGAGCACGAACCAATTCAGCATTGGTAGTGCCGGGTGCCTTTACTGTAGGAGTGGGCAATGCAGGCTTGGGAAGCAGGGTTTGCGCGGGCACTTCCTTAGGGCTTACACTGGGTGTGACCACGGTATCGCTGCCCAATAGGCTGTAGGCACAGGTCTTGTCCAATCGACCCATGCTACGATCATTGAAGACGTAACTGCTACCGCCTTGAATGCGACGATGTTTGACTTGACTCACATTGTAAGTCTTGCCCGTAGAAGTAGTGTAGACGTAGGTATCGCCCTTGGCGTAGGTCACTGCTTCTTTGTGGCAACGTTCGCCATTTCCACCCAATTCACGGCAGGTCAATGCCCACATATAGCCATGCCCGCGATCCAGTTGGTTGGCCATACAAATGATGTGAGCAAGTTCGTGCGGAACCGTATCGTTGATAAGATGATCCCAAGACTGGTTGACCATCATATCACGATTGAAACGCATAACCCATTGGCCGCGATGACGTCCGGCTTGACCTGCACAACGACCGCGAAGATCGAATCGGATATCAGCCTCAGGGATGAAACGATTAGGATGTTTTGCTTTGTAAGTTTGGATAAGAGTTTGGATCTTATCGGTGACTTGTTGAACACGTTCCTGAAACATCATCAACTCCTGTTTGCTTACCATGACTCTAGTATAAGCTCGAACTAAAGCCAGAGCAACTGAAGGGTCTTTAGCGCATGAAACTGATGATGCCGTTGATTACTCCTGCACCTGTGAGCATAATGCTGGCTGCATTAACTACGATCTGTGCATTGATCTTGACTCGAATAGCCCATGCCAGAAAACACAATGTTCCCACGAAGAAACAAAATGTATTCCAAGGCCAAGTAGTGGGGCCTACACCGTTAAGTGCATGACCCACCAAAATGAACACCGCACCGGTCCATTGTAGGATCGAATCGATTTGTTTGTAGGTTAGTTGAACCATGTTTACACCTGTTAAGCAAACGGATCAACGAAAACAGGGTGAGACCATTCGTTACGACACATGAAGTTCTCCTTATGGAGATCAAAAACAACTTTTTCGTAATCACCGTATTCGTTGTGGATCTTCTTCAACAATTTAATTGCCCGCCTGAGATCCACGTTAGGCTTTATATCGAATCCAATGGTCTTGGCAGTATCGAGGAATTTTGAATTGTCGGATGAGAATTCAGGATCCAGCCCGGCGACAACCAAGGGTTCGAACTCTCGCCAAGTTTTCTTAGGAAGTCGTTGTAGACGTTCCATAGCCACAACAAAGAGATCTTCGTCGTCGTCGCCATCTTTGGAATGGATATAACGCACACCATAGATCTTAGGAAAGAACGGATTGTGTTTGGATTCCTTGATGATCGCATTGATAAAGGTCAAATAAGGAAAGTTTTCCTCAATACTTCCAACCTTGTATGCAATGTTCGAAGATTTCGAGCCGAACACTTCACCATAACTACCTGAACCGATCAAACGATAGTTGCCCTGAAACTTCAGCATTTCTTTTACAAAATCGTCAGGATCAGGAGTTACAATGTGTTCGATTTTAATCATTTGTGTTAGGTGTTGTGAACTGCAATGCGTGTAATATAACAGCGTTCAAAGAACCTGTCAAGAACCTTTGTATGGAGCATAAACGTGACTGAGAATCATGTTGCCGTACCTTCTGTGGAACTCATTGAACGTGGTGATACGGGCGGCGTTGACCGGCACTTTGGCAAACCTCAGCAGATATCGTGCAACCCACACCGGAAACGTCGCAGCCAATATCACCGGCGGAATGCTGCGCAGACGTTCAATAGTCTGCTCTCGATCCTGCTTGAACATCAGGACCATGTCTTGACCTTCAATATGATCAATAGGGTCTTTCCGGGGCTTATGTTTATCTTGATAGCCACCTGGGCAACTGACATGCCATGTATCAGATGCTGTTTCGGGTTCCGGAAAGTTAGCGTAGATGAATGTATACAGTTCATCCCAGGCTGCATGAACATCTTCGGCAATCACAACCTTGTCCATGAGATCCAAGGATGTAATGTATTCTTGAAAGTCACTCATGCCGTGCTCCTTGCTAGTGTCTGTGCAGTGTAACGGAACTCAATGGCCCTGTCAACATTGTATGATTAGGCGGGACTCGAACCCGCAATCACTATTCGTGTAATTCCAGCAGCTTTCGGATACTATGTATCCTTAGCGGTTTAAGGGTCCGCACTAGGCCGCCTGGTCTACCAATTCCACCACTAACCATATTAAAACACACTTATGTTACCTAACTTTATAAGGGTTGTATAGTAACACCCGATCCCTAGAACGGTTTAGTGTGCTTTAATATGGTATAGGAGACAGGTGCAGTAATCCCAACTGCTCATCGCCTATCGGCAACTTAGGTTGTACCACCCGCCACTTACATATACCATATTGAAACACATTAGTCGGAGCAGATACTAAGTCTTTCGCTGCTGTTTCGGTTGACTAAACCGACCCGTTAATGTGTTTCAATATGGTAGGACCACGGGGATTCGAACCCCGGGCCAACGGATTAAAAGTCCGCTGCTCTGCCAGCTGAGCTATAGTCCCAAATCTTGTTCAGTAGTCTTCCAGGTGGTAACGTTCTTCGTATGCCGCGTCCGGATCCGGATAATAGTCATCCTCGTCGCCCGTTTCGTATTCGTAACGCTCATCATGATCACGCTCCAACGGGTCGTGATGCACAAAATCAGAATCGTTGTCA
>JACCDW011085193.1_pt1 | contig 16874 bp, 16 predicted proteins | sample 7449781 | NCBI WGS metagenome assembly JACCDW01 (sample SAMN15323449, study PRJNA562643) | freshwater metagenome | isolation source: river surface water | place: USA:Blue River Watershed | collected 2017-08-18
TATCGTCCAGCGTGGGGTCGGGGGTCAGATTGATCGTCACAGCCTGCCATTGTCCCGCATTCCTGGCCAAGTCAGCCTGTCGCCACTATCATGTCGGGTTGCCCTTTTATTTTGAGTGTCCAGTGAACGCACCTTCTGACGGCGCCTACTTAGGCCAAGCCCTGAACCATCCTTCTGCTACGCGAAACATCAGCATTCGCGGGGCGCGCACGCACAACCTGAAAAACATCGACCTCGACATTCCGCGTAACCAGCTGGTGGTCATCACGGGTTTGTCGGGTTCGGGCAAATCCAGCCTCGCGTTTGACACGCTGTATGCCGAAGGTCAGCGCCGTTATGTGGAAAGCCTCTCAGCCTACGCGCGCCAGTTTTTGGGCCGCTTGGATAAGCCCGATGTGGATCTGATTGAGGGCCTGTCGCCTGCCATCAGCATTGAGCAAAAAGCGACCAGCCACAACCCGCGCTCCACCGTGGGCACGGTGACCGAAATTCACGACTACCTGCGCTTGCTGTTTGCCCGCGCGGGCACGCCGTATTGCCCCGACCACAACTTGGCGCTGCAAGCACAAAGCGTGTCGCAAATGGTGGACGCCGTCATGGCCCTGCCCGAAGACACCAAGCTCATGCTGCTCGCGCCCATCGCGCGCAACCGCAAGGGCGAATACAGCGAAATCTTCACGCAATTGCAAGCGCAGGGCTATGTGCGTTTTCGCATCGAAGGCAAGGTGTACGAATACGACGAGCTGCCCGAGCTGAAGAAAACCGAGAAGCACGACATAGACGTGGTGGTGGACCGCATCAAGGTGCGCCACGAAGCGCCAGCGACCCCCGTACCTGTGGCTGCGCCCAGCATTGGTGACATGGCCGTGGCGGCACCGCCGCCCGGCTTGCGCCAGCGTTTGGCTGAGAGCTTTGAAGCCGCTCTGCGTTTGGCCGAAGGCCGCGCCATCGCGCTGGAGATGGACACGGGCGTGGAGCATGCGTTCAACGCCAAGTTTTCTTGTCCGCACTGCACGTATTCCATCAGCGAGCTCGAGCCCCGCTTGTTCTCGTTCAACTCACCCGTGGGCGCTTGCCCCTCGTGCGACGGCTTAGGTCACCAAGATTATTTCGACCCTGCACGCGTGGTGGCGTTTCCGTCGTTAAGCCTTGGCAGCGGAGCCATCAAGGGCTGGGACCGTCGCAACGCACATTACTTCACCCTGCTGGAGAGCCTGGCCAAGCACTACAAATTTGATCTCGACACCCCGTTCGAAGACCTGAGCCCTGAGACTCGCCAAGTGCTGTTGTATGGCTCTGGCGAAGAAGAAATCAAATTCAACTACAGCCTTGAAAACGGCTCTGGCAAAAAGCTAAGCAAGAAGCACCCCTTTGAAGGCATCTTGATCAACATGGAGCGCCGCTACCGCGAGACCGACTCCACCGTGGTGCGCGAAGACCTGTCTCGCTATCGTGGCGTGCGTGCGTGTACATCCTGCGGCGGCACACGTTTGCGTCGCGAAGCCCGCAATGTGCGCATTGGCGAAGGCGAACAAATGCGCGGCATTTTTGACATCAGCCACACCACGCTGGGCGAATGCTTTGGCTACTTCAACACGCTCAAGCTGCAAGGCGCTAAAGCCGAGATTGCAGACAAAGTGGTGCGCGAGATTGCCTCGCGCTTGAAGTTCTTGAACGACGTGGGTTTGAACTACCTCAGCCTTGACCGCAGTGCCGACACCCTGTCGGGCGGTGAAGCGCAGCGCATTCGCCTCGCATCACAAATTGGCTCAGGCCTGACCGGCGTGATGTATGTGTTGGATGAGCCCAGCATTGGCCTGCACCAGCGCGACAACGACCGCCTCATCGACACACTCAAACACCTGCGTGACATTGGCAACAGCGTACTGGTGGTGGAGCACGACGAAGACATGATTCGTGCCGCAGACTTTTGCGTAGACATGGGCCCCGGCGCAGGCGTGCATGGCGGCCAAGTGATGGCGCGTGGCACACCTGCCGAAATTGAAGCCAACCCCAACTCATTGACCGGCCGCTACCTCGCGCAAGCGTTGCGCATCGACGTGCCTAGCAAGCGCAACGCCTTCTTGCCTGTGGAAGCGGAAGAGCTGAAATTCCAACGCAAGCTGCACAAGGATGCGTCGGAACACCAAGTGATTCGCATCCGTGGCGCGCGTGGCAACAACCTGAAAAACGTCACCGCCGATTTCCCTGTGGGCTTGCTCACCTGCGTCACCGGTGTGTCGGGCTCGGGCAAATCCACATTGGTCAACGACACGCTGTACACCGCAGCGGCGCACACCATTCACCGTGCACACGACGAACCAGCGGCGCACGACGAAATCACAGGTCTCGACTATTTCGACAAAGTCATCAACGTCGACCAGTCGCCCATTGGCCGCACACCACGCAGCAACCCAGCCACCTACACCGGCTTGTTCACGCCCATCCGCGAACTGATGGCCGAAGTGCCGATGGCACGCGAACGTGGCTACGGTCCGGGGCGCTTTAGCTTCAACGTGGCCGCAGGCTCAGGCGGTGGCCGCTGTGAGGCTTGCCAAGGCGATGGCATGGTGAAAGTGGAAATGCACTTCTTGCCGGATGTGTACGTGCCATGCGATGTGTGCCACGGCTTGCGCTACAACCGCGAAACCTTGGAGGTGATGTACAAGGGCAAAAACATTGCGCAAGTTTTAGAGCTGACGGTAGAAGCCGCTTTGCAGTTCTTCAACGCCGTGCCCAACATCGCCCGCAAGCTGCAAACCTTGATGGACGTGGGCCTGTCTTACCTGCAACTCGGTCAAGCCGCCACCACCCTATCGGGCGGTGAAGCACAACGCGTGAAGCTGGCCTTGGAGCTGAGCAAACGCGACACAGGCCGCACGCTCTACATCTTGGACGAACCCACCACGGGTCTGCACTTTGCCGACATTGCGTTGCTACTGAAAGTGCTGCAACACCTGCGCGACGCAGGCAATACCATCGTCATCATCGAACACAACTTAGATGTGATCAAAACCGCCGACTGGCTGATTGACATGGGCCCAGAGGGCGGCAGCGGTGGCGGCACGGTGGTGGGTGTGGGCACGCCAGAAGACTTGGCGGCGAACCCCGCCAGCTTTACCGGCAAGTACTTGAAACGCTTGCTACCCAGCTGATATCAATGCTGATGCCCATGCGCGCCATGCACATGGCGGTGGGCAATTTCCTCGGCCGTGGCGGCGCGCACATCGGTCACAGTGCAGCTGAAACGCAAAGCTTGACCCGCCAACTCGTGGTTGCCGTCTAGGTGTACTTCGGGGCCTTTGATTTTGACCACGTTGAACACGCGCGGCTGTCCGTCGTCGCCTGCGCCCTGCAACTGTCCGCCCACTTTCACACCAGGTGGAAATTCAGCTTTAGGGATGACGCGCACCAAGGATTCGTCGCGCTCGCCAAAGGCATCTTCTGCGCTCAAATCCAGCTTGACAGCACAACCCACCACTTGACCATTGAGGGCTGCTTCGACCTTGGGAAAGATGTTTTCGTAGCCGCCATGCAAGTACGACAAATGCCCCGAGTCCAAAGACTTGCCTGCGGGTGTGGTGACTTGGTACTTGAGGGTGACGGCCGTGTCTTGAGTTATTTGCATGGCTAGGCTCTGAATGAAAAATGCCATTGTCCACGACCTCTGAGGTGGCTCGTCATCACACCTTACCATTCACCCCCATGAAACTTATCATCCGCACCTTCTTCAAAACCTTGCGCCTCGTGCTGGGCCCTGTCATGTTGCTCAAAGAGCGTCTCACGAGCCCCAAGGGCATGCAGCGTGACGCTGCGGCGCAAGCTGCTGTTGACCTGCAATGCCAAAGCTTGGCGCTGTACCAGTTCAGCACCTGTCCGTTTTGCATCAAGGTGCGCCAAGAAATGCGCCGCTTATCGCTGCCGATTGAGAAACGTGATGCGCAGCACAACGCTGCCAACCGTGACGAACTGCACCAAGACAGCGGCGCTACCAAAGTGCCTTGTTTAAAAATCACAGAAGCCGATGGCGAGATACGTTGGCTGCAAGACTCAAACGCCATCGTGGCCTACTTGCGCGAACGTTTCAGCACGTCAGCAGCCTGAACATCTGCATCTGCCGATACACCGCATGGAAACCGAACTCAAACTCAGCCTGCGCCAGCAAGATGTACACGCGCTGCTGGCTCACCCTCTGCTGGCCGCGCCTGCCAAGGTGCAGCGCCTGCTCAACACCTACTTCGACACGCCGACCCTAGATTTAAAGCAACGCCGCATGGCTGTACGCGAACGTTTGGCTGGCGAACAATGGCTGCTCACCGTGAAGACCGCCGGTAAAAGCGAGAACGGTTTGTCACGCCGCCAAGAGTGGGAAGCACCCACCACGCCCGGCGCGCTAGACTTTGCGGGGCTGGTGGATGACGCTGAATTGGCCGCGTCGTTGATGGCTTTGCATGCCGAACTCAAGCCCTTGTTTCGCACAGACTTTGAACGCCACAGCTGGGTGTTGACGCATGACAGCGCCAGCATAGAAGTGGCACTAGACCAAGGCCACATCACCGTGCCGGGCACAGCGTTGAGCGAAGATATTTTGGAGTTGGAGCTTGAGCTGCTCAGTGGGCCCGAGGCGGCGCTGCTTGCGTTAGCTGATGCGCTGCGCCAAACACCCAGCAGTGTGATTGCGCTCACACCATCCGACGCCAGCAAAGCACAGCGCGGATTGGCGTTGTTCGCTCAATACGCTCAAGGCTAAAAATTAGCCGCGTGCAGCCTGCAAGGTTTCACGCGTTTGCAGCGCCACACGACGTGCCACCTCTGCAAAATCGTCACCCTTGGACGCATACAAAATCGCACGCGATGAGTTGACGATGATGGGGCCGGTGGTCGTGTCGCCGCTCACACGCAAGCCAGCTTTCACTGTGGCCATCGCATCGCCACCTTGTGCACCCACGCCGGGAATCAGCAAGGGCACCGTAGGTGCGAGTTCACGCACACGCTCAATTTCTTTGGGGTAAGTCGCGCCCACCACCAAGCCCAATTGACCGTTGAGGTTCCAAGGGCCTTGAGCCAAACGTGCCACGTGCTCGTAGAGCAAAGGCTGGCCGTCCACAGACGCGAGGCGTTGGTTTTGCAAATCGTCACCGCCAGGGTTGGAGGTGCGGCAGAGCAAGAACGCGCCTTTGCCGTGGTACTTCAAGTACGGGGCAACCGAGTCCCAGCCCATGAAGGGTGAAAGGGTCACCGCATCAGCACCATAGCGCTCGAAGGCTTCGATAGCGTATTGCTCAGCCGTGCTGCCGATGTCGCCACGCTTGGCATCCAAGATGATGGGCACATGGGGCGCGACGCGGCGCATGTGTTCCATCAAACGCTCCAACTGGCCTTCGGCGCGGTGCGCAGCAAAGTAGGCGATTTGGGGTTTGAAGCTGTTCACCAAATCTGCTGTGGCATCGACGATGGCCGCGCAGAAGTCATAAATCTTGTTCGAGTCACCCTTGATGCGGTCTGGGAACTTGGTCGGTTCTGGGTCAAGGCCCACGCAGAGCATGGAGTTGTTTTGGCGCTCTGCGGCGCTGAGCATGTCAAGGAAGGTCATGCGGTGATTTTAGAAGGCTTACCATGCACCCCATGTCAGCCCTGCCCAAACTCACCCGTCGCCAACTTTGGACGCTCATCACGCTCACACTGGTGTGGGGCATCAACTGGCCTATCATGAAATTTGGCGTGACGGATTTCCCGCCGCTGACGTTTCGCAGCTTGTCGATGTTGATTGGCTTGCCCGTGCTCGGTCTTGCACTGGTGTTGATGAAAGTGCCGCTTCGCATCCCCCGTACCCACTGGTGGGAGCTGTTAAAACTGGCGTTTTTCAACCTGTTTGTTTGGCACGTGTTGGTCATCTTGGCCTTGCCCATGTTGTCGAGCGGACGCGCCGCCATCTTGGGCTACACCATGCCTATCTTCTCGGCTATTTGGGGCGTGTTTTGGTTTAACGCACCACTGCGTGCGCGCCAATGGCTGGGCGTGGCCGCAGCAGGTGTAGGCGTGTTGCTGCTGCTGTGGAATGAGTTGAACCACTTGTCGGGTCAGCCGTTTTGGGTGTTGATGGTGCTCATCGCCGCCGCTGTTTGGGCCTATGGCACGCAACGCTTGCGCCACACGCCCATGGACGTGCCGACGCTGACCATCGCGTTTTGGATGACCAGCTTGACCACGGTATTGCTCACGGTACTGGCCTGTGTGTTTGAGCAAGACCGTTGGTACATGCCGGCACCCAGCACACAGTGGGCGATTCTTTACAACGCACTGGGCGTGTTTGCGTTTGCTCAGGCCGCGTGGCTGACACTGGCTCGCGGTCTGCCACCGGTGGCGTCTACATTGAGCGTGATGTTCATTCCGGTGTTGGGTGTGTTCAGCGGTGCGTGGTGGCTGGGTGAGGTGCTGCACTGGCAGGACTGGACGGCGGTGGTGCTGATGGTGGTGGCGATTGCTTCTGTGTTGTGGCCAGCTAAGGCTTCTTAGGTCTTGTTGCTGGGCTCGCTGCGGGCAGAGGCAGTGGGCAGGTTCCTCATGCTGGGGTACCAGAAATCGTCACCTGCCCACTGCCTCTACCCACAAACTGCGACGTGCAAAAGTTTGATTAGGCTTGTTGTTAGACAAGCATTGCAGCGATGACTGACTGAACCGTTCGCCTACAGCTAGCGCCAACCGTTGGAAATACGTCCACTAGAAATATTCCAACCTGAACCAGTTGCGTAGCTTGGGTGCGGCGGCTGACGATTTCTGGTACTCCAGCATGAGGAAGCCGCTGCACCCAAGCTGCGCAACCCTCTCCGGCGCGAAACACTCACTCAACAAAAAACTATTCGGACCCGCGAAGGTGAGCCATCGCCAAACAAAGATCAGCCCACACCTTGGACTTCTCTGGCAAGTTACGCAACACATACGCTGGGTGATAGGTCACCACCACCGGCAAGTTTTGGTATTGGTACACACGACCACGCAGTTTGCCCAGCGGCGTGGTTTCCACTTCGGGCACGGTGTCACGCAACAAGGCCTGCACCGCAAAGCGGCCCATGGCCAAAATCATTTTTGGTTTGAGCAACGCCACTTGGCGCTCAAGGTACGGCAGGCACTGGGACACTTCTTCGGGCTTTGGGTTGCGGTTACCGGGGGGCCGACACTTGAGCACGTTGGCGATGTACACGCCGCCGCCCTCTTCTGTGCGTTCGCCAGTGCGTGACAGATTCATCGCGCCCAACATGTTGTCGAGCAGCTTGCCGGCTTGGCCCACAAACGGCTCGCCTTGTAAGTCTTCGTTTTCGCCCGGGGCTTCGCCCACGATGAGCCAATCTACTTGCGGCGCTTGATCTTCAGCCACAGGCGCGCCCACACCAAACACAGTGTTCTTGCGTGAGCCACACAGCGTGCACGCTTGGCAGCCCGACACGGTGCTGTGCAAGGCTGACCAATCCATTTGGTCGATGCCTTCGGGGCGTTGAATGATGATGGGGGCTGGCTCTGCTTTAGCCACCGGCGCAGGCATTTGGCGCGCTGCGGTGTCATGGCCTGCGGCGTTGGCAATGGCTTGCGTGGCCAATTCGCTGGCAGCGGCAAAGCTGTGCGCTTCTTCAGCATGGGCTTGCATCAACACATCAGCAGGCGCGGACGCAGATGTGTCGACCACCAAGGTTTCCACCGCGGGGGCGCCCATGACAGCGGCCTCAGACATGGGCGACCACACGCGTACGCCCATCTCGGCCAGCATGGCGCGTTGGCGTTTGTCGAGATGCAAGGTATCGGTCATGGTGCGATAGCTTACAGCTTGAACGACATGACCACCGCGTGCTCGCGTTGGCCGTGGTCGGCGGGGTAATAGTTTTTGCGTTCGCCCACAGGCCGAAAGCCATAGCGCTCGTACACCTGCATGGCGCGTGTGTTGCCCACGCGCACCTCAAGCCACAGCCATTGGGCGAGACGGCTGCGCGCCCACACCGACAAAGCGTCCAGCATGAGCACGCCATAGCCTTGGCCCTGAAACTCGGGCGCGACGGTGATGTTGAGCAAGTGCACTTCGTCCACACCTTCCATGGCCACAAAGTAGCCAATCAAAGTGGCGCCGCCCATCAGCGCCAGCAACTGGTAGCCCGACTTGAGCGAATCCGCAAAGTTACCGCGTGTCCACGGGTGGGCGTAGGCGCTGTTTTCGATGCGCAGCACGTCATCAAGCAGCGCTTCGGTCAGCGGCTCTAGGCGTACTTCGGGTTTCAAAACGGCGTTCATTGCGTGGGTGGATGTGGCTATGAAAAGTTAGGGCGTGATTGTCGGTGAAGCAGCTTTATTGACTTCGTTCGCTTGCGCGATTTGGGCAAGCTGTGCGGCTTGTTCAGCCTGTTGCGCTTTGATTTGCATACGCTCGCCCGTGGTCTGCGCCACTTTGTCGCGTATGTAAAGCGGCAGCGCTTCTTCGGGCGGCACAGCTTCGCCAGCAGTCCAAGCGGCGGGAGCAAGGCGCAGCAGTGCTGCGGCAGTGGGCAAGGCCATCACTTGAGGTGCCGTGAATTCGGCGGACCAACGGCCTACGTACACGGGCCACGCATTGCCTGCGGCAATGAAACTGTCTTGCGCCCACTCAGCAGGCCAATGCAAAGTCTCGGGGCTGTGCAGCTCGGGCTGTTGCACGCAGCGCCATGTGCCTTGCATGAGGTTTGCATCGCCTGCCGCATCGCTGGCGTTTGGGGTGAATTCGTACGCCGCCACATACACCTGCTCCATGCGCGCATCCATCACGGCCAACACGCGGGCCACAGGCCCAGCACTGGCCGCACGGGCTTCTTCAGCCACCGCCAACAAGGTGTCAATCGGCAACACGGGCAAGTCCGCACCAAAAGCCAAACCCTGCGCCACCGAGCACGCTGTGCGCAAACCCGTGAACGCGCCAGGCCCACGGCCAAACACCACGGCTTGCAAATCGGTCAAGGCCAAACCCGCCTCTTTCAAGAGCGTCAAGGTTTGCGGAATCATGTGCGTGGACGTGAGCGCACCGCCTGCGCTGGTGTGCGTCCATGTCTGCGTGCCGCGCGCGACCGCAAGAGAAAGGGTGTCGGTGCTGGTCTCTAAAGCCAGCCACTGGTGGGTGTGCATCCGCTGATTATCCCAGCCGTGATAATTTGCCTATGACTCGCTCGCATATGTCCTCTTTGCATCCGCTCACACCTCGCATCAGCGCCGCACAATGGCATTTTGTGCGCTCGCCTATGGTGTGTGCATTCACGGTTGCCGTGGTGTGGGCCGCAGCGCTAATGGCGCACGCAGCCCCCAGCTCCAAAGCCGTGCGCAGCGAACCGCCCAAGCACACCTCGGGCGACATTGGCCAACTGCCCCCCGAAGTGCAAGCCGCGCTGCAACGCGCCAAAGTGCCGAGCGCCAACTTCCACGTCATGGTGGTCGACACACACGCCAGCAGCACACCACGCCTGAGCCACCAAGCCCAAGTGCGCGTGAACCCAGCTTCACTGATGAAGCTGGCCACCACCACCGCCGCACTCGACACCCTCGGCCCTGCCTTTGTGTGGCGCACGCCTGTGTATGTGGACGGCCCTGTGCGCGACGGTGTATTGCTAGGCAACGTCTACATCAAGGGCAGCGGTGACCCGCGTTTGGTGGTGGAGCGTTTGTGGCTGTTGATGCGTCGCATTCAAGGCTTGGGCATCCACAAAATTCAAGGCGACATCGTGCTCGACCGCAGCGCGTTTGATGTGCCCGCGCGTGACGCTGCCAGCTTTGACGGCGAGCCCCTGCGCCCCTACAACGCCGCGCCCGATGCGCTACTGCTCAACTTCAAATCACTGCTCATCCAATTCGTACCCGACCGCGCCACCAATGTGGCACGTGTGCAGATCGAACCACCACTGGCCGGTGTGCAGTTTCCCGCCACCGTGCCGTTGAGCAACGGCGATTGCAGCGACTACCGCAGTGCCTTGCGCGCGGATTGGAGCGACCCAACACTGATCAAATTCGCAGGCAACTTCCCCGCCGTGTGCGGCGAAAAAATGTGGCCCATCGCCTATGCAGCACCTCCGCAATTTGCGCCACGCGCGATTGCAGGCATGTGGCAACAACTCGGCGGGCACCTCAGCGGCCAAGTGCGTGATGGCAGCATTCCCGCCAACTTGCAGCCCACCTTCAATGTTGAATCGGGCACCTTGGCCGAAACCATCCGCGACATCAACAAGTACAGCAACAACGTTATGGCGCAGCATGTGTTCCTCACCCTCAGCCAACAGCAACGCGGCGTGGGCAGCTTTGACGCCTCACGCGAAGTGATGCAGCGCTGGTGGCGTGAACGCGTGGGCGGTGAAGTGCCTACCTTCGACAACGGCTCAGGCCTGAGCCGCGAAGAACGTATCAGTGCACAAGCACTTGCGCGTTTGCTGCAAGTGGCATGGGCCTCACCCACCATGTCTGAGCTGATGAGCTCGCTGCCCGTGACTGGCCTAGACGGCACGATGAAACGCAGCAAGGCACAAGCCAGCGCGCATTTGAAAACCGGCAGCTTGCGTGATGTGGCGGGAGTGGCTGGCTTTGTAGACACCGCCAGTGGCAAGCGTTTGGTGGTCGTGGCCATCCTGCACCACGCCAATGCGAATGCAGCGCGCCCTGCGCTGGACGCGATGATTGACTGGGCGGGTAAGCAGCCTTGAAAGCTTTAACTGCAATACTGATTTAGAAAGACCCGATGAACTACACCGAATGGATAGGCTACGCCGCTGCCAGCCTGACCACCGCTAGCTTTGTGCCGCAAGCGTGGCTGACCTTCAAGACCCGCGACGTGAGCGGTATTTCGTTGGGGATGTACAGCGCATTCACCCTCGGCATTGCGCTGTGGTTGGCCTACGGCTTGCTGATTGAAGCCTGGCCCGTGGTGATTGCCAACGTGATCACGCTGGTGTTGGCCGCCAGCATTTTGGCGATGCGTTTGCGCTTTAGGCGCAAGACTTAAGGAGCCCAACCAAACGTCTGCATGGTGTAGATCATGCGGTCCGCTAAGAATCTATTCGCCAAAGGCGTCAAGTTCATGTCGTCGGCGAAGACATAGCTTTGATAGCTCGTGGCAGTCAGCGGGCTGGTGGTGTTTAGACCCCCAAGCGCACAACCAGCCATCGCGGTACGCGCCGTGCACACGGGCACGTAAAGACCTGTATCTGCCGTCAAAGCCAAGCCGCTCACGTTGATGATGCGTGTCGTACCGTTGGTATCAAATTTGCCTGCAAAGTTATTGAAATCACTGGAACGATCTAGCAAATAAACAGGTTTTCTGTCTTGTCTAAAGGCTGCATTTAATTTCGTCAAAAGTAAGAAATTAAAAGAATTCAAACCCGGCAGTGAAGACGTCGTGATACTCAACTGCTGAATGTCAGCCAAAGACTTGCTGTTAGGCGATGTCGCCGCCCAAGGTGTTCGCGCCATATTGATCGCAGGCATCACAACTACGTGTTCGGCGCCAGCAGCCGTTAAACGCTGAATCGCTGTCACCAAGTTGGTCGTTGCTGCGTCAATGGTTTCAGTTGCCGTACCTTCTGCGTTTGCTTTGATATCCCAATTGCCGACAGCAATGATGATCAGATCTTTTTTGGCCACTGTCCCGTTTGCGGTTGTCAAGAAATCATTTATCTGTGCCACCACATTGCTTACTTTGGCATCTTCAGTTGCATAACTGAAACCGCCTGTTGCAGCCAACGCGTTGGTCTGCACATTTTTCACAACAATGCCATATCGTGCAGCAATACGTCCCGCAATCGTGTTGTCCGTCTCTCCCGTTTGCACAGTAGAAAGACCAGCACCGGCGCCATCGACGTAGTTAAAACCATCACCGAACGCGATCACCCGTGTCGCCACAAATGGATCGACCGTGCTGCTGGCGCCACCGCAGGCAGACAACATGACAGCGGCCGTCACGGCGCACAAGACTTTAAGGGTTCGGCTAAAAATAGGATTCATCACAGGCTCTCTTTTGAGTACCACGTTAGTTTAACGAGTTGGCGTGGCGGCCCGCGTCAAGCGGTCTCGCACGCCATCCCATTCGGGGGATAGGGGTGGGGTTTCGACCCAAATGTGCGCGACGCCTTGGGCGTCAAAGCTGCGCAATTGGGCAAACAGTTGGTGGGCGCAGTCTTGTGCCGATGTAGGCATGGCTTGGTATGTGAACTGGTTCACATGGGTTGCAGGGATTTGCACGGGGCTGCGCGCCCACACGGCGACCGTTGGATGGGCGTTGTCATTGCTTGCCACGGGTTCTCTGACATACGCGTCGATTACTTTTTGCAGATCAACCGCCGACATCAGCTGCACACGTGCCATTGGCGCGTAGTGCGATTCGAGGGTACCCGAGGCTCGCGGTGCATCAGCATCCGGCGCAGTGGGCGCGATGACGGCCACACCACACGCCTCGCTGAGTTGATGCGGCGTAATCACACCAGGGCGCAGCAACACGGGCGCCGCGCGGGTGCAATCAACAATGGTGGACTCAATGCCCACATCACACGCGCCGCCATCGATGATGAGCAAGCTGTCGCCAAACTCACCCGCCACATGCGCTGCGGTGGTGGGGCTGACGCGGCCAAACAAATTGGCACTGGGTGCAGCCACGCCAAACACCCCCAAAGCTTCGGCGCTTTGCAGCACGGCATGCGCTGTCGGGTGTGAAGGGCAACGCAAGCCCACCGAGTTTTGCCCACCAGCCGCCACAGCGGCCACCTCGGGTCGGCGCGGCAAGATGAGGGTCAAAGGGCCGGGCCAAAAAGCATCGATCAGTTTTTGCGCAAAGTCGGGTACGTGGCTGGCAAAGCGCTGCACGCCTTGTGCGCTGGCCACATGCACGATGAGTGGGTGGTTGGCGGGGCGGCCTTTGGCTTCAAAGATTTTGGCGACTGCTGCGTCGTTGCCAGCATCGGCGGCCAAGCCATACACAGTTTCTGTCGGCAAGCCCAACAACTCACCGCGCTGCAAAGCTTGCGCAGCAGCAGCAATAGATTGAGGTGATTGACCGTCAAGAATCATGGGGCGAGTGCGTCGCCGTTAAAACGGCGCGATACCCAAAATAGCTGCAGCTTGCAAAGCCACAGCACGCGCAGCTTCTGGCGTGGCGGCGGTGATGTTGAGGTGGCCCATCTTGCGGCCCACACGCGCTTCGGCTTTTCCATACAAGTGCAAATGCGTGCCGGGCAACGCCAGCACCTTTTGCCATGCGGGTTCAACTTGCTTAGCGCTAGCATTTGCTGAATCTGCAAACCACAAATCACCCAACAAGTTGAGCATGAAAGCTGGGCTGTGCAAACGCGGTTGCGTCAACGGCAAGTCGGCCATGGTGCGCACTTGCAATTCAAACTGCGACACATCGCAGGCGTCTTGACTGTAGTGGCCGCTGTTGTGAGGGCGAGGGGCGATTTCGTTGACGACCAGCGAGCTGTCAGCCAAGACAAAAAACTCCACGCACAACACGCCCACGTAATTCAACTCTTGCGCCACCGCTTTGGCAGCGGTAATGGCTTGTTTGGCCAACGCATCTGGCACATTGCCTGCAAAAACCTCGGTCACGGCCAAGATGCCATCGCGGTGCAAGTTGCGTTGCACGGGCAAGTTCACCATGGCGCCATCGCAACCACGCGCCACGATGACTGAGCACTCGCTGGCCAAGGGCAACATTTTTTCCAGCACGCAAGGCACACTTCCCAGTTTGGTCCAACCGGTGTTGAGCTCGTCACGCGTGGTCACGCGCAACTGGCCTTTACCGTCGTAGCCCATACGGGAGGTTTTCAAAATGCCAGGCAACAAGTTGTCATTCACAGCAGCAAGTTGCTCAGGGGTGTCAATCACCGCATGCGGGGCTACAGGCACGCCGCACTTCACAAAGTGGGCTTTCTCGCGCGCACGGTCTTGCGCCACAGCCACGGCAGACGCAGCGGGTGACACGGGCAACGTGGCGGCGAGTTGCGCTAGCGCATCGGCGGGGACGTTCTCAAATTCGGTAGTCACCGCTTGGCACACAGCGGCGAGTTGCTTCAAGCCTGCGGCGTCCAAGTAATCGGTGTGGATGTGGTGATGGCTCACCAAGCCTGCGGGGCTGTGTGCATCGGGGTCGAGCACGGCTGTGTTGTAACCCATGCGCTGCGCCACATGTGCCCACATGCGACCCAACTGGCCACCGCCCAACACGCCCAAGGTGGAACCGGGCAGCAAAGGCTTTAGCATTTGACTCATACGGGAGGCAGCGTCATGTTGCGCGCCGCTTCGGTTTGCGCCACGCGGAAGGCTTGAAGCTTCTCGGCCAAAACAGGATCGGTCGATGCGAGCAAAGCCACAGCAAACAAAGCCGCGTTGGCCGCACCCGCATTGCCAATCGCGAAGGTCGCCACAGGAATGCCTTTGGGCATTTGCACAATGCTGTGCAACGAATCCACACCTTGCAAATGTTTGCTGGCCACCGGCACGCCCAGCACAGGCACGATGGTTTTGGCGGCGATCATGCCGGGCAAGTGGGCGGCGCCGCCAGCACCTGCAATGATGGCGCGCAAGCCACGGCCTGTGGCGCTTTCGGAGTAGGCGAACATGTCATCGGGCATGCGGTGGGCTGAAACCACGCGGGTTTCAAAAGTGATGCCAAATTCTTGGAGAATCTGGGCTGCATGTTGCATGGTGTCCCAATCAGAATTGGAACCCATGACGACACCGACTTGGCACTGGGTCATGATGTGGCTGTGTGTGAGCAAAAACGAATTTTAAGACGGGACCCCCATGATTGATGTGACGATGGAAAATTTCGAGGCCGATGTGATTGGCGCCTCACAAACCACCCCCGTGTTGGTGGACTTCTGGGCCGACTGGTGTGCGCCCTGCAAATCACTAGGCCCCGTGCTGGAAAATCTGGAGGCCGACTACCAAGGCCGCTTCAAGCTGGTCAAGATCAACGCCGACACCGAGCAGCAGCTGGCTAGCGCCTTTGGCGTCAAAAGCCTGCCCACCTGCATCTTGCTCATGGGTGGTCGCCCTGTGGACGGCTTTATGGGTGCGTTGCCTGAGGGCAAAGTGCGCGAGTTTTTAGACAAGCATTTGCCATCTGACAACGAAGTGGCGGCTCAAGCCGATGCCCAAGAGGCCCAGCAACTCATCAACGCAGGCGATGCGCAAGCCGCCATCGCCAAACTGCAAGAAGCCTTGAGCCTCAACACCGCTGACGACGAAACCCGTTACAACTTGGTCAAGCTGCTCATTTCTATGGGCGAGTTGGAAGAAGCGCAAGCGGCATTGGCACCCAAGCTCAGCGAAATTCCGCTGCAACTGCGCTTTGATGCACTCAACTACTGGCTGCAAGCCTTGCAGTTTGTGTCGACCGACGAGCGCGCTGCTTGGACGCTTGAACAGTTCGATGCAGCCATTGCCCAAAACAAACGCGACTTCGACACCCGCTTGGCCAAAGCCCGCGTGCTGATTGCCGCTGAGTTGTTTGAAACCGCGATGGAAGAGTTGCTTGAAATCATCATGCGCGACAAGACCTGGAACAGCGATGTGGCGCGCAAAACATATGTATCCATCTTGGAGCTGATGACACCGCCCAAGCCCAAAACGGACGATGCCGCCTTCGGCAAATCCGCAGGCGGCATCGAGTTAACCGGCAAAACTGCGGTGCAAGAAGACCCCGTTTTAGAGATGATTTCTCGCTACCGTCGCAAGCTCAGCATGGCGCTGAACTAATCAGTCCTTCAACCGCTCCCAAGCCTCTTGGTACTTAGCTGCGGTTTGGGCAATCACCTCTTGCGGCAAATGCGGCGCAGGGGGTGATTTGCTCCAAGGCTTGCCTTGCACTTGGGCGGTTTCCAGCCAATCGCGCAAGAACTGCTTGTCGTAGCTCGGTGGGTTCACGCCGTCTTTGAAGCTTTGCGCATAGCTATCCGCAGGCCAGTAGCGTGATGAATCGGGCGTGAGCACCTCGTCCATCAACACGAGGTCGTTGTTGGCATCCAAACCAAACTCAAACTTGGTATCAGCAATGATGATGCCTTTGGCTGCGGCCACATCACGCGCAGTCTCATAGAGCGCAATGCTGATAGTTTTGATCTTCTCAGCCAAGCCGCCACCAATCATCTCCACAACTTGTTCGTAAGTGATGTTCTCGTCGTGGTCGCCCACGGCTGCTTTGGCCGCGGGTGTGAAGATGGGCTCTGGCAACTTGCTGGCGTTCTTCAAACCTTTGGGCAGCTTGACGCCGCACACCGCTTCGGTTTGTTGGTATTCCTGCCAGCCGCTGCCTGCCAAATAGCCGCGCACCACAGCTTCCACAGGGATGGGCTTCAAGCGTTTGACCAACATCGAGCGACCAATGACTTGGCCCACTTCGTCCGCACTCACCACGCTCTCAGGAGCTTCGCCTGTCAGGTGGTTAGGGCAAATGTGGCCGAGCTTGCCAAACCAAAACAAAGCCATTTGGGTGAGCAGTTCGCCCTTGCCCGGAATGGCTTCGCCCATGATGACGTCAAACGCGCTGATGCGGTCTGAGGCCACCATCAAGATACGGTCTTCGCCCACGGCGTAGTTGTCGCGCACTTTGCCGCGTGCGAGCAAAGGCAAAGAAGTAAGCGCAGAGGTGTGCAGAGCGGTCATGGATTACTTCACCAACTGAGCGAGTTCGCCCTTGGCGTACTTGGCCGCCACCACGGAGAGGCTGTCGCCCTTGACCTTGCTGCCTTGGCCTTCGCATCCGAACTCTAGATAGCGTTGTTTGCAAATGTTCATCGCGGCTTCACGCGCAGGTTTGAGCCATTCGCGGGCATCGAATTTTTCTGCGTTCTCAACAATGACCTTGCGCGCCGCAGCGGTCATGGCCA
>JACCDW010778029.1_pt1 | contig 16870 bp, 13 predicted proteins | sample 7449781 | NCBI WGS metagenome assembly JACCDW01 (sample SAMN15323449, study PRJNA562643) | freshwater metagenome | isolation source: river surface water | place: USA:Blue River Watershed | collected 2017-08-18
AGCACCATGTCGAGAGCGGTGAGTCCACTGCCGATGATTTTGACGGAGCTCAATGACTCAAAAGACTCGCCTTGGGATGCGGCCTGCATGAGCCACCCCCATGGATCCCCGATATGCCGAGAGCTACCTGCCCCAACGGCGAGCAGTACCTTGTCGCTCTGCGCGACTGTTCCATTCTTCAAGGTGATCTGCCAACTCGGCGGCTGCGCCGATAACTCATCACAGCCAACCACTTCGGAACTGACGATCTCCAGCGTCGACGATTGCAAAAGCTGTGACGCACACGAGCGAAGGTAATCGCCGTACCACTTACGCGGAACGAAATCCTGCGGAGCCACCTCAGCGCTCCCTCGTGCCTGCGTCAGCCAACGATGGAACTCCCTCGCATCCGCCGGATCGATACCCATGCGTTCTGCCGGTACGTTCAGCAAGTGCGACTCGCACGGCGTGTCATAGGCAACGCCGACACCCTCCGAGGCGCGAACCCACAGCACCGAGCGGGCCTTGACGTTCCGACTTAGATACGAATGGAGAAAAAAAACGCTCGACGCGCCTCCTCCAACGACCGTGACATCGTAGCGCCTCACCAAAGCTCCAAACTCTAGAAATCGATGGCGCTCGATGATGGATGTCTCTAGGCGAACGCGCAACGAGACACTAAGCTCCGCGGTGACTTTTCGCACCAGGGTCTCTCGATGAAACCGATCCTGCCCATACTTCTGCTTGGCATCACCCTTCCGTTCGGCCAGACCCCGAAGGCGCTCGCCGACGACGATCCGCGGGCCAACGGCGCCGTCGTACGCCATTGGGTCGGGGAGTATCGAAACGAAACCATCGCTTCCGGCGAACGACGTGGCGGCGAAAAATTCGATCTGCTCGTCCACCCCGATGGCTCGCGCACGATCTCGATTGCGAGCGATATGACGACGCGCAACGCCTGGTTCACGGTCGTGCTGCGAAACGACCGCAATTTCCGACCCATCGAGGCCACCGCGTTTTATTGGAATGGCGGTCGTTACAAGGGTAGCGGGCACTTCGTCGTGAACGACGACACGGTGCAGGCCGAATCCAACGGCCCATTGACCGGCCAGCAAACCAACCAGACGACGATACCGGCGAAGTTTTCTATCGGTTTACATCCGGTCTCGGCCGACGGTTGGCACACGGCACAGCACGACCCGAAGGGAGATCCACGACAGAGCATCTCGCTCTACAGCGTGGAGGCCAGCTCCGACCTCACCAAGCCTGTCTTGGGTACTGTGGTACCGCTACAAGTCGAGTTCGTGGGTGAGGAAACAATCGACGTGCCGGCAGGCCGCTTCGTGACCCAGCGTTATCGTCTTGCCGGCATGAATGATCTTTGGGTGCACGGCGAGGAGCGCATTGTGATCCGCTCAGACCTGCCTAGCCGTGGCTTGCGCTATGTTTTGACTCGCTTGACGGACTCAGCGCAACCACCGCGGGACTAGCGGGTAGCGGAAGGCTTCACCGCGAGACTCAACCACCGCGGCCCAAACCGGCATGGCGATACTGACAAGCCCCAAGATCGGCACCATCAGAAACCCGATCAAGATCGCAAAGCTGATGATCGTCGCGACCCATGCCAACAGCAGAGTGATCTGGAAGTTCAAGGCTTCTCGTGCAGCATCACGGATTCGATCGGTACCGACGCCACGACTGCCGCGATTGAGATAAACGACGAGTGGCCCGACGAACAAGGTGAAAATGCCAGAGAGGTGCACCAGAGCGGCGAGCGAGCTCTCGGAATTTCCGGTCGACTGAACACAAGGGTCGGTGTTTTGCATGGCGCTACCTCAGATGGCAATGGATGTGCGTAACCAATCGCGTCGCACGCTAACACCCACCCTGCGCCAGCCTTAGTGCCAAAACTCGCCGAAGCGCCTTATTTGATACGGTTGCTCAAATCGCAAAGCTTCCGTTAATGACGTTCCTCTGAGCGAGCAGCGCCGCATGGCGAGCGCGCAGCTCGTTCCCCGTCTCCTCCGGTGTGAGCGCGAAGCCCTGGCGTGAGAGAGCGATACCCAGCTGTTCCGCCTGTACCAACACGCGATGGATGACCGCATCGACAGACTCATCGACGCGCATGGCTGCGAGCAGCGCGAGCGTCCACCAACCAAGTTCGACACCGCTGCCGCTCAGATGACTTGCCAACACACTCATTTCACGGTCTTCGAAAACGCGATCGAGTATCCGTCGATTGATCTTGGCTACCGCGGCTTTGTTCGCTCGGGTTTCGGTCGGCTCCCGAGCGAGCTCCACCAAGCCCTGGCCGAGCGCATATCCGAGCGCTGCGTGCTCAGCCGTCGTTTCGATCGAACGAGTGACTATCGAGCCCGGCGCGCCCAACGACGCCAGCCACTTCGTCACCTCCGCAGGCGTTGTCGTATCCACCGACCTGAGGGCAGGCGAAATCCATAGCCGAGTTTCAAGGCGACTGTACGAGGAACTTACTGGTGCAGCCTCGCTGCGCACCCAATAATCACGACGAAAACGTCGATCCAGAATCACGTCGCGAGCAGTCTCACGCAGCAGCGAATCTTCGACGGTGGCTAACAGCTCTCTCTGCCCCTCGGTTAGACGCCACTGATCGTAACTGTCGCTAAAATCAGCCTGCCCGAGATAACTCAAACCGAGCGGCGCCAACTCGGCGGCGACCTGTGAGAAATGCATCGGGTGCCAATCGCGATTGAAATACTCGTGCGCGAGATACGACTTTTTCTTTGAGCGAATTTCGCGCAGCTGCCTCTCGAATGCCGGTTGAGAATCGAGAATCCGCGGATTCGACGCGACCACTCGAGCCGCAAACCCCAATGCCGCTTCGATTCGATCCTCGAGGCGTGCTGAATTAGCCTGCGATGCGGTTGCGACTAACAATTCACGCAAGCTCAGCACCGGACCCCAACCGGGTAGCGCGTTGTAGCCTAGATAGACGATGCCAGTGGGCGCTAGTCGACGATCGATGAAGGCCGCGATACGGGCTCGATTCTGCGCTGAAACCCAACTCCAGACCCCGTGCAGTGCGATGAAGTCAAAGCACGGTAAATCATCGCGTGAATCGAACTGCTCAAAGTTCGCGCAGACGACTCGCTCTCGGGCGCGCGGATCATCGATCAGCGATCTTGCAAACTCGACGTGCTGGGGCAATACGTCTACACCCCACCACTCCGTATCACTCGCACTCGAGTGGATGGCAAGGCTAAGCCCCTGCCCGAAACCCAGCTCGCAGGCATATCGAATAGTAGGCCGCGATCGACCCGCTCGTTCGGCGACCAATATCGCCCGACCGGGGTCGAGCGTCGCATGATGATGGCGTGTGTAGGCCATGTCGGTGACATAGCCGTCAGCCGAATGACTCAATCTTTGATCTGCCGTGCGAATCGTGGCCGCCACACGCCGACTACCACGTTGGCAAGCGCGACACCCAGCAAAGCCCAAAGACCGTTCTGCTCACGCGCTACGAGCGTCGCGAGTGCCGCAGGGTCGTATTGCCCCGCCTGCGCGGCCGCCGCGGCGAACTCGGCCGTTTTGCGAGCCGCCGCATCGACGATCACGAGCGTACCCTCGAACATGGCGAGCCCCAACAAGGCTTTGAACCAAGCCCAGCCCGCATTCTGATAGGCGGGTGTCGCTGCCATGCTGAGCAGGCCGCTGCAGATCACCAGCAAGAGCGCCGGAACGAGGATCCATTTGGAGATCATCGCGATCGAGGTACGGGCTGCCGCGTACCCGGCGAGCGAGATCTCCGGGGCGGGAGCGTAGGTCACGACGATGATGATCGCCGCAAACGCGCCCAAGATACCGGCCGAGCCGAAGTGGTGCAGCAGGCGGAAAATCAAACTCCAATTATTCATGGAACGGCACGCTAGCACAGCGCTACACTCGTACTCCATGCCCCTGCGAAGACACGTACTGCAAGCGGCGATGGCCGGTGTCGGCATCGCCCTCGCCCCTCGATCCCTCCAAGCGGCCAGGCTTCGCCTGCGTAAGTTTGCGAGCAATCCCTTTACGCTCGGCGTCGCCTCGGGTTACCCGACTGACGACGGCATGGTTCTCTGGACACGCATCGCGCCAAATGCGGATGCCGCCCAGGAGTTGGCCGATGTCGATTTCATCCTGACCTACGAGATCGCAACCGATCCAAACTTTTCGCGTCGCGTGCAGTCGGGCACGGTCATCGCCATGGCGGCTGACGGTCACAGCGTGCACCTCGAGATCAACGGCTTGCCAGCGGGACGCGAGTTCTACTACCGCTTCCGCGCCGGCGATCATGTGAGCCCGATCGGCCGAACATGGACGGCCAACGCTGCTGGATCCATGCGATCGATGCTACGAGTGAGCGTCGCGAGCTGCCAACACTACGAGCAGGGTTACTACCACGCGTACCGCGACATGGTGTCGCGCGGCAGCGATCTGATCATCCATCTCGGCGACTACATCTACGAGGGTAATACCGCGAACCCAGTGCGCGCTCACGACTCCAACGTAGAGTGCAAGACGCTCGCCGACTATCGTCGTCGCTATGCCTGGTATCGAACGGATCCGCTACTGCAGGAGGCGCATGCCCACTGCCCGTGGCTCGTCACCCATGACGATCACGAACTCGATAATGACTACGCGGACCTGCAGTCGGAGAACCCTGCAGAGCAGGTGGAATTCGCTGCGCGTCGCGCAGCGGCCTACCAGGCTTACTGGGAGAACATGCCGCTACCACTGTCGGCCAAGCCGCAAGGCGCCGACATGGCACTCTACATGTCGCGGCAGTTCGGGGATCTACTGGCGATCCATATGCTCGATGAGCGCCAATACCGCTCGCCCCAAGCTTGCCCACAACCACCCCGCCGCGGTGGGACACGCGTGATCGTCGAGCAATGCGCTGACTGGCGTGACCCCGATCGGACGATTCTAGGTACGACGCAGGAACAGTGGTTAGCCGAACAACTTGCCACCTCGAAGGCACGCTGGAATCTACTCGGTCAAGGAGTCGTGTTCACCTGGATCGATGAAGACCCAGGTCCGAGGACGCTCAACTGGAACGACAGTTGGGCCGGCTACCCGGCCGCGCGGCGCCGTATGCTGGAGTCGATTTCGGCAAGCGGCGCAAACAACCCCGTCATCTTGGGTGGCGACATTCACGCCTTCATCGCGAGTGATCAAAGAATCGATCCGCGCGATCCGAAATCGCCGATCGTCACGAGCGAATTCGTGACCACTTCGATCACCTCCGGCCCACCGCCGAAAAAAGTCATCGAAGCCTACAACCGCAGCGATGCCGTCGGCGTGCACTACGCGGAAAGAGATTACCGCGGTTACTTGCGCCTGGAAGTGACGCCCGACCGCCTGAATTCCGAGATGGTCGGCTTCAGCTCGGTGCGCGAGAGCGATGCCACTGCGACCACGCTAGCCAAGTTCGTCGTCGAAGATGGGCAGCGCGGGATACAGCGCCTATAAAACGCGCCGCTTACGACGCACGTTGGTCGCCGACGACTTCGAACACAGGGCTCGAAAACCCGCCGCCACGTAAGGCACGAGGCGCTCGTGCACGCTGTCCAGATCGTTCGATCGACAGGCCCCTTGCGAAAGATTGTCGATGCGACCCGTCTCGGCGAAGGTCAAGGTCAGCGCGCCGGAGAGGAAGTGGTAACTCCAATAGAGCTCCCGCTCGTCACACCCGGGAAATGCTCGGCGTAGCGCTGCGATGAAGGCGTGGACGACCGGGTCGAAGTAACGGGTCATCATCAAACCGCCAAACTCGGTGGAATTATTGACCTGCGCAATCAAGGCAAAGTACGCCTTCCAGCCGGGACCGCCCCTCGCCGAGCGATCCAACAAGGGATGCGTAAACGCATCGATGATCTCCTCCACCTTCGGCGCTCGCGGCTTGGCACGTTGCACTACGGCCTCTAGGCGTCGCAAACGCTCGGCGTTGAGGAGCTCGGCGCGACGCATGAAGACCGTCTCGAACAAAAGTTGCTTGCTACCGAAGTGGTAATTGATGAGCGCTACGTCGACCCCTGCCGCCGTGGTGATGTCGCGGACGGACACGGAGTGAAAACCCCGTTCCGCAAAGAGAATCTCCGCTGCATCGAGGATCTTTTGTCGGGTCGCCTCGGGACCTGCCTTGCGAGGACCACGGACCGGCACGGCTTTCTTGGTTTTTGGCATCCCCCAAGTCTGACCCGAGCGATGGCTTACACGCAAACCATCTCGGCCGCTTGTTTTTCAACAATCGCTGAATTAGATTTCATCGACCGTTGAATTAACCAACCATAAATCGATCTACAGGGGACCAGGATGAACGGTATCAATACGACCGCGAAAAGCCGTATCGCGCTATCTGTCGCGCTGGCGCTCGGAACCACCATGATCGCCCTGATGCCCGCGCCATCGCGGGCACAAGATGGCGCCGCCGCTCTCGAAGAAATCACCGTCACGGCGCGCCGACGCGAGGAGTCGCTTCAAGACGTTCCTGTCGCCGTCAGCACCTTCTCGGGTGCAGATCTAGAGCAACTTGGTGCGACGGATATCACCATCCTGCAGCAGACGGTGCCCAACCTCACCCTGCAAGTCGGTCGTGGTAGCAACTCCACCTTGATCGCGTTCATTCGCGGCGTCGGTCAGCAGGATCCGCTGTGGGGCTTTGAGCCCGGCGTCGGTCTATACGTCGATGATGTGTATGTCGCGAGACCCCAAGGCGCCGTTCTCGAACTCTACGACGTCGAGCGCATCGAAGTTTTGCGTGGCCCACAGGGCACTCTGTATGGTCGTAACTCGGTGGGTGGCGCAGTCAAATACGTCACCAAGCGCTTAGGGGACGATGCATCGTTTGATACCAAAGTTACGCTCGGCTCGTACTCGCAGCGCGACCTGTCGGTCAAGGCCGCCCTGCCCCTGACCGAGACTCTCTCGCTCGGCGCCGCACTCTCCAGTCTCAATCGCGATGGCTTCGGTAAGAACCTGGTCACCGGCGCAGAGCATTACGACAAGGACATCCTCGCTTATCGATTGGCGATGGAATGGAAGCCGAGCGAAAACCTGTTTTTCCGCGTCGCCGCAGATGACCTGCAGGACGACTCGAACGCCCGCCACGGTCACCGCGAAGTCGTAGGTTCCGGCCTCACGGCCGGCGAAACCGTGCTGCCGAATCTCTATGACACGCGTGCAGGCTTGGGCGATGACAACTCGGTCGCGACCGAAGGCGTTTCGATCCTAGGCGAGTATTCCCTCAGCGACCAATACATGCTGCGCTACATCGCAGCGCGTCGCGAGGGACGCACCGACACGCTCATCGACTTCGACACCGCACCCGCTGCCGCACTCGATGTGCCGGCCTTCTACGAAGACGATCAAACCACCCACGAGTTGCAGCTGGTCTACTCTGGCGATCGCGCCTCGGCCGTCGCCGGCGTTTTCTTGATGGACGGGACCGCGGCTGGCGCCTTCGACACCATCGTCGGCATCGCCAATCTCACGACCGTCACCTCCGGCCAAGTGGAAACGGACAGCTTTGCCGCCTTCGCCGATCTCAGCTATCGATTCACGGATCAGTGGTCCGTCTCGGTCGGCGGTCGATACACGAAAGATGAAAAGAAAGGTACGGTTTATCGTCAGAACTTCACGGGTATCCGCAGCCCTCTCTTTGGAAACTCCAAAGCGGTTCCCGGTCTGCTGCGCACGAACTACACCAACGAGCGCGAGTTCTCGGAGTTCACGCCGCGTATCAGCGTCTCCTACGAGCCGAGCGATGCACTGACGGTATACGGCTCTTGGGGCAAGGGCTTCAAGTCCGGTGGCTTCGATATGCGTGGTGATGCGATCTTCTATGCCGACACAGTCAAAGGCTACGAGCCAGAAGTCGTCGAAACGCTCGAGCTTGGCGTGAAGACCTCCTTGCTCGATGGTCGCGCTAGACTCAATGCAGCGGTATTCACCTCGGACTACACCGATCAGCAAATCACCTCCCAGTTTGCGATCGGTACCACGGTCGTCAGCTTCGTGGACAACGCGGGTAGTTCGTCGATCGATGGCCTCGAGTTGGAGGGCTCACTGTCACTCTCAGAGAATCTCTCGGCAGCGTTCCAGGTAGGCTACATCGACGCGAAATTCGACGAGTTCATCACCTACGATCCTGCAACCGCGACCCGTCGTAACCTCGCGAGTCAGCGCGCGTTTCAGAACACGCCCGAGTGGACGGCCGCTCTGTCTCTGAACTGGACTCAGGACCTAGGCGACAACGGCTCGCTGACCATCGTGCCTGCCGTCTCCTATCGCGATGACTATCAGCTCTTCGAAGTGGCGAACCCCGCGATCGACCAGAAGTCGTACTCCATCGTCGATCTTGCGGCGACCTGGACGGCTTCTGACGGACGCCTGAGCGTGACTGCGGCAGGACGCAATCTCACTGATGAGCGCTATCGCATCGGTGGCTACGTGTTCGCCGGCCCTGTGTTCGGCAATGTCCAGAACGCGTTCTACGCACCGCCCCGCCAGTACTCGGTCAGCGTCGCTTATTCATTCCGCTGATCGATGATGACGACGGCGCACTTTGACGCGCCCGAACCGCTGCTGCCGGATCTGATCGACCGGCAGTCGCGGTGGTTGGGCGAGAAGCCGGCCATGGTCTGCGACGATCTCGTCTGGTCGTGGCAGACCTTCGGTCGGCGCTTGCGACACTTTGCCGCTCGACTGCGTAGCTCAGGCATTAAGCCGGGCGACCGAGTGGTCGTGGTGATGAACAACGGCCCGGAAATGCTCGAATCGCTCTTCGGCATCATCCGCACCGGCGCCTGCGTGGTGCCGCTCAACGTGTCGGTATCGGCCGAGGCGATGGCGGCGATGATCGACGATTGCGAAGCCTCGGCCGTCATCGCGAGCGCGAGCTACGTCGAACAGTTCGATCCGAAAAAACATCCGCAGGTACGACTGTGGCTAGCGGCTGCGGAGACGTCGACGACGACCCCAGGATCGTCGTGGAATGACTACGCAACCTGGCTGAACGTGACGGTCGAAACCTCGCTGCAGAACGAAATCGACGGCTACTTGGTCGCCCCCGACGCGCTCTGCAACATCATCTACAGCTCCGGTACGACCGGCATTCCGAAAGGCATCACGCACGATCATCGACGCCGTATCGACTGGGCCCGCTCCATCGCTCTGGCGCTTCGCTACGACTCGCGCGCCATCACGCTCTGCCCGATCGGGCTTTACTCGAACATCAGCTGGGTCAGCATGCTCAGCACCTTCGTCGTCGGCGGCACGCTCGTGATAGAGCGACGCTTCGAACCAGAACGGGTCTTGCGCACGATCGAAACCCACCGCATCTCGCATGGTTCGCTCGTACCGATCATCGTTCAGCGTCTTCTCGAGAGTCCCCTCTTCGGCAAAACCGACATGCGCTCGCTACGCGCCTTGATGTGCTGTGGCTCGCCGTTGCCGTTACCGATCAAACAACGCGCACTACGCGATTTCGGCTGTGCTTTCATTGAACTGTATGGGCTGACGGAGGGCGTCATCACCACGCTCGATCCGGAGGAAGCCGAAGGCCGCGAGATGTCGGTCGGCAAGCCTCTACCCGGCACTGACATCCTGCTGATCGACGAGACCGATCGACCGGTTGAACCGGGCGACAGTGGCGAGATCGTCTCGCGTGGTCATATCACGATGACCGGCTATTACCATCGTCCCGAAGCCAATGCCGAAAGCACGTGGATCGATCCGACCGGCGCCGCCTGGCTGCGCACGGGTGACATAGGGCGCTTCGACGAACACGGCTACCTCTTTATCGTCGATCGCAAGAAAGACATGATCATCTCCGGCGGGCAAAACGTGTATCCCGCGGACATCGAATCCGTCGCTGCGGTGCACCCGTCCGTCGCCGAGATTGCCGTTATCGGCATCAAAAGCGCTAAGTGGGGAGAGACTCCCTACGCGATCGTGGTGCCAAGCGCAGGCAAGGCACCGAGCGAGTCTCTAGCGATCGAACTGCGCGAATGGATCAACGCCCGCGTGGGTCGCCAGCAACGCGTGGCGGGTGTCGCCTTGGTGGATGCTCTGCCCCGAAACCCGAACGGTAAAATCCTTAAAAGGGAGCTGCGCAAAACCCATGCCCATCTCGAAGCTCACGTCGCCTAAAACGGCACCGGCCGCGCTGATGGCAGCGTTTCTCGTTGCCGCATCCGCCAACGCGAAGGACGAGGCAAGCCCCTATCACGAAACACCGGAACGACACGTCTTCGATGGTGAAACCGACGATCTACTGACCGCAGGCCTCGGGATTACGGGACTCATCCAACAACCGAGCACCGCAGAGGCCCCTAAGCTCAGCACGTGGCGCGATCAACGTCGTCGCGCCATTCACCAGAATTGGCGAGCACTCGTCGATCTGCGACGTTGGACTTATGGCAGCGATACACGTATCGCAGGTATCGAGTACGTCGCACACGCCAAGGCGAGCAAAGGCATTCCCGAATCGTCGTTCCTACTGCAGATTCCCTCGACCTTCGATCCCAACCATCCCTGTCTGCTGGTCACAGCAGCGTCAGGTTCACGTGGGATTTTTGGCAGTTTGCCGACCGTCGGCCAGTGGGGTCTGCGCAAAGGTTGTGCCGTCGTGAGTGACGATAAGGGTCTTGGCATGCGAGTCACCGACTCCACGAACGGTTGGCGGCTCACCGCATCTGGCCGTATCGAACAGACCGCCCGATCTGGCGGTCCGTTCCCACATGCCTTGCAGATGGCGCACGCGCACGAGGCCTTCGATAGCGAGCCCAACTGGGGACGGATGTTGTTGCGCTCCGGCAAGCTCGCCCTGCAACTGCTGAGTGCCGAGTATCCAGAACGCGCTGCGTTCACACCCAAGAATACTTTGATCATTGCGGCGGGCATCTCGAACGGCGGCGCCGCCGTGCTGCAAGCCCTCGACGCGGACGAACAAGAATTTCTCGATGCCGCGGTTGCTTCAGAGCCGAATGTCCACACCGCCGGCGCGCCAGCCCTATACGACTACGCAACCCTGCACGGCATGCTACAACCCTGCGCCATACTCGCGGAAAATCTCTCCGAGATACCGCTCGGTATGGTGATCGGCATGAACCTCGCGCGGTATACCGCATGGTGCGAGCGACTGGCGAAAGACGGGCTCGCCAACGGAGCAGATACCGCCGCTCGTGCGAGCGATGCCCGACAGACGCTATTACGCAGCGGCATCGAGCCTGCCGCCCTGCGACTCGGTGCCGTGAATCTGCAATTCGGTCTGTGGACGTCGGTCGCTGCAACCTACGCACAGAGCTATCTGCGTCGAGACCTGAATCAGCCGGCCTGCACGATCGGTTTCGCGGCAACGGATACCAGCGGACGGCCACGCGAGTTGCAGGCGAATGAGCGCGCCGCCCTTTTCAGCGACGGTACGGGCATCGCCCCAACCGCGGGCATCAACATCGTGGCTCAAGAGACCGACGGCAGTTTTTCGGTGACGAACGCCAGCTCGTACGAAACGGCACAGTGCTTACGCACCCTGTCTGCGCAGATCAGGAGTAGCACCGACAAATTGAACGTCAGTGGCAAGACCGGTAAGCGCCCGGTGATCGTATTGCATGGCGCGAGCGATGCGCTGATTCCCATCGCCCACACCTCGCGCCGCTACGCCACCTTGGCTGCGCCACGGAACCCAAACTTCCGCTTCCTCGAGATTGCTAGCGGTCAACATTTCGACGCCTTTCTTGCGATACCGGGAATGGAGCCGGGCTTTGCACCCATGCAACCTTTCCTTGATCGTTCGCTGGATGACGTGCATGCGTTTCTGACGCAAGGCAAGGCACTCCCAGCCTCAGGCATACTGCGCTGATATGTTGAGTCTGCTCGGTCTGATCGCCGGTCTCGCCCTGCTCGTCTATCTGACGATTCGTGGCGTCGAGCTGCTGATTGCAGCACCGCTTTGCGCCTTATTCGTGGCCGCCACCAGCGGCATTGCGCCTTTTCCCTCCATGGCAGCAGCAGAAGCACCAGCCTTCACCAGCGCTTACATGGGTGGCTTCGTCGGCTTCATCCAGACCTGGTTCTTCATGTTCCTGTTGGGATCCCTGTTCGGCAAAGTCATGGAAGCCAGTGGTGCCGCAGACTCGGTCGCCTCCTGGATCGTCACCCGAACTGGCGCCAAACATGCACCGCTTGCAGTCGTGTTGGCCTGCGCGGTACTCACCTATGGTGGTGTTTCGCTCTTCGTGGTCGCCTTCTCCGTCTTCCCGATGGCACTGTCGCTGTTCAAAGTCGCCAATCTCCCCCGTCGCTTCATTCCTGCCGCACTCGCCTTCGGCTCGGTGACGTTCACCATGACCTCGGCGGGCTCGCCAGAGATACAGAACTGGATACCCATCAAGTTCTTGGGCACCACACCCTACGCGGCAGCCGAAGCGAGTCTCGTCGTAGCAGTCTCAATGGCCATCGGCGGCTACATCTGGTTGCGCGCCATGATTCGTCGCGCCGTTGCCAACGGTGAAACCTTCGAGGCGCGCACAGATGACCCGACCCAGGACATGACCCGCGAGTTGCCTGCGCTATGGCGTGGCGCTGTGCCGTTGCTGGTCGTCTTGGCGGTCTCCTTCGTATGGCACGACTCACTCAAAGAATCCGCTCTCATTCTGGCTCTCGGACTCGGTGTCGTCGCAGCGATCCTGTTACATCTGCCACAGTTGACGGGCCGCTATGGCGATGCGGCAGCGAGCGGCGCGCTCGGCGCATTGATCGCCATTGCCAACACGGCAGCGGTGGTGGGATTCGGTTCGGTCGCCAAGCTCACGCCCGGCTTTCAAGCTGCGGTTGATACGATGACGTCGTTGCCGGGGGAGCCGTTGATCGGCGCCGCGATTGCCGTCTCGGTGATTGCGGGATTGACTGGCTCTGCCTCGGGTGGACAGAGCATTGCGCTGCCCTTGATCGCACCACACTACCTCGACCTCGGTGTCGACCCGGAAGGGCTACATCGGGTCGTGTCGATCTCCTCGGGTGCGCTCGATTCCCTGCCGCATAACGGCTACGTCGTCACCACCTTGCGTGGCATCTGCAAAGAAACCTATGCGGCGGCCTATCCTGCTGTCGGCGCCCTCACCGTGATCGTCCCCGCACTCGGCACCGCGCTCGCCGTAGCGCTACTCAGTTTTTAGATAGCCGCTCTCAAAAATCGATCGATCGTCTCAACCCAGGCTTGCGGTTACTCGTCGACGATGTCGTGAGTACCACCCTGCAGTTCGGCATAGGCGAAATAATCCGGCCTCAGCTGCCAAGCGCGACGGGTCGACTCGTAGAGATCTTCGCCGGTATTCGTGAACATCAGCGTCGGTACCGTGAGCTCACGTAGCACGCTCTCGAGATCTGCACTGATCACGAGCGGAAACGCCTTCCAGTTCGTCGCACCGCGGTGCAGCGCTTCGACGGTGTAGCGATGCATCAAATGGATGTCGGTCCAACCGGGCGTGGCACGCAATCGCGTTTCCCAAGCTTTCAGTAGGTGCGAACCATCGAGCTGTGGTTCTTTGGGTCCGAAGTAGAAACTCGCAAAGTGCTTACGCTCAGCCTCACCCAACAAAGGGAAGCCGTTTAGTACGAGTCTCTCGACGACGCCCGGATGACGCCGCGCATACACCGAGCCCAATACCGCGCCGGTATGGTGACCGACGATGCTCGCTCTCGACCATTGCATGCCGTTGAGCACGGCGTCGATGATGCTGGCGAAGTCCTCGAGCGTCGCTCCTTCGGGTGGCACATCGGACATGCCGAACCCCGGCATATCCGGCGCGACGACACAGTAGCCTAGTGCCGCTAGCAGCGGCATCGCCGCATCGAACTGGGTTCCCGACAAGGGCGACTGGTGCAAGAGCAGCAACGGTCGGCCGCCGCGGGCACCGATCAGTCGATAATGCACTTGCCCGGTGTGCCCATCGAAGTAGCCGCGACGGATGCGTGATTGGATATCCATCGCCCGAGTCTACCGCCCACCGGCTACCGATTCGCCCTACAATCCGCCGAGGCTACCTCTGTGTGAACATGAGCACGAATTCATCTACCCCCGCGACTCCGATGTCGCGTGTCGTCGTCGCGGCCTCCACTGGCACGGTCTTCGAGTACTACGATTTCCTGCTCTACGGCAGTCTCGCCACCTTCTTCGGCGCGCTGTTCTTTCCGCCGGGCAACGAGACCGCGGCACTGCTAGCGAGTCTGGCGACTTTCGGTGCGGGATTCGCCATTCGCCCCTTGGGAGCACTCATCTTCGGACGATTGGGTGATCGCGTTGGCCGCAAGAAAACCTTTCTCATCACGATCGTGCTGATGGGGCTCTCGACGGCGCTCGTTGGCGTGTTACCTGACTTCGAGACGATCGGCTGGTGGGCGCCCGCGCTGCTCGTCACGCTGCGACTCATTCAAGGTCTTGCGCTAGGCGGTGAGTACGGCGGGGCCGCGATCTACATCGCCGAGCACTGTCGCAGCGATCGACGCGGCTTCTTCACGAGCTGGATTCAGACGACAGCTACCATCGGACTCGTGCTCTCCTTGCTCGTGATCGTGGCTTGTCGCCTGCTCTTGGGCGACGAGGAGTTTCGCGCTTGGGGCTGGCGCCTGCCATTCTTGCTCTCGGTGGTCTTGCTCGCGCTGTCGGTCTACATTCGAGTGCATATCGCCGAGTCGCCGCTGTTCGAGGAACTCAAGCGTAAGGGCGAACTCGCCGAGTCGCCGATCAAAGAAAGTCTGCTCTCGAGCGAACATCGCGCCAGCATGATCGGAGCCATCATCGTGGCAGCCGCCATGGCGCTCAGCTGGTACACGGCGCAGTTCTATTCGCTCGTCTTTCTACAAACGGCCTTGCTGATCGATACGGCGACCGCCTCGGCGCTCATCGTGCTCGCACTGGTGCTGGGCATCGCGGTCTATGTGGCTGCAGGCGCCCTGTCGGATCGAATCGGGCGGCGGCCTGTCATTCTCGCCGGCATGCTGCTGACCGCGCTCACCATCATGCCCGCCTATCGCGGCATGCTCACGCTGGCCAATCCCGCACTCGATAGTGCGCAGCGCGAGGCGCCCGTTGTCGTCGTGGCGCCACCGACTCGATTTGATCCCTTCGCCGATCCGAAAGAACTCGACGAGGCGACCAAGGCTCGTGATTATCTCGCCAAGCGCGGTATCTCGTATTCGAACGAATCACCTGCAGCAAACGTCGTCGATCGACCGACGTTGATCATCCGCATCGCCGATCGCGAACTCGAAGGCTTCGATCGAGACGCACTCGCCGCTGCGCTCGCCGCAGCGGGTTACCCCGAACGGTCGGCCGTCAAACCGCTGCAGCGCGTGAGCGATCTGAACGTCACTCATTGGAGTCTCGTCGGACTCATACTGGTGATGATCATCGGTGCCGGTCTCACTTGTGGTCCGGGCGCAGGATGGCTAGCTGAGGCATTTCCGACCCGCATTCGATACACGGCGCTGTCAGTTCCCTATCACCTCACGAGCGCATGGTTCGGCGGCTTCATGCCGCTGACGGCCGCCTGGCTCGTGGCCCGCTCCGGTGATGTACTCGCCGGTCTCTGGTATCCCGTCGCTGTCATGGCGATTGCCTTCGTACTCGCATTGAAGTTCGTCCCCGAGACTCGAGGACGCGAGTGGTAAATCGACAATGGGTGTTGGCCGCAAGACCCGAAGGGCCGGTCAAACATAGCGACTTTCGACTCATCGAAACGCCGCTACGCCCGCTCGCCGACGGCGAGTTTCGAATCCGTACGCGCTATCTCGGCGTCGCCGCCGTGATGCGCGGTTACATGCTGAACAGCGAGAAGTTCGAACGGCCGCTCGCGATCGGCGATGTGATGCACGGCCGCGGTGTCGGCGAAGTGGTCGAGTCGCGCAATCCGGCCTGGGCAGTCGGCGAGATCGTGCAAGGAAAGCTTGGCTGGCAGGACTATGCCATTGCCGATGGATCCGATTATTTTTTGATGTTCAAGGTTAGGCAACGTCGTGTGCCCATCTCGACGGCGCTCGGCGTGCTCGGCCTGACGGGCTTCACCTCGTATCTCGGACTCGTCGATATTGGTGCAGTGAAAGCGGGTGACCACGTGCTCGTGTCGGGCGCTGCGGGTGGAGTCGGCTCCAACGTTGGTCAAATTGCTCGCAACTTGGGCGCTAACGCCGTCGGTATCGCCGGTTCTGCAGAAAAGTGTCGGCTGCTCACCGAGAATCTCGGATATCGCGCTGCCATCGACTACCGATCAGGCCCGATCGATGCGCGCCTTGCGGAGTTGATGCCCGAGGGCATCGATGTCTTCTTCGATAACGTGGGCGGCGAGATACTCGATGCCGGTCTCGCGCAGCTGCGGCGCCACGCCCGCGTCGTGCTATGCGGCGCGATTTCGCAATACATCGATGGTGTCGAACACCCGCGACCACTCAACAACGCGTTCGCCATTTTCAAAAAAATGGCTCGCATGGAAGCCTTCTTCATCTACGAGATGGGCGAACACTTCGAGCGCGCCGAGGCACAAATGGCCGAGTGGATTGCCGAAGGGAAACTGATTTATCAGGAAGACATCCTCGAGGGCCTGGAACAGATGCCCGAAGCACTGATCCGCCTATTCGAGGGTCGCAATCTCGGCAAGCAGTTGGTGCACGTCTCCTGAAAAGAAAAAGGCCCGTGTTTCCACGGGCCTCTTTCGATGCTGACTGGCTTTTTACCAGCGGCCGCCGCCACCGCCGCCGTCGCCGCCGCGGAATCCACCGCCGCCGCCGCCACCGCCGCGATAACCGCCGCCGTCGCCGCCGCGGAATCCACCGCCGCCGCTACCACCGCGGAAACCGCCGCCCGGACGACCGCCGC
>JACCDW011372949.1_pt1 | contig 16870 bp, 10 predicted proteins | sample 7449781 | NCBI WGS metagenome assembly JACCDW01 (sample SAMN15323449, study PRJNA562643) | freshwater metagenome | isolation source: river surface water | place: USA:Blue River Watershed | collected 2017-08-18
GTACATTCTCAGAAAGTTCTCTCAGATTGAATTCACCTACGATTTCAACAGTCTCTACATTCGATGCAATGTTCGGTTTTGGTAATGGCGGTCGCGTGAGCCATATATCCAGAACCACATCTGGTTTTAGTTTTGTAAGATCAAATGTATCGTCGAGCACGATTCGTTCGTATGTGACGGTGTAATTTTCTTTCGGTTCCGGTTTTACATCTCTCACAGTCATGGGATCTATTCTCAAAACAAACTGTTCGGTACCCTTTTCATTGTTCCGAATCTTCATTCTTCTTCCTGAACTAGTGCGAGATCATTTTTCCACATATCCGCAATAGTCGTCGTATTGATTGTATCAAGTTCACTCTGTGACTCCTCGAGTTGTTTTTGTAATTTTTCAATCTCTTCGAGTGTGTATTGGTACGTCTTGATATTTAGAAGAGCATCATGGTATTTCTCTTCGAGACCATTCCGACTCATAGACTCCTCAATCTGTTTCTTTGTGCGCCTGAAAATTTCAATGCGTCCGGCAATCACAAGTTCTATGAACCGCGCCTTTGCACGAAGAAGACCGAGTCGTTCGGTGATCGAGTCACGCAGGTGCTTCTTTCTAAGTTTATAGTACCCGAGTCGAGTCCTCGCGTACTCTACCAGAATCTCTTCTGGTGTCTCAAACTTTTTGATTCCTGTGGAAGAAGTCATGAGATACATATTCGATGTGTGAATTGCCGTGGTCAGTTTCAGATCCTCTTCGCTCGGAACTGGTCCGTGGATCAAAAAGTTTGGGTGCGTCTCCGTCGAGTGATTCTCAAACCCTCGAATCTTTCCGGATTCGACCAGAGTATCTAGAAACTCCTTGTACGACTGGATCCACTTTCCCGGCGGGAGTTCTGTGATCCTTTGACCGTGTACTGTACCCGCGAACACCCATGTATGTTTGTCCTTGTGTGTCACTGTACCCTTGAATCCTTTGTACCATGGAGTCATACTCACAAGAGGTTCTTTGTTAAGTAGGCGTTTGAGATTCGCCTTGATGTCACTGATCTTGTAAGGTGGGATAAATGTCGAGTACCCAGTTCCGATTCCTTCACACCCATTCACAAGAACCATAGGAATTGTCGGACAGTAAAACTCGGGCTCGATACTCTTTGCATCTTCCGAAAGCCAGGTGAGAACTGGCGAATCACGCTCGTCAAAAATCTTTTTCGTGTATGGTGAGAGCCGAGTGGAAATGTACCTCGCGCTCGCAGAGTCCTTTCCGCCTTCGAGGCGACTCCCAAACTGTCCCGAAGGCATGAGCAAATTCATATTGTTCGAACCCACAAAGTCCTGTGCGAGACCTACGATGGTTCCTTGGAGACTCGCTTCGCCGTGGTGGTACGCAGAGTGCTCACCTATGTACCCTGCGAGCTGCGCCACGGTCGTATCGCGTTCCAGGTTTCTTTTGAGACACGCGAATATGACTTTGCGCTGACTCGGTTTCAGACCATCCATGATGTGCGGAATAGACCTGCGAATATCCTCCTCTGAAAATTTCACCTGGTCCTTTGTGATGAAATCTGTAACTGTGAGTGATGTAATGTGTCCGTAAGGAATGTGTGGTTTTGTCTGTAGACTCATGTGAGTCCTGAGCCATTCCTTTCGGTCGGGTACGCGATCCTTTGCAAATGCGAGTGTCATGGAATCGTCCGTTTTCGGATCCTTCTTGAATTTCACAATGAGTTTGTCGAGCATTTTGAAGTACTCTTTCGCCTCTGCGGATGTCGATGTGCCGAGTCCCTTGTAGTATTTCGGAACACCTGTAATTCCAGACGAGCGGTACTCGTGTTCCGTAAAGTACCAGTTCCGACCCACTTTGATCACCGGTGTTACCATAGCCTTCACATATCCGAGCTCGAGGAGACTGGGCCAGAACACGTGGAACATGTTCAGTACGAGACCCTTGATATGTGACCCGTCCAAATCAGCATCAGTCATGATAATTACCTGGCCGTACCGGAGCGAGCGCGTGTTTACATACTTTTCACCCTGTTTGAGTCCCAGGATCTTTTTTATGTCTGAAAACTCTTTGTTTGTTTCCAACTGTTTCACGGACGAGTCTCTCACATTCTTCGGTTTACCCTTGAGCGGAAACACACCGTAACAGTCGCGACCCACGACGGACAAACCAGAGATGGCGAGCGCCTTTGCAGAGTCACCCTCCGTGAGAATCAAAGAACACTGTTCGGATTTGGGAGTACCGGCCCAGTTTGCATCGTCGAGTTTTGGAATGCCTGTGATACGAGCTCGCTTAACCCCATCTGATTTTTTGAGCTTTGAAGCTGATAAAATTTCATCAATACCCAGAGCCGCCACATCTTTTATAAATTTAGGCTTGAACTCTACTGGATCCGTAATCTTAGATGTGCACTCAGTCTTTGTCTGTGACGAAAATGTCGGTTTGTTCACGAGAACTTTTACAAACAAGTGTATGTGTTGTTTGAATTGGTACGGCTTTGCATCGCTCCCGAGTCCTTTACAGAGTGTATTCACGACGTGATCAACGTGCGTACCGCCGAGTGTAGTCGCGATACCGTTCACGTACGACATGTGTTGGAACCCATCGTAGGATCGCGCAATGATAACTTCCCAATTTCCCTGTTTGTGATGCGCCACACCGGGTGTTCTCTCGTCAATGTACCCGCGAGCAAACTCTTCGAATGAAACCGGATTCACAATTTCATCGTTAAACTTTACGCGCGGACCCCATAGACTAATTTCGATGGCTCGGCGCCTGAGTGTGTCCGGTGGGCACAGCTTTCCGAGTCTCGACTCATCCGGAACAAATTCGATATGGAGCCACCCAGTTTTTTTCGTATACTTTTTGAGTTTTGGCGGGTCGCATATGCTCATATTGCTTCGCCAGACCTGTGTGTATTCGACCTGATTTTCAGGATCGCACGAAGTCACTTTGAATTCGGATGAAAAAATGTTCGTGAGTTTTGCACCGTACCCGTTACGACCACCCGTGTACCGATCTTTCGAGTCGTCATAATTGGAGGATGTGAGCAAATGTCCAAATATAAGTTCGGGGACGTACACATTTTCTTTGGGGTGCATGACGACAGGTACGCACTTGTTATTTGAGATGGTGATTCTGTTTCCATCGCCATTTGGCGATGACGCCACGCTCACATGAATCTCATTCATTTTTTTGGGGTCCCGTACGTACTCATCGAATGCATTTACGAGAATTTCATCGATAATTTTGTACATACCCGGAGACATACCGATCGAGGAATCAAACTCGAGAGATCCGACATACGTATCAGGTCTCTTGAGAATGTGTTCTCGGTGAGTAAGTTTTTCCCACTCCATAGAATGCTATGTACGTTCCTGATAGGTTAGGCTTTTCTTTTTTTATATGGTGGTGATCGTTCACGTACCACCAGTCTCCAGCCTCTTTTACATATGCTACATAGTGACCCATACCCCAGCACACAATACCCAAAAGTTGTTTGCCATGGAACGGTTCGTCTGCAGTTGCATAGTCACTTATCAAAATATCTGGGACTTTTACGAGTTCTCTTTTGATCACAGCGACATTGTGTATTTTTCCGCTAGTGTCCTCATACCCCGAAAGTACATCTTGTTCGGTTTTGGGTCTGAACCATACGGTACACGGACTCACAGTTTCAGAGCGTCCGCCCGGAAATATCACGGTTTGTTTCACTTGGCCCGTAAAATCTTTGAGATGTATCGACCGCTCGAGTCTGTCAAGTATATACAAAAGAGCCTCTTGGGCATCGCTCGCGTTGTTTCCGAACGGAGTCATCGGGAGTTCTCTCAAAAACTGAGTTGTGTTATCAGTCTCTCCGCGTACGAGCTTAAGAAATTCAGATGTAAACGAGTCACCGCCTTCCTCGGTCCAATTTCTCGATACGCGAAGACACTGAACGAGCGCGTTTAACCAACACGTCGCTCCTATATTATCGAGTCCTTTCATTTAAGAATAACCGGACAACTAAAGTTTAAGTGACTTATGGACAAGTTTGAGAATTTGTCCAGACCAGTTGTGGATTTTGTGACGCAACACCTCGAAAAGAATAATCTCGAGATTGAGTTTCGACTCGGAAAGAAGAATGGAAACTATTTCGATACAAATGTTGGTAAAGAGAACTTTGAGAAGATTCATAGAAGACTTTCTAGGTACCCTTCTTGGGAATCTGTGACCCAACAAAATGCGATTGTGTTCTATGGTGCACGAAAAGGACTCAGAGTCGTCTATGACGAAGACAAGGATGAACAGGTTTCGTGCATAGCAAAATATAAAATGGCACACGTAGATCAGACATTGGCACAGAGACCGTTTGATGTACGTGTCGCTGTATCCATAGAAAATCCAGTATCGTACGATTCTGAAAAGGATACATTCGTGAAGGAACGGAAGAGACGCAGGACATCGTTTCTCCGTAAGGGACTCTCTATAGATATGTCTATCGTGGAATCTGCTGAGAAGGATTCAGAGAACCCGTTCGAGTACCAGGTGGAACTTGAAATTGTTGAACCGGCAAAGGATCTGGACGCAGTAAAACTCGCGAATCACTATCACAAAGTGTTTGATGTTCTCAATCTTCTTTCAGATGTATGAATACGACTGTGACTGCTATGAGAGCCGTGACTATGAGTTCTATTTTACACCTGTTGAATTCCTTATCGTGACCATTCACAGAACGCGTACCGAGCATTCTTACAGTTCTGTCAATTGTAAAAAATGCAAGTGCTCCGAAAAAGAATTCCGTGTACTTTTTTTGCATCTTCATCTTTGTTATTATTTAAGATTATGAGTGATTAAAAAAAACAAACCAAATGAATAATTACCTGAAACTCTTAGAAAGTCCCAAACCGAGCGTACTGGTCGTGACTGGACCTTCAGGTACTGGAAAAACTATGCATGCGTGTAAAGTCGGTCAGAAGCAAATGTACAGTGGTATGTATGATCGTCTCGTGCTTACACGACCTTCTGTGACCCCGAGCGGGGAAGATCACGGATTCATTCCAGGTACACTCGAGGAAAAAATGGGTCCGTGGCTCAAACCTTCCCTCGAATACCTAGGACCGTACCAGAAACGAATTGAAATGTGTCCTCTGGCATTTATGCGAGGTCGTACATTTGATAAGTCGTGGATCATTGCGGACGAAATGCAAAACTCAACAAAGGAACAAATGCTCATGCTTTTGACTCGGATCGGGTTCGGATCCAAACTTGTGGTGATAGGCGACCCTGCACAGACTGATTTGGCTGGTTGCGAATATACAGGACTCGATGATCTTTTGAATAGACTTGTCATGAGTGAGGAGATTTCTCACGTGAAACTTACTGATGTTCGTAGGAGTCCTGTCGTCAAGGAAGTTTTGAATATGTATAAGTGACCGGACCTGAGGAGTCGAGTCACTTGTGACTCACATGAGATGTGTCTCACATGAGAACACATCCAGGCGGATTTGGCACTGTCGTATCAGGCGGTGCAACTTCCCATGTGTACGCCCTCTTTTCCGGATCGAGCACGAGTAGTTTTTTCAGGAGCTCATCATCTCCGCTAAACTTATCGAGTAGACTCTGTGATCTTAGAAACTTACGAGGGATGTTTTTACCTCCCGTCTTGTATCTCACTATAAATTCAGCGAGAGCCCACGAATCGCTTTTGAATGGTACGATGGTCTCTTCGGGTAAATCTATAGGCGACACTGTCGGATTCAACCGAGACACATCCGCAATTTTTGTGATACCTTCTTTGCTCACACCTGCTGATATATCCAGGAGTGTGAGACCGCTCTTGTTCAGTTCAGCAAGACCCTGTGCGAGCTCATATACGTTTATGGGCGCTGTGAGATCGAGTGGTTCTGTCTCTGTCCCTTCTTTATTTAGTATCATTACGACGTGTGGGTGATTTTTTTTCAGAAGAATGTCCATTTAAGAATTGTATATTTTTTAGAGCGTGTAAGTTTGTCGCGAAGAATAAAAATATACAATACTTATAAACAATATGGGGAATCCAGTGAATTTGACGACTTTAAGAAATAACAAAAGAATCTTTTATATCGTTGGATTTGTATTCGGGGCTCTCATAGCGTTTGTTATGGGTCTTGCTGGTATCGGAATCGCTGCTAAAGCTGATTCTTCAACAGAGACTAGTAAGATTATTGGAGGTGCTGTGATGGCATGTGCTGGTATTGGTGGTGGAATATATCTTTCTTTTCTCGCTTATAATGAAACTACCGATCGTAAAAACGAAATCAAGTGTAATCCTGATGACCTAAATATATATTATCGTGTCAAAATACCTAACAAGTTTATAAAAAATGATGCCGAGTACGATACCGACATTGATATATCAGACTTCGAAGCTGGGCGTAAAGTTCAGCAAAAAAATTACGGAGGTGTGTTTTTGAAATCGAATAATGCACCCCTATCCGTCGGTGGTAACTATGATGCTATTTACATCCCAGGAGATGCAAAGGCTGTCATATTAGATTCTATCCCACCGTACACATCAACTACACAAAAAGACTTTTATGATAGACTTTATGTTCAGAGAAAAGGACTTTATAAAGTTAAGGTAATAGATGCAACAAAATCACCAATTCCATACGCAAGTCCTATCATTGAAGGTGATGTATGCCTTAACCCGGTTGATGAAGAGGAATAGGATTAGTAATTGAAAATACACTGGTTTGAGAACCAATTCTTGAAATTATTATAGTATTATTAACGGGGTTATATGTAATACTAGTGTTAATATCGCCAGTACCTAGGACGATATCGTTATTGTTAATTTGACGTATAAATGTGCGATAGATTCTAGTGGTGAACGCGGATTGCCCTGCGACTGTGCTTATGTCTGTTCCATGTTCTATTTCGTTATTTGATATGTTTATTTTTATTCTCTCAAGCCTATCAGGTGTAAAATAATATCTATTTTGTACCGTGTATATTCTAGAATCTAATGTATAAAAAATGTTCATGAAATCTGTTTTACTATAATTTCCTCGTATATTAACTTTTAAACGAGTATATGTTTGATCTGTGAATGTAGCTAGGAATACCGTTCCGTATTTATCTCTGAATAGTACCATTCCACCATACATGAAATACCTTACTGGTGATGCAGTGTTACCGTTTACGATAATATATTGATCATCCCTAAAAAATATTGTAGAGCTTCTTTCAGTTCCTGTAGTTGTAAATGTTCTACGATATAATACAAACTCTTCTGCGTTTGGAATATATGTAGTTCCCGATTCCTGTGTATATATGATTGATTTATTTACTATTTCGTCAATTTCTAAATACGGATTTATAGGATCGTCTAAACTTGTCTCTTTATAATAAAAAGGTGCGTCTATAGAATTGTTCCGAGTGAAAATTATATTTTCTTCGACTTTTTCTGAATTGGTTGTTTTTTTGATATTTAGTATAGAATGATAAGACGGATGAGTATGTGTTAAAAAAATTGTATCTTCGTCGTATACGAAAAACACAGCAATGGTTTCACCTAATGGTACAACTGGTGAAACCGGTGTTGTTCCTGAATTTGTTTTGAATGTTATCTTATGATGTCCTATAAGCATATCACAAGGTATATTTATGTCTGATGCACTTCCAGATTTTCTAATTTTTAAAGTTCTTGTAGTTGAATCGTATCTTATATAATCTTGTATTGTAGTTGATTGTTCCGTTAGACTTATTTCACTAAGTATATTTTGTCTGTACCAATTGAATGAAGAAATGCTTGATGTTACAGTTGTCATTGTGGAAGTAAAATCTATTATTCTTCGAGGAGCAGCTGTTTGATTATCCGGAAGATTGAACACGTCGTATCCACTGTCATTTATTATTGTAAACCTCTGAAAATCTATAGTGTTTGTTAAAATATAAAATGTCTTATACCCACCACCTCTTGTGTCTATACTTATAGAAAATGCTAAAACAGGTGTTTCCGTTGATGTCGGGTATGTAATTGCTTTGTAACCAACAGTCCCGTAGTATGTTGTTTGTTTATCTTCGCCTATTATGAAAAATTCTGGTCTATCTGATGCAAAATCGAGTATCAGTGTAGATACATTCAAAACAGGTATTGGAGGGGGTGTTGTAGCTGGTGGAGATTGTGGTTCTGATTCAATGGATTTTAAAACATCTTTGAGTCCACCTCCGCGTGGATCGCTTCTTTCTATCGTGAATCTGAATTGAACGTTTTCAAATATATTCGTGTCTACTTTTAAGTACGTATCAGCTCCTTGCGGTGAAGGGCTTTGAAACCGAGTCGGTTCTTCACTCGTAAGTTTTTTGAATATTTTTATGGTACCTCCACCTAAACCTACAGTTACTGATGATGTTGTACTTATAAGTAAGTCACGTGTTTTCAGGTTGAATTTTATAAACGCATTTCTTTCAATGGCATATGCGCTGCTATATGGATACTCTAATTCGAGTGTCGTGTTGAACGATTTGGTAAATATAAACTTGCGATTTCCTTGTCTTCGAAGTACATATAACTTTCCATCAGTGCATGCAACCGCTAAGTATATACCCGTTGGATCGAATGACATGTGTACAATTTCTGAGGGTAAAGTTATTTCGTATTTATCTGTATTCACGTTTGGAAGTGTATGTATGAATATTTTATTCAAACCTCGTTGATTATATGCCAGTAATTCCGATTTGTAGTCAAATATCAAATTGTAGTTCGATGATGATGATTCAGTACGTATTCTTGTAGTAAATCCAGTTACTGTATTTGTTGCTTGATTGTATATGTTTGTTGCATTATACAATACTACATTAATCCATCCACCAATCGATAGTGTGAAACATATTATCCCGTTTTTAGATATTGTTATGTCAGTAGTATCTCCAGAAATAGCCACGGGGTTAATATGCAATCCATGCATAGCAGTGTTTATACCCTCATCTTGTGCGTACGACCCGTTCGTTTGTCTCACGAGAATTTGGATACTCCCATTTGTTATCGATGAATGTGTGACCATAAAATTTCCAGATTCATCCATGACCATTTTAGTCACGTTATTCGTCGCGTTTACTTGTACGCTCGTCGTCGAATATGTACTGTCAACAACATTTCTCGTAAATTTTTGGATCCCATTTGCGGATGTTGCACATAATATATTGTTTTCGTTATCAAATATTGCATATAATATATTATTCACAGAAATGAAGATTCTTGATATAAGATTAAGTGTATATACATCATAAATTCTTAACTCTCTCGATGTATTACATACAACTATATTTTTATTAATGGAATCAATATCCATAAGTGGAATATTACTTTCAGGCCACTGTATAGTTTGTACAGTACGCGGGCCAAATCCAACTAGAGGAATCAATGGGAAAATGGTTTGTTCTAAATTTATGTTTAAATTTACGAGTACAGGTATTAAAACATCCAATTCAATTTGAGCTCCCAGCCCTGCAATTTCTCCATCATAGTCGGCTGTAAACGACAATCCAACCCACCCAGCAGCCGCAGATCCAAAAGGAACAGAATAATCTGTAGGCTGAATTGCGTCTGTGATTAAATTAATAAGCGCTGTAAATGATGAATTCCATGTTGTAGGTCTTTCATTATTTGTTATAATATTTTCCAATGTTTGAATTATACCTTGAATACTTGTGTATGCATTATTAGCGACATTCCATGATCCACGTGTTGCCGTTTTCATTTTTAAGATAGAACTTTCAGCAGTTCTCAATTCTGTTATTATGTCATTTATTGAATCAACCAAATTAGGTGATAAGTTGACACCAGGTAAAGGTAAAACATCATTAGTATAAGCATCATTTTTAGGGAGAGGCGTTAATATTTCGCGCAGAGTACAAAAGTTTGTGCTTGGTACGATGTCGAATCCGGTACACCTTTCAGTATCATTGCACAACTTTTTACATTCTTGTACATCGTTAACTTCACCAGACCCTAGAGGAACGGCGTCTGTACTAGCGTTTGATATTTGTATATATTCGTTTTCCGGAACAGGTGAAGGGGTAGGAGACGAATTTATAGCGGTCAAACCGGAACACTTTACGTTTGTGAATCGAGACTCGTAATACCCTTCGCCTCTCATGATTAAAGCGACGTACGCTATAGTTCCGATGTTCGTCTGTTCATTCAGCTGATCACTTTCGCCGTTATAAAACGTGACTTTCCCGTTAGAAAATCCTACTCTCAAGTTTACAGTAGTAGCAGAGGCCAAGGTTACATTTATTGGTAAAACACGGGTTTGAGGATATGTCTGAAAACTTCCAGGGTACCCGTCACATTGTATACCAGCTTCGTATATCTTATCCATTTTAGAATTGAATAGAGCGATACCAGACATAAGTTCCTTTGATGTTTGAGGTGTCGAACCACCCATGTAGTTGATTTGTAGACTGAACGATATACAAAAGTCACCCCCGGAAGACGAAACACGGGCGATTGCCATCGGTGCAAAACCACGACCTGAAACTTTTTCGGTGTTGAATATAGGAGACCCCGGCGTCGATGCCATAGTATAAGAAGAATTGCTATTTCGTGTACTCGTTGTGTTTTTCGTCACCTTCCATGGAAAAAAGGCGATTGAACTCATGGAACTTGCGGGCGGGCATCCAGAACCCATAATTAATATGTATATACATATTAATTATGCCTGGTACTGGTAGATCATTGTTTGGATTTGGAAAAGGAAATCAATCAGGAAAGCTTCCAGGATCACCAGATGTAGATCCAGATACCCAGGGTTCTGCAACTGGTGTTGTGAATGCTAGACCTGGAGATTACCCCGCTGGTGGCACAGGTACACATAATCCTACTATTAATGCACAAGGGTCAACTTTGGATGGTGCTAGCGTCTCGGGTTCAACCCCTACAGATGCAAAACCCCAGTTACAAGCAGAAATGACAGAGGCTAAAACACAAGTTCAAAGTGGACCCACAATACCAGCAAGCACTTTAGAAGGAGCACCTGGGACTTTGTCTGGACCATTAGAAAATTCTACGCCACGAATGACAACGACAACTGCAAGTGGTGCAACAGTACCTAGGAGCAGAGATGATGTAGAGGGAGATATTCAAACAGAGTTGAGAACTAGATTAGGTAAACCAACTGGTAAAGATGTTATCATGATCATGGGAGGTATAGGAATATTGATCGCGGCGTCTATTTTCTTTGCGAAGTTGGATGCTACAAATGCACGTGTTAAGATTACGAGCATAGTTATAAAAAAAGATACTCAAGCAAGTTCACAACACAGAATAGTGACTGTGAATTTCGACAGAGCACAGGTTTATTCTAGATCTTGTCCAGAAGGTCAAGCCGGATGTCTCGCAAGAGTAGATAGAGATGCATTCAATCCAGTCCCCGGAGATGCTATAAAATTTGTCAATGTATGTGCACTCTCACAAGAGTATAGGATAAACGAATCGACTACAAATTCATTTTCTATAAAGATGTTGAAAACTGATTGCGAAGACAATTTCGGATCAGCAACACAAATAACAAAGGCAAATGCTCCTTTATACGACTCAGATGATGTAGATGGTGGAGGAACGTATAGATACAATGCTGGAGATGATGGCAATGATGACGATAAAGTTGACGTGTATACAAGTTTTACAAATCAGTTTGTAAGTGAACTTGTAAATGCGATCGTTTATCTCGCGAGAACAGCAGCAGAAGTAATTACACAGGTCGTGACACAGTTGGGCGGGGCAACATCTGCTGGATTTTGTAAAGTCGTTCCTATACTTTGTGATGGAACTATATGGATAATAATAGGGCTGATATTCGCAGCTGTATTTGGTTTTATTATTTTTTTAAGGTGAGTAAAGTAGTAAGTAATGGCAACGACTTCAAAGTCGGTGTTTGGGGTGTTTGGGTTGGTTCTTATGTTTTTTCTTATTGTGATAGGCTTTTTCGCTTTTAACACTTTTTACGATCCAACACAAGCTCTAGCTAAAACAAGTAATGTAAGAGAAGGTACAATAACAGAAGAATCACCGGTTGTAGCAATGACTGACGACGGAGAAGGAGAAGGAGAAGGAGAAGGAGAAGGAGAAGGAGAAGGAGAAGGAGAAGGAGAAGGAGAAGGAGAAGGAGAAGGAGAAGGAGAAGGGTCTTCTTCACCAAATCCATTAAGTGTTACTGTAAACAGCTTGACGAGTATAACTATCAAATCAGATTATCTCACGTCGAGTAAAGGGTTTTTCCATTTCCAATTATTTCAAGATAGGGAATTACAGTTGACACTCGATAGACGTCCCGGATTTAGTTTTCCTGTATATGTCGTAGTAAGCGAGACTGCACTGAGAAGTAGTACAGGATTTGTATGGACGAATATAGTACCTAATTTCAAATATGAAACAGAGTATTGGATGAGTATATTACCTTCAGATGTGTATGGAGATAAAACTATCCCTTCTTCACCGGGATTAATACCCAGAATAAGTTTTACAACTATGGATGAACCAATAGACACGTCGTCACAAACCGCTATAGACAAAATAGAAGCGGATTGTCGAGAATTAGCTGAATTTCTAGTCCCATTTCTTATAGAGGAAGGATTTATGGCTCTTGTTGAATTTCTGATAAGACCCAGACAATCTGCCGCTGCTTTAGGAGATGGTTTGAAATACATATCTACAAAAACTGGTGAATTTGTAGATCGATCAATTCAAGTTGTTCGTGCATCTGCTTCTGATGCTCTTGAAGGTGCGAGTATACGTTTTAATGCGTTCATAAATCTTTTCGATTTTACCACCATAACTGGAGAATCAAAAGCTATAAATATAGGAAGATTGTTCGGTACACTAAAAGAAACAATGAGACGTTTGGCAGAATATATAGGCGATATAGATTTTAATCGTATAATAACAGCTGCCAGGAATGGTGCAAAATATGGAGTAAACGGAGCAAAAGCGATTGCTACACGAATAGGGACTGCTGTGCTCAGATCTGCTAGATTTGCTGCTAGTATGCTCACACCAGATCCTTTAGATGTTGTTCTTATGTCAGTTTCTTTGACCGGAGCGATACTTGAAGCCGAAAACAAAGGTGGTATGATGGATTGGAATTATCTGAAGACTTCAGATTTTTTGTCATATCAATCAGATGCTGTAAAAGAACAACACGAGGCTTGGTATGAAGAATATAAAGTAACAGCGTTTCCTCTCATAAATGGACCTTTGCTCAAATATGATGAACTTACTTTACGAGACAAAGTAATAGAATTAGGTAAATTATTGATTTGGTTACCGTATTTGGGAGATGTTACCAGTACAACTAACCCTCGTAGGAATGGAGCTGGATTCACTTACTACTCAAATCCAGTTAATTTGAGTAATATTACAAGGAAAGCGCTACAGTCCCTAACTAGGAATGGTAGGATAACCTCGCAAAGAGATCTGGATACCATTGAAACATTGGCAGTTATGCAAGATTTACGAGCTTTACAAAAAATATGTTACAGTGCGTACAAAGATCATATACAAGGTCAAATAGACGCAGGTAGTCTGACTGCTCCGGACGTAGGGCGAATATGGAATGGTGTGCCTATAAATGATCCGGATACAGATAGAAGTGCCACAAAAGCGCTCGAGATATTTTCACAAAGTTTTGTGCAGCGAGCAAATAGTGATAAGATGCAAAAAATATGTATTCATATGCTTTGTAGAATGGATGGAGGAACTCCACTTTCAAGTGGTCAATGTTCATACTCTAGACCTTCTGATTGTTTCAATTCATACCCGTGGCCTTTACCTCGTCCGGCTATTTTCGATGCAGTTTACCTAGAATCTAAAAATAGAGTATGTAGCCCTCTACCAGGTACACCGTGTCCTAGCCCGAGTCCGTGTCCTGTATCTCCGTGTTTGGAATTAAATTCAGATATCGGACAAACAGATCACATATACAGTGAGTGGAGGTACCCTGATGATATGAGACGTGAATTTGGTAGTTTTAACTTATCTGGATGGAGTCCCGTATGGGAAGATCCTATGGCGAGAGGAGGTGCATGTATCATATACAACCCACAAGTACGTCAGATGTGCGAAGCGTCTACGAAGGTTGATGAGTATTCATCGGGCGGAACAAAGATAGTTGCGAGGAACAAGTACAATTTGTATACCGGTGAGTGTACGAATACGAGAGAATTTTGTGACGCGTACGGTGTGAGTTACAGATCCGACATGCCGAAATCACTCATGGCGAATCGGGGATCTGGACCCTTACCGTCGTGTTATTTTTCAGATGCGCAAAAAGCGGGGTCTATTATACTCGGTTCTGACATAGTCGTTCAATATTTCGAAAGATTCGGCGCGATAATGAGAAAAGGGTTTGCAACATTTGCAGGGTTTTTCACAGATGATGATGAAGAGGCTGCAGCGGCGGCTAAAGCAGAGGCTGAAAGACGTGCAGCAGTAGCGGCTACAGTTGAAGCGCAAAGAGATTCTGTCCAACAAATTGCTTTTGATAAATACTATGATATGAAGTACATACATTCGAACACGATTCAATGCGTGGATTTTAAAATAGATCAAAACGGAAATATGTATATATTGTACGCGTACGATACCGGTACAGGTTTACTGAGTCTCGTAAAGTTTGATAAATTTTTTAAAAAGGTATGGGGACCAGTAAATTCTGGATTTCAGGGTCCAGTTATACATTGTTTTCAGTCTCAACTTGCTTTAGATTCACAGGGTAATGTATATTTTTTGAAATCTGAACGCAATACATACGGTGAATATGTGAGATATATTTATTGTTTAGATCCTAATACAGGGGAAACACAATCACCAGGAAGTGGAGACAATACATGGCCTATAAAACCCGAGTCAGTTACAGAACCCGGTAAACCAAATACTCCGCCTCTAACAGGAATTAATCCTAACACGCCTGGAATTTACGCCGGTGCTACAGATATACGTATGAGTGATGCTACTTTCAATGGAATATTCATACGTAATGACAAGCTGTATGCAATATGGATGGGATTTAGGGTAGATGGTAGTGGTGAAGTAACTCAAAATCTTGAAAAATTGATACGGTACGATCACATAACATCTACATGGGGGAGGCATAATGGAGTTGATGTTATACCAGGCGATGAATTTTCGACAGTTGGTTTAGGTTCAACTGAAAATGGAGAGGAGATTTTCTCATTTGTAGTTGATTCGAATGAAAATGTGTATTCTTTATTTAGAAATGTACGTGAGCAGATAACCCCCCCTGAAAGAGCTAGAGGTATACTCACAAAATATAATAGTGGAACTCCTACAGCGGGAAGACCTAGAAGATTAGATATACTTCTAACTTATATAAGTATAGATGGTTTTGGTAGTTCATTAATAGGGTCAACTAACATGTGGAATGACCTTACTTCTACACATACTGAAGTAAATGATTATCCGAGTATGTGTATAGATTCATACGATAGGATATTTATTTCAAATGGTGTTCGAGTTATAAGAATAGACGAAAGTATCGATTGGGGAGCCAGTCCTATACGCGTAGGTCCTACTGATGGTGGCGCTAGACAATATAATACAGTTATAGATTTAATCGATTTGACAAATTACGAATTTAACACCGTTAGAGATAGTCTTACAAATAATCCAGATTTCAAACCATGGGATTGTTCAGTCATAACAACAGATTCAAACGGTAACTTATGTCTATTCATAGAAAAAACAAAGTATGTGAATTTGGGTAACATAAATAGACTTATAGAATCACCTACCACGTACAAAAATATAATATATAATAGATTAGAACCACCTATACCAGATACACTGATTAAAGGACTTAACCAAGATCCAACAAATGTTCAAGTTTGTGTAGATTACATTTTATTCACAGATCTTGAATTCAATTCAAACTGTTACGGTCATGAAAAGGTAACTCTTATTATGGATCCGATGCCCAGTATAGTAGATGAAAATACATTCGAAGACACTGATATGACAATACACATAGATGACATAAAAAAACAAGGAGTAAATGTAGCTTTACCTATGAATGCTAACAAAGTCATATTCCAACCAAATATAGATTACCAGATAAGTTTAATGATTAATGATGATATAGTGTATACACATCCAAATAGATTGAGGGTAGGTCAAATAAATGAATATACTATCGAACCTTATATAAACACTACAGATATCAGTAGTGGTAATAATTATTCTTTTAGATATATAAAGTTAAATCGTACACATATACCTACACTTCCACCCACTCGTATTTTAGAAATGAGAAATGTTGAAGACAGCACTTGGGCGCGTATAATATTAAAAGATATTCTTACTATAATGCCTGATGATGGTGACTTTAGATTGCGTATAGATTCCAAATTCTATTGTTTATTTAATACACAAGGCGGCGGGCAAGGCTATAGAATAAAGATAAGATATCCCGATGCTTATAATAATATATATTTCTTGAATTGTACTGTATATGTAAGATATGAAATATCTGGACAACCACAAAAATCTACAAACACTATTACAGTATCTTATCCTAATACTTCCATAGCTGCGAATGCTGTGCTTACGAATCAATGGATTAATCCGGGTGGATTAAACCCAGATATACAAATATTTTTTATGTATGCTAGAAATTGTAATAATTACTAATACATAAAAAGCGAGCTTTCAGGTTGATTACGGGAAACCCGGAGTACATGAGCATGGTTCTGAAAGAGTTGGAATCACCGCCTCTGCCTCCTCCGATGCAAAGTCACTCGATTGGGTTCACAAAGTCACAGTGATCCTACCGTGAGTCTACACAAAATCAACACAAAGTCCCTCGATTTGGGTCCGCCGGGAACTCCCCGAAAAATTCA
>JACCDW010101119.1_pt1 | contig 16866 bp, 6 predicted proteins | sample 7449781 | NCBI WGS metagenome assembly JACCDW01 (sample SAMN15323449, study PRJNA562643) | freshwater metagenome | isolation source: river surface water | place: USA:Blue River Watershed | collected 2017-08-18
AAGCAAACGGGTTATCGGACTTGCTTTCATCAAATTGTAGACCAATCTGGGTGAGCTGAAGTATCGCTTGACCTCGCATTTCATCGTTGTAAGTATATCCACGGACGTTACCTCTTGTTGCATATCTTTCACAGAGTTTTAAAAACATACGAGCTAGATTGTTAGTCATCCTACCGTGTTCTTTGTTAAACTCTCCAGTAACTAAATCGCCTTTCCAATGACTTTTACCTACACAGATCAAGTTGTCGTTGTCGTCAAACTTCCAGTGTTGGAAAGGAGGAAAGTTTACTTTGTCGTGACTATCAGCAGTATTCTTTAAGGTTTTCTTACGACCAGGGGCAAGCGGAATATGCTCAAAGGTCATTATACGAAATACAACATCTGTTTTTTTAACAGTTTTGTAGTCAACTTCAAAATCTTTAGCTGATAGTTTTTTTCCGCCTATTAATACAGCCTGCTCGTGTGCCTGTTTGCTAAGTTTTGTTGCTTTATTTCTTTTAGCTTCGGCTATTGTTCTTACATTTATTTTGCTAACATTTGGTAAAATTAAATCGTATTCGCTGTACTCAGGACTTGTAAAAGTACAGTAGGTATTTTTACTTAGGTGTATCTCGCGTAGTAAATCTTTGTTGGTTAAGTACTTGATTTTAGGTGGTTGCGATATGATTGTCATAGTTATAGGGTTCTCCATTACTTATATAATAGCATATTTTGTCAAGAATAAATAGACTAAAAGGAATATTTTTTATGGGTCTTTCGCTCAATCCGTTCTCCTCACTTTTAAGCTCTGCTAAGAGTGCTATTAGTTCTGTCACCAACGTTGCCAGTGGTGTTTCTAGAGGCCTCGGAGGAGGTGAATTTACTGGTGACTTTGGCGGAGGCTTTGGCTCTAGTATCAGCAAAGGCCTTGATGATATTAGTAAAACAGTAAGCCGATTAGGTGGCGGTATAGGATCCCCATTAAATGGTATGAGTGTTGGCGGCTTTGGTGATATAGGAACTGCGTTAAAAGGCATTGGCGGGATCAGCAATGCGGCAGGTGATATAGGTAGAGCCATAAGCGGTATAGGAGCAGGCGGTGCTCTTGGTTCTATTGGAAATATTGCTGGAGCAATATCTAGTGCTGCGGGACAGCTCAATAATGTACTTAGCTTATTTAGGGGTAGAAATTTACCAAGTAATGCAGAATTATTTTCTTCAAGGGGATCCTTTGTAGAATTACAGCCAGGTAATGCAGAAGATTGGCGTGTAAGAATTAACTGTAATTTTGCTTTGTTTGGTGAAGGTGCATTTTCTAGATTACAAGAAACTAACGGTGTTGTTTGGCCTTATATGCCAAAAATATCAATTAGCACAAAAGCAAACTATCAGGTATTAGATCCAGTACATAATAACTATCCCTTTAATGCCTACAAGAATAGCACAGTTGAAGATATTCAAATTGCTGGAGAGTTTAGCTGTGAAACAGAAGAAGATGCACAATACTGGTTACAGACTACAATGTTTTTCAAAAGTGCTACAAAAATGTTTTACGGTAGAAGTGACAATGCCGGTAATCCTCCTGTTATATGTAACCTCAGCGGATATGGTCCCGGAATATTAAACAGCATTCCTGTAATCATAAAATCTTTTACTATGGATATGCCAGACGATGTGAATTATATTAAAGTTAATACTCCACAGGGTCCAACTTGGGTACCGATCATTAGTAATGTTTCAGTTACAGTGTCGCCAATTTACAACAGAAGTAGACTTAGAGAATTCAGTCTACAAGATTACGCCAGCGGCGGAAAAGATTCAAGAGGATATATCTAAATGGCTTCAGGCAAAGGTGTAAAATACGGAAAGTCAAGTCCGTGGTTTAATACAAAACAAAATAGGTTGTATCTTGACCTTTTGACTATACGTCCAGTTCCTGCTCAGAACGATGATTTTAGATATGCTATTGAAAATCAATATCGTCATAGACCAGATTTATTAGCCTATGACTTGTATGGAGATCCTAAATTATGGTGGGTTTTTACACAGAGAAATATGGATGTGATAAAAGATCCTATATACGATTTTGAACCGGGTCTAATTATCTATGTGCCTAAAAAATCTAATCTTGTAAGTTACCTAGGAATCTAATATGTTTCTTGAAGACGACTTTGGCTTTCCTGATGTAAGTGAACTTAATGTTGCCAAGGGTGTAGCAACTGTAATCACAGGCGAAGAAGAATCAAACGCTGTTATCAATATAGATAATCCAGCCGCTGCTGCAAAAGCAGCTGACTACTGGTCATTGACTGGAATGGCCGCACCGTCATTGCCCGGACAAGCGCCTTTTGAAAATGTTTTAGATCAATTCGCCAGTTATGCTCCTTTATGGACACTGGCCTGTTTAACACCGGATCAATATAATAATCCTAATCTTTACAGAGGAAATCCTTCTGCGCTTCAGCAGATAGTGTTTTCATCTGCCGGTAGATTCGATGGCCAACGAACACAGACTATTGTAGGAGCTCCTGAGTATTTTGTAAACAATTTTGAAATGAAAATGTCTACAGCATCTAGCGAAAAGACCGGTCTTACTAATATGGTCAATATGACCTTTGATGTATATGAACCTTATTCGATGACATATTTTATTCAAAGTCTACAGACAGCAGCAATCGAATCTGGGTATCCTAACTATAACGGAACTCCGTTTCTTTTAATGTTAGAGTTTGTTGGACATAGAGACAACGGACAGATGTTTGCTTCTACTGAAGAATTAAAAAAATATTTTGTAATTCAATTTAAGAGCGTTAAGTTTACAACCAATGAAGCTGGTACTACTTATAAATGTGAAGCAGTGCCACATAATCACACAGGCTTTACTAATGTAGTACAACAGATTACCAAAGACATAAAAATACGCGGCGAGAATGTTAAAGAAATGTTAGTTTCTGGTAATATGAGTTTGTGCAAAGTTTTAAACGATGCAGAAGAAGAAATGCAGAAAAGCGGAAAACAAATAACCGCTGATTCTTATCAGATAGTGTTTCCAGAAAACTGGGCCGATGCAGTAGGGCTCCCGGGAGAAGCTGAAATACCAGACGAAATACTTGAAGCTACAACAGATCCCGACGAACCTATATCTAGTCCGTTGGTCGGAAGGCGAGGCCAGGAAACAAATAATTTTGGTATTGGAGAAATAGGAAGAAGCAGTCTAGGATTTGGCGCCACATCCGCAGGTAACTTTGCCTTTGGATTTGAAGGAGATACTGTAGACGAAGAGTCTGGATTAGTAGTTAGAGGTAGTCTTAAAATAGATCCTAAGCAGAGAGAATTTCAATTCACAAAAGGCGCAACCATTCAAAATATTATTCAACAGATAGTATTAAGCAGTGAATATGCTAAGAATGCACTAGACCCAAGTAAGATGGATAAAGAAACTGGCCGCATCAAATGGTTTAGAATTGATGTACAGATACAAATTGGAGATTTTGATACACAGCGAGCTCAAAGACAAAGAACTTTTATTTTTAGAGTAATGCCGTTTTATGTTCATTCTAGTGTTTTCAGAGCCCCAGGTACTAACCCGCCAGGCTATAAAAAATTAAATGAACTCTGTGGTAAAGAATATCATTACATCTATACAGGTAAAAATAACAATGTTCTAAAATTTGATATTTCTATCAATCAACTTTTTAACAGTGGGATGAATCCCACACCGTTAGAGAATACAGAAACCGCAGCAAACCCTAGTACAGGTGCAATTGCTGAAGATCCAGATCAAACAGATACTTCGTCAAAAGAAGGTAACCCAGCTAATTTAACTACTCCTGATTCTGCACCTATGATGAAAGATCTTGAAGTTACTAAAAAAACAACCAAAGGCGGTTACGGTGCTGAAACTGTTCCGCAGAAAGTTGCACAGATGTTAATGAATAAAATTCTAAAACAAGGTAGCACTGGAGATCTTACCAAAGTTAATTTAGAAATCATTGGAGATCCCTATTGGATTACAGATAGCGGGATGGGAAACTATCTAGGTAGTTTCTATGGCGAAGAAGGCGGTCGAAATCAAGGACCGTATGTTATGATTGACGGCAACGGCAGTTTAAATTATCAAGGTTCTGATATCTATATAAGAATTATATTTGCAACCCCCGTTGAGCCGTTGTTAGGAACATCAGGAGTTGGAGGACTATACAGTTTTCCAAGAGGAAAAATCAATCCTTACAGCGGACTGTACAAAGTAATTAATTGTCATAGTAAATTTAATGACGGAAAATTCACACAGGTTTTAGAATGTAGTAGAATGCCTAATCAACCTCAGGACTTTGAAGGCGGATACGAAGTTGACTTCAACGTATTTCCAAATGACATTAGTCTTGCAGATATAATTAAAACAAGTCCAAACAGTGATACGCCAGATTACAGGGACGAATCAGAAGATCTAAATCTATTGTTTGGTGACATGGCTCCTACCGGGGAACCTTTATCCGATGAAGAGATAGCACAAAATAACGCAGACCTAGGCGACTTTCCAGGATAAAAATAATGGCACAAATTAAAAGAGAATCAGCTAGCAAAACAAATGACATTTCTGGAGGCCCGCATCTAGCAAAAGTAGTAGGACATCTAGACCCTAGTTTTATGGGAGGTCTTGAAGTTACTCTATTAAGATCAGATGGTAACACAATTGGTGCAGCGACAGAAACTTATGGAGTAAGATATTGTACTCCGTTCTTTGGATCTACTCCTTTTGAGTTTCAGGGATTTAACAAAGACGATTATAATGATACACAAAAAAGTTATGGAATGTGGTTCATCCCTCCTGACATCGGAGTTACTGTAATTGTATTTTTCATTGACGGAGATCCAAGTAAAGGGTACTGGATGGGCTGCGTGCCTGACAGATTTGCCAATCATATGGTCCCAGCAATTGCCACAAGTTCTAATGTTGAGTTTGCTGAAGGCCAATCAGAATTATATGATACTAGTTCAGTGCCAGTTGCAGAAGTCAACAGAAGAGCCTATGCCGATGATCTAGAAAATAATACAGAAATTGACAAAGTTAATAAACCAGTACATCCTTTCGCTGACCACCTATTAGAAGAAGGTACACTAGAAGACGATATTCGAGGAGTAAGTTATAGTACTAGTAGAAGAAACGTTCCTAGCAGTGTTTATGGAATATTAACGCCCGGACCTCTCGATAGACGTGATGGTGCTAAAAAAGGTTATATAGGAAAAACTGAGACTCAGACCCCTAGCCCAGTTCCGGTAAGCAGATTAGGTGGCAGTCAATTTGTAATGGACGACGGCGACGATCGTTATCAACGTAGAACTAACGCCAGCGAAGGTCCTCCCGATTACGCAGATCTTTTAGACGGCGACAGCGGAGAACCTGAAATTCCAGCAGACGAATATATTCGTTTGAGAACCAGAACTGGACATCAACTATTACTGCACAACAGCGAAGATTTAATCTATATTGGTAATAGCCGCGGAACAAGCTGGATAGAATTAAGCAGTGATGGTAAGATTGATATCTTTGCTGAAGATAGCATTAGTATTCATACAAAACAAGACTTTAATTTCTATGCCGATAGAGATTTTAACTTTGAAGCCGGCAGAAATATCAATATGAAAGCCTCGGCAGTTCATCCAGACGGTGGCGGAAATTTCCGTGTAGATACAGAAGCAGACACTAGATTTTTTGTTAAAGGTGATACAAAAATTACCACAGAAGGCGAAGTACACATTGCTACTTTAATGGATAATCACATAACTTCTGTAATGAATAATAATTTTAAAAGTATTCTTTCTACATATATTCAATCAAGTACAGATACACATATCAAAGCTGGAACTAGTATAAATGTACAAGCTGGCACAAGTTTTGATTTAAAATCTGGTGCAGATATGAAAGTTACTGCTGGAGGTAGCGGCAGCTGGGGAGCAGCTGATTTAAAACTCAGCGGTGGCACAATTGATCTTAATGGTCCTGCTGCTCCGGATGCAGATGCAGCTACTAAAGCAACAGCAGCGACTCCAACAGTTGCACTAGGTGTTACAGGTAACATTGTTGTTAATCCTGCAGAAGCAGAATGGGTAGGACAGCGTTATACCACCGACAGTCCGTTAGAAAGTATTATGTTTAGGATACCAATGCACGAGCCTTGGCCTAGTCACGAAAACAAAGATCCGTTAAGTTTCAAACCAGAATTAACTGACAGAGAACAAGCAGGCGGCGGCGAGGATGGCCCTTCTGCTGGTGGTGACGAAGGTGGTGATGGAGGCGAAGAATAATGGCTAAACTTTATAATCAAAAATCAGTGGCAACAAACAAGGCCACTACACAACAAACCAGTACCAGTTTTAAGTACAGGGGTTTCAGTTCTAATGAAGTTAAAAACAACTTCAAGCTCTATGATATGGAGCTAGTCAAGCGAGATCTGTTAAATCATTTTTATATTCGCAAAGGCGAAAAATTAGAAAATCCTAACTTTGGAACAATTATTTGGGATATGTTGTTTGAAAACTTCACCCCGGAAGTTAAAAAATTAATCACTGAAGATGTAGAACAAATTATTAACTATGACCCTAGAATACAAGTGAATACATTGACCATAGACAGCACAGATATGGGCATTAGAATTGAAGCAGAAATTACCTACCTTCCGTTTAACATCAGCGAGCGTATGACTTTTGACTTTGACAAGAAAAATAAAATAGTTAACTGACCAGATTATTTTTAGGGTAAATATGTAATAAGGTACAAAAATAATGACCACGACAACTAGACAAACAAATTTAATATTAAATCAGGACTGGACAAGGATCTATCAGACCTTTAGAAGTGCTGATTTTAAAAGCTACGACTTTGAAAATTTGCGTAGAGTTATCATTACCTATTTGCGTGAAAATTATCCTGAGGATTTTAATGACTACATTGAAAGCTCAGAATACCTTGCCCTAATTGATGCAGTGGCATTCCTTGGCCAGAGTCTAGCATTTCGCATTGACCTTGCCAGCAGAGAAAACTTTATTGAACTAGCATCTCGTAGAGAAAGCGTCCTTAGAATAGCTCGTATGCTGAGCTATAATGCTAAGAGGAATATTGCAAGTAAAGGTCTTTTAAAGTTTGACACAGTTAGTACCACTGAAAATATCCTTGATGCTAACGGAAAAAATCTTGCTCGTCAGACTGTTATTTGGAACGATCCAACTAACTCAAATTGGAGAGAACAGTTTCTTACCGTTATAAATGCGGCTCTTGCTGATAACACAGAATTCGGTCGCAGTGAAGGTTCAGCAACTATCCAAGGAGTTCCTACAGAACAGTATCGTTTTAGAACAGCAACAACAGATGTTCCAATTTATTCTTTTAATAAAAACGTAGCTGGCCGTAGTATGCCGTTTGAATTAGTAAGCACAGCATTTAGAGGTGCAGAAGAAATCTATGAAGAACCTCCTGTTCCAGGCAATCAAATTGGTTTCATTTATAAAAATGACGGTAAAGGATCATCAAGTTCTAATACTGGATTTTTCTTGTTGTTTAAGCAAGGTAGTTTAGAATTAGCCGATTTTAATATCTCTGTTCCTACTACTAACGAAAAAGTATCTGTAGATGCAGATGGCATTAACAATGACGATGTGTGGTTATTCGGACTGGCTCCTAACGGAGGTCAACAAGATCAGTGGACTAAAGTTTCTGCTCTTGTAGGTAACAATATTGCTTACAACAGCGTTGAAAACAATATTAGAAATATCTATGCAGTATCTACAAAAAACAACGATAGAATTGATTTAATATTCGCAGATGGAGTATACGGTAATCTACCCCAAGGACCGTTCCGTGTTTATTATCGTGTTAGTAACGGTTTGTCTTACAGTATCTTGCCTAACGAGATGCGAGGTATAAACATTGATATTCCTTATGTTAGTAAAACAGGAACACGACAGGTATTATCAATTAGTATGAGTTTAAAATATACTGTCAGCAACAGCGTTCCTCCTGAGACAGTAGAAAGCATCAGAACTAAAGCTCCTGCACAATACTATACACAAAATAGAATGATCACGGCAGAAGACTATAATCTTGCTCCGTTGACTAGCAGCCAAGACATTTTAAAAGTTAGAGCAATTAACAGAACATCGAGCGGAGTTAGTCGTAACTTTGATATTATCGATGCCAGCGGAAAATATTCCAGTGTCAATGTATTTGCCGACGATGGGTTAATTTATAAACAAGAAAGTGAAAAAACTCTAACATTTAAGCCATTGACTAGAATTGACACTCTTAACTTTATTCGTCAAAGCGTAGAACCTCTGTTTACAGACACAGCAGTTTATAATTTTTATATAACAAAATTTGATAAAATTTTATTCACAGATACAAATACGCTATGGACACAGATTACAAATGATTTAAACGAAAGCACTGGATATTTTATCAATGCTATTGATTTAACATTACAACGTACAGGAACATATACTTCAAATACTTTAAAATATGTTCAGGCAGGTGCAATGATTAAATTTGTTCCTCCTTCTGGAAAAAGTTTTAAGAAGGGTGTAATTGTTGACACAGATCCTCTAGATCTAGAACAAACTGATAGACTATGGACAAAAATTATTCGAGTAGTAGGCGACGGCACAAATGCAGGTCGCGGAACACTTAGTACTGGTCGCGGTCCTATAACATTTAATGATGTCGTTCCTACAGGTGCAGTCGCAACTCGAATAGTTCCTAAATTTGTTAATAATCTGCCAGACAGTTTAGAGACTCAAATTGTAAATCTCTGTGCTGAAAATAAAAACTTTGGTTTAAGATTTGATCTAAACACAGCTTCTTGGAAAATTATTACAGCGCCAAACATTGATTTAATAAATTCTTTTGCCTTGGGTAAAGCAGGCGATATTACCAACAATAATTTAGATACCAGCTGGCTAATGGCATTCACTAAAGAAGCCGACGAATATCAAATTCGTGTAAGAACTCTGGATTACATATTTGGTAGCATAGAACAAAATAGATTTTATTTTGATGTTAATCAAAAAATCTATGACGGCAAAACAGGTAAGGTTATCAAAGATCAAATCAGAGTCTTGGGCATAAACTCAATGCCTAATCAGCCGTTTCCTATCAAACAGATGTTGGCTTTCGAAGTTGACGATTCTTTAAAATTTGAAGATGGATATCAAAGTTCTGAAGAAATTAAAATTGCATTCAGCGATAGTGATGACGACGGTGTCATTGACAATCCCGATGCCTTTGAACAAATTGTTGGATCTGATCTAGATTTAAAATACATTTTCTTTGTAGAGAATGTTGACACATTCGGTAACATTGTTTATACATATTACCCTAATCCTGTTAAGGTTGATGGATTTAGAACTATTGAAATTTTAGAATCTGAAATAGCAGTAAACTTAAATGAATACCCAGACAGTCAGTTAATTTACTTCTATGACAGCGCAGAAGATAGAGTAAAGAGAGTTGACTATGCTTCTAACACACTGATATTAGAACCATCGTACAAGGCAAATATCGGAAGAGCTGATTTAAAATTTCAATACGTTCATAACGCCAATGTGGATCGTAGAATCGATCCTAGCGTAAGCAATATCAACGATGTTTATTTGCTAACAAGAAGTTATGATACAGAATTTAGAAAATATCTATCAGGAGCAACATCAACAAAACCAGAGGCTCCTAACAGTGATAGTCTCCGAATTAGTTTTGGAACTAGCCTGAGTGAAATTAAATCTGTTAGTGACGAAGTGATTTATCACCCTGTAAATTATAAAGTGTTGTTCGGCGCAACAGCAGATGTTGCCTTGCAGGCAGTTTTTAAAGTAGTTAAAAATCCAAATAAAACAATAAATGATAACGATTTAAAAGTTAGAATTGTTTCGGCAATCAACGATTTCTTTGATGTTGCTAATTGGGACTTTGGTGATCGATTCTACTTAGGAGAATTAATCACTTATATTACTAATGCAGTAAGCCCGGATCTAAGTAACTTAGTAATTGTTCCTAGACAAAGCACACAGACATTTGGTAGTCTTTTTGAAATACAAAGCGCCAATGATGAAATTTTTGTAAGTGGGGCGACAGTTGATGATGTTATGATAGTTACGGCTATTACAGCAAGTGAAATAAAAGTCGACGCTTCAAGCGTTGTATCATCGTAATTTAGGTTAAAACAATGGCAGATGAAATTTACCCAAACAGCGGAATTCCTATTCGTAGATCAGTAGAACTATTACCGCAGGTTTTCAAAACAGAAACAAACAGCAAGTTTATGGCTGCTGTGGTTGATCCTTTAATACAGCCCGGCGCTTTAGATAAAACTGTAGGTTATGTTGGAAAAAGATTTGGTAAAACTTACAAAGGTAAAGACATTTATCTAGACAGCGATGATTCGTTAAGAAGTCGTTATCAACTAGAACCCGGTGTTGTTATAAGAGACAATCGAAACGTAGTTGAAAATTTTTATGATTATGTTGACTTTAAAAATCAACTTCAGTTTTTTAATAATTTTACAGAGCGTGATGATTTTGTAACAAGCCAAGATCACTATAGTTGGGATCCTCCTATTACCTGGGATAAGTTTGTAAACTTTAGAGAGTATTACTGGGCTCCAAGCGGACCTCCTAGCGTTAAGGTTTTAGGTCAAGGTAACGAAATTGTTAGCACATACCGCGTTCGTCAAGGAACAACATCAACTTGGATTTTTCATCCGGACGGTCTAACAAATAATCCTACGCTAACTCTATACAGAGGACAAACTTATAAATTTAATGTAAACAGTCCTAGAGAAGGATTTTATATTAGAACTGCTTTCGATACAGGTAGTTTAACCTACAATCCAACACTGCCTTATATTCCTAATCAATTAGCAGTATATGATGGCAGACTATGGAGAGCTCTGACATACATCAATGCCAGCGTTACAGGCACAATCGTCGAAGGCCCAGAATGGGAACTTGTAGATGAGAATGTTCGAACAAGCAAGTTTGATTATGAAAAGGGCGTAACAAATAACGGCGCAACGAATGGAACAGTCACCTTTGAAGTTCCATTAGATGCTCCTGATATTCTTTACTATCAAAGTTCAGTTAATCCTGATAGATTTGGTCGTTTCCTAATTCAAGACATTGAAGAAAATACCAGTATCAATGTTGAAAAAGAAATTCTTGGAAAACAAACATATACCAGCAGTAATGGAATAGAATTTAGCAATGGTCTAGTTGTTCGTTTTGGCGGCAAGGTTACACCTGCAAAATATGCCAAAGACAACTGGCTAGTTGAAAAAGTAGGAAGAGAGATTACGCTGATTAAGTTCAGCGATCTCGAAGTTCCTATTATCACAAGTCAAGTACCTGAAGTTATTTTTGATAATGCCGGATTTGATACAGAACCCTTTGACGATGCAACTTCGTATCCTGGAGAAAAAGATTATATTACTATCTGCAGAGCCAGTATTGATAATAATCCTTGGAGCAGATATAACAGATGGTTCCACAAATCAGTATTAGAAAAAGCTAATCAATTAAACGGTACAGATTTTGAAGCAGGAGACAGTTTTAGAGCTAAACGTCCTATTATCGAATTTAGACCTAACTTGCAGTTATTCAATCACGGCAGCATAGCAAAGCGTCCTGTAGATTTTATTGATACATTTACAACTGACATTTTTTCTACTATTGAAGGCAGTACTGGTTACAGTGTTGATGGAGAATTCTTATATCAAGGTGCTCGAGTATTATTCACAGCAGACACTGATACATTAGCTAACAACAAAATTTATCAGGTTAATTTTATTACTCATAATAATGTTAGACAGATAACTCTTCGAGCTACAGATGACAGTGATCCATTATTAGGAGAAGCAGTTCTAGTAAGAGCTGGAAATGCTAATAGGGGATTAATGTATCATTTTAATGGTACAAACTGGGTACAAAGCCAAAAGAAAGTCAAAGCCAATCAGCCTCCGTTATTTGATATATTTGATGTCAACGGAGTTAGCTTTGGCAACGAAGAAACTTACAATGCAACTTCATTTATTGGAACACCAATAATTGGTTATAAAATTGGAAATAGTGTAAGTGATTCTGAGTTAGGATTCAGTTTAGATTATCTTAACATTGATAATGTTGGAGACATACTATTTCAGTATAACTTAGACAGCGACGCTTTTTCTTATTCAGTAAATCAAGAAACAGTTTCTATAAATCTCAATACAGGATTTTACAGATTCAATCCGTTAGATGAATTTTCTAATGGATGGGTAGCTACCGATTCTAAATATCTACAGCCTATATTAGACAGCGTAGTTGTATCTGTAGATTCATCTTCTGTAGAATTAAACACTGTTAACTGGGATATTTTCGATACTATCCAGTCGACACTAATTGTATATCTAAACGGCGCACGATATAATTCTTATACAAGAACAAAAGGTAAATTTGTCTTTGATAAAACATTGACAGCAGGTGATGTTGTTTCAGTTAAAATTTTTGCTGAAATTGATCCTGATAGAGGATATTATCAGATTCCACACGGACTAGAAAAAAATCCTCTTAATCAAAATTTAAAAACATTTACTCTAGGTCAGGCAATAGACCATTTAACATCTGCTTTAGAAGTTGATACTGATTTTACAGGAGTGTATCCAGGAAACAGTAATCTTAGAGATATTAACGGATATCAAACAAGAGCAATGAGATTCTTGAAGCATTCTGGAATAGCTCCTCTTGCTGTTACATTACTCTGTGATAAAAATGTCAATATTATAAAATCTATTCAATATTCTTTAAAGAATTATAGTAATTTTAAAAATGACTTTTTAAAGAGAATATCTGAAACTAATTTCAACGATGATGTAGCTGAATTTGTAGATGAAGTTATATCTGCTATCGGTGCTGCGAAAGATTCAACAAGTCCGTTCTCTGATACCGATATGATAGGTAGCGGAGCACACACTGATATTAACTATGAAGTTGAAGATGAAGGTATAAAGGTATTTGCTCTAACTGAAAAGTTCGATCTAAAAACTCTAAGTAGAAAAGCAGTGTATGTCTACAGGAACGGAGTTCAATTACTAAATGGTAAAGATTATGTATTTGACAGTACGTTTGGTTTTGTAAGATTGTCTGTAAACCTTACAGAAGGTGACAAGATAGTTATTAGAGAATACACATCTACATCTTATAACTACATTCCTTGTACTCCTACAAAGTTAGGTTTGTATAAAAAATATACTCCTAGAAAATTCTTAGATGATACCTTTGTAACTCCAAGAATGGTAATACAAGGCCACGACGGCAGCATTATAACTGCTTACAACGATTATCGAGATGATGCAATTCTTGAATTAGAATTAAGAATTTATAATAATATTAAAATTCAATACGACGAAGCTGTCTTTGATATTGACAAAATACTCGGCGGTTACTACGGCAATGCTTTATATGGTAAGACAGATTTAGATCTAATAGTAGGTCAAGATTTCTTACGCTGGGTAGCAAATACTGACATTGATTATACAACTAACTCTGCTTATTTTGATAGTGAAAATAGTTTTACCTATACCTATTCAAATATGACAGACCCTACTAAAAACCAAAGCCTGCCTGGCTATTGGAGAGGTGTCTATCAATGGTTCTATGATACAACACGCCCACATACTTGTCCTTGGGAAATGTTAGGTTTTAGTGAACAGCCTGATTGGTGGGAAAGCGAATACGGTCCAGCACCTTATACAAGAGGTAACTTGATTCTTTGGGAAGATATTCGTGACGGTATTATACGTCAAGGCACACGAGCAGGTACTTACGATCGTTATGCTAGACCATCAATAGTTGACCATATTCCTACAGACGGAGATGGAAACTTATTGAGTCCTTTGGATTCTGGAGTTGCTAATGATTTTACATTGATTAACAACAAAGGTGATTATAGATTAGGAGATCTAAGTCCTGTCGAGTATGCCTGGAGATCAACATCTGAGTGGCCATTTGCAGTTATCTCTGCTCTTTGTTTAATGAAACCTTTTGAGTTTATAACAGACAGCTTTGATAGATCTAGAACCACTGTTAACATTTTAAATCAAACAGTACATACCTCTACTGGAATCTTCACCACGCTTGAAGATTTAGCGTTACCATCAATTGGCAGTCAGCAGACGGCCGGATTAAGCAATTTTATTTCAAGTTATATAAGAAGTAAAAATTTACCAAACAGTACATTACTAGATAAGATTAAAAATATTGATGTTCAAATTTCTACAAGACTGTCGGGTTTTGTAGACCAGTCAGAACAGAAATATCTTTTAGATAGTAAAAATCCTAGTTCTACATCAAGCAGCATTTATGTTCCTAATGAAAACTACGATATTATTTTTAATATCAGTGTTCCAATTAAAAGCATTGCCTACAGTGGAGTATTGATTGAGAAACTAGCCGAAGGTTGGAAAATCAAAGGCTACGACAATCAGCAACCATATTTTAACTATTTCAAACCTATTGCCAGCAGCGTTGATCCTTTGATGAGCGTAGGTGGTGTAAGTGCTGATTTCTTAGACTGGGCTCCAGATAAGTTATACGGCAATGGCGACATTGTAAGAACACAAAATACATTTTATAGAGCATTGAAGAGTCATACCAGCGGTGCAATATTTGATAAAAGCCTATGGAAAGTTTTACCTAAGTTACCTGTAGTGGGCGGAGTTGATGCTTATTTCCGCAGAACTTTCAATCAAATAAAAGTTGAAAGATTGTATTACGGTTCTATATTAAAAACTGCACAGGCTGTAGTGGACTTTTTATTAGGATATCAGGCCTGGTTAATCAACGAAGGATTTAGTTTCGATCGATACGATTCAGAAACTCAAACAGCCTATAACTGGCAAACTAGCTGTAAAGAATTTTTGTTCTGGACTAAACATAACTGGGCTGTTGGTTCTTTATTAACTCTTAGCCCTAGTGCAGAACAAGTTGAAGCCTCAATTCCTGCTGGTGTTGCAGATAATTTATTTGACAGTTTCTATGATTATCAAATTTATAGAGCAGACGGTACTCCGTTACTCCCTATATTTTTAAATGTTAATAGAGATTTTAAAAAGGTAACAATTAGTACAGTTAACACCACTGAAGGCATTTATTTTATAAAAATTTATTTTGTCTTAAAAGAACACGTTACACTGTTTGATGACAAGACTGTTTTCAATGATGTTATCTATGACAAGACTACAGGTTATCGTCAAGAGCGTATCAAGAGTCGCGGCTTCCGCACAGTTGATTGGGATGGCGATTACACCAGCCCCGGCTTCCTGTTTGATAATGTCAGCATACAAGTATGGCAACCTTACACTGATTACAAATTAGGAGATATTATATCTTATAAATCTTTTAATTGGGTCAGCAAAGAAAATCAACAAGGTTCGGATACGTTTAACACAGCAATCTGGGAAAAACTAGATTCAACACCAACTAAAGGGCTAGTATCTAACTTTGATTATAGAATTAATCAATTTGAAGATTACTATGAAACTGATGCAGACGGTCTTGGAAGTAGTCAACGAGATCTAAGCAGACACGTAGTTGGTTATCAGACCAGAGAATATCTGCAGAATATGGCTGAGGATAATGTCAGTCAGTTTAGGATTTATCAAGGATTTATCAAAGAAAAAGGCACAAAAAATGCCATTACTAAAGTATTTGATAAACTTAGCAGAACAGAATCTGGTAGTGTAGAATTAAATGAAGAATGGGCATTTAGGGTTGGCCGCTTTGGCGGCACAGATCAATTTAACGAAACAGAATTTAGAATTTTTAAAAATAATTTTAAATTAAATCCACAGCCTATTCTACTTGCACCTGCTGCGGAATCCACAGATGTATTAGATCTCTATATGAGAATTCCTGAAAAGGATTTCACAGTAGCTCCGGTGCCTTTCACAGCAAACATAAATCCTACTAAAGATTATCTGCAATCTTCTAGAACTGCGGGATATGTAAGTGCATTAGATGTTGACTTTGCTATCAAGAATTATGATGATATTTTAAATTTTGATATCAACGACTTTGAAGAAAATGCACACGTTTGGATTTCTTTCTATAACAATTCTTGGACAGTTTTAAGATATAATCTTTCTAAATTGTTATTGGTCACTGATTTAAATGTTACTAAAACACGAGTAGAACTAGTTCTAAATAGAACACATAACTTATCAACAGGTGACATTTTTGGTGTTAGAGGAATAGAAAATCTTCAAGGATTTTTTAAGATTACTGAGGTGCCAAACGCACGAACTATTGTAATTCAAATTGCCAAAGATGCAAAAGAACCCAAGTGGGACTTTAGCAGTAATGTTAATTTAGAATTATTTACAGAGTCTAGATTTTCAAATTACACACAAATTGATCTATCCAAGGCCGCAACTGCTACCGGAGGTGCAAAATTCTGGATAGATGATAACGGTGATTCTAAATGGGAAGTTGTAGAAAAGCAAAAACAATTTAATTCTATCGCTGTAAATGAATACGGAACAACATCACCATTAAATAACGGTTCAGCAGTATTGTACATAGATTCTCTAACACAGATCATATCATCAATGCCTGCTTCGAATTTAGTAGTGTCGTATGCAGAAAGAACAGACGGCCTTCGTCCATTCCAAATTTTAAATAGACCAAATGTAGTTAGTTCTGCTGTTGCTGGAGTGTTCGGAGAATCTCTAGCAGTTAGCCCTGACGGTCGTTGGCTAGCCGTAGGATCTCCTAATGCATCTGGTATTAAGAGCGATTATAGAAAAGACTACGATCCAACAAAGGCCTATAGTCAAGGTGAAATAGTTGTCTTTAGAGGAAAACTATGGA
>JACCDW010872837.1_pt1 | contig 16864 bp, 13 predicted proteins | sample 7449781 | NCBI WGS metagenome assembly JACCDW01 (sample SAMN15323449, study PRJNA562643) | freshwater metagenome | isolation source: river surface water | place: USA:Blue River Watershed | collected 2017-08-18
ATTGGGATCAAATCGCTTGCGAAAATCCGCATTTCATTTTCTTCAAAGCAACGGAAGGTGCAACGCACACAGACAAGATGTACCACAAGTACAAGTTTGAAGCTGCGGAACGTGGTATCAAAGTGGGATCGTATCATTTCTTTTCCTACACAACTTCTGGGAAAGACCAAGCTTTGCATTTCTTAAAAACAGCGCATATCCAAAAAGGTGATCTTCCTCCAGTTTTGGATGTTGAATTCAAAAAGGAAATGGCGAGCTCTGCTTGGATTTCTAAAAACGTTCAGGAGTGGGTGCGCATCATCGAAGATTCAATTGGTGTTAAGCCAATCATTTATTGCCCTTGCAGAATGTACAATGAACACCTTGAATCTGTATTGAGCGACGAATACCATTTGTGGATCGCCGATTATAGAAAGAATCCTCCCGGATGCAATTGGACCTTCTGGCAAAAAACAGATCGCCACAAGCTCAACGGTATCGCAGGTAATGTTGATTACAATGAGTTCAGAGGAAACATTCTCGATTTACAAGAAATCCTAATCGACTGAAAATCGAATCAAATACAAAATCAACCTTCGGGTTGATTTTTTTTTATCCGTTGATTCGGTATCCTCTTAAGAATTCTTCGACTCCCATTCTCTTCTTTCCTTCCAATTGCAAATCTTCAATGGCATATTGTCCATCGATACAACCGAAGTGAATGAAGGTTTTTCCGTCAGATTGAATACTGCCCACTTCCAAGTTGGATGAATTTTCAATTTTCCGACCGCGATAAATTCTGAGATTCTTTCCGTCCAAAAATGTCCAAGCGCAAGGGAATGGAGACATCCCACGAATGAAGTCATGAACTTTTTGCACGGGTTGATTCCAATTGATTTGTGCAATCTCTTTGGAAAGCTTGGGAGCCAAGCAAGCGTCTTCCTCTGTCTTTACCAATGAATCCTGAACAATCGTGACCACTTCTCCGTTGGCAATTTTCAAGACAGTATCACAAAGTGTCTCAGCACCAATGTGCATCATGCGATCATGCACTTCTCCAAGCGTTTCATTTTCTCCAATTGCAATAGTGGTTCTATCGATGATATCACCTTGGTCAATTTGGTCGTTGATGAAAAAAGTAGTCACGCCGGTTTCTTTTTCGCCATTGATGATGGCCCAATGAATCGGCGCGGCACCTCTGTATTTGGGTAAAAGCGAACCATGCAAATTGATGGTGCCTTTGGAAGGCATTTTCCATACTACTTCCGGAAGCATGCGAAAAGCTACAACCACAAATAAATCGGCTTGCCAAGCGGCCAACGATTCCAAGAATTCGGGGTCGCGCAATTTCTCAGGCTGCAATATGGGAATATGATGGGCCAATGCGCAATCTTTCACCGCACTGGTCATGATTTTCTGTCCGCGTCCAGCGGGTTTGTCTGTCGCCGTAACGACTCCAACTACATCAATTCCTCGATCGATCATTCTCTCTAGAGTAGTAACCGCAAATTGAGGAGTCCCCATGAATACAACACGCAATGATTTCATGCCACAAAGATGCAATGTTTTTAGGCTTCCTTGTATTGTTATCCTACCTTTGTAGTATGGACGAGGAAAAGAAAGAATTGCTTCGCCAAAGACTGAATGAAGTTCATATTTGGCCGAGTATCTACATGTACAAATTCATCTTCGAAAAGAATGATGAAAAGTTGGTTGCATTAAAAATGATTTTTGGCGAGAGTGCTCAATTCATGATGCGAGAAAGCGCCAATGGAAAGTACATGAGTTTAACCATCAAAGAGATGATGATGGATGCTGAAACGATATTCGTTCGCTACGAACATGTAGGTAAAATTGAAGGAATAATTAGTTTGTAATATGTCGCAACTGGAAATCATTAGAAATTTATTGCTGGTCTCTTTGTTGGCCATGCTCATTTATATCATGTACAAGCGATTGATACATCTGATGCAAAAGCAAAACACCCAAGCCAAATATCCAGCTTTGGATGCCGCATGCACATGGGAAGGATCGATGATCTATTTGGGGATGACCTTGGAGAAGAAAATGACCATCGAAATCAAAGCCATTGGCGACGAACAGAAATGGGAACAAGATATTTTTTCGGGTGAAGTAGAAGTGGGTCATCACAATTATGGTTTAGAAACCGTTCATCTTCCTGCTGGAAAATATCATTTTCAAATTGTAACTCCTCATGAAAAAGCCATGAGGTATTTCCACGTGTCATGATACCATTGGCTGAGCGAATGCGTCCTAGATCTTTGTCTGACTATGTCGGACAATCCGCATTGCTTGGCGAAAATGGTCCACTGCGCAGAGCCATCGAATCGGGTCGTATACCCAGTATGATTTTATGGGGACCTCCTGGTGTTGGAAAGACAACCCTTGCTTCTGTGATCGCTGAATGTGTAGATCGTCCTTTCAAAGCGCTTTCCGCCATCAACAGTGGTGTGAAAGAAGTTCGCGAGGTAATTGATGAAGCCAAACGGTCGGGATTGTTTCAAAAGTCAACGATTCTTTTCATCGACGAAATACATCGATTTTCAAAAAGTCAACAAGATGCCTTGTTGGGTGCGGTTGAAAAGGGTTGGATAACCCTGATTGGCGCAACAACTGAGAATCCATCTTTTGAGGTCAACTATGCTTTGCTGTCGCGATGCCAAGTGTATGCACTAGAGGCGCATACGCGAGAGGATTTGGAATTGCTACTGCAAAGGGCAATTACTACGGATGAAATTTTAAAGACCAAGAATATTCAAATTCAAGAAACTGAGGCACTGATTAGACACAGTGGAGGAGACGCCAGAAAGTTGTTGAATGTTCTGGAGTTGGTGGTCGATTCGTTGGGCGATGAGGTAATCATCACCAATGAGGCGGTGAATCAATGGTCTTCTTCTCAAACTGCACACTACGACAAAGACGGCGAACAACATTATGACATCATTTCTGCGTTCATCAAAAGTATTCGCGGAAGTGATCCCCAAGCCGCAGTGTATTATTTGGCCAGAATGATTGTGGGTGGCGAGGATCCCATGTTCATTGCGAGAAGAATGATGATATTGGCAGCCGAAGACATCGGCTTGGCCAATCCCAATGCCTTGCTCATTGCAAACGCAACTTCACAAATTGTTCATCAGGTCGGGTTTCCAGAAGCACGTATTCCTTTGAGCGAATGTGCCATTTATTTGGCAACTTCACCCAAAAGCAATACCGCATACATGGCCATTGATGCAGCCATTGCCAAGGTTAAAGAAACAGGCGACTTGCCAGTTCCATTGCATCTTCGCAATGCTCCGACCAAATTGATGAAGGAGTTGGGTTATGGCCAGGAGTACCAATATGCACATGCCTTTCCAGGTAATTTTATTTTACAACAATACATGCCCGATGCAGTCCAAGGTGAATATTTTTATTTACCAGGAAACAATGCCAAGGAAGTAGCCATAGATCAATGGCTCAATGCAAAGTGGGGCGATTTTAAAAATAAGAAATGAAACAAGAGAACATTCCAGTTATACAATTAAAACCAAGTAAAGAGTCATCTTTAAGAAGATCTCATCCTTGGGTTTTCTCCGGTGCTATAGGCAGTGTGAACGAAATGCCACAACCAGGTCAATGGGTGAAAGTGGTCGATGCGCAAGGTAGATTCCTGGGCTCAGGTCATTATCACGAAGGTTCTATTGCGGTGCGAATTTTAACTTTCAAAGATGTCGAAATCGACGAGCATTTTTGGATCGAACGTTTGACCCGCGCCTGGAATTCCAGACAAGCTTTGCATTTGAATACACCTGAAGAGAATTCCATTTTCAGATGGATTCATGGCGAGGGTGATGGTATGCCCGGTTTGATTCTGGATGTTTATGACAAAACAGTTGTCATTCAGCCCCATACCTTGGGCATGTACAATGAAGCAGAGCAAATTGCCAAAGCCATTCAAATCGTTGCTCCCCAAATTCAAACCATTTATTTGAAACCTTCAGAGAAGCAAATGGAAGCAGAAGCGCAATATTTATTGGGAAGCCCTTCCAATGCCGTTGCGTTTGAACATGGTTTGAAATACAACATCGATTGGGAGCGAGGTCAGAAAACAGGATTCTTCATTGATCAACGCGAAAACAGAAGATTGCTGGGTGAATTGTCCAAAGACAAAAAGGTTCTAAATACTTTCTGCTATTCAGGTGGATTTTCATTGACCGCATTACAGGGTGGAGCATCTCACGTAGACAGTTTGGATAGTTCGCAACATGCCTTGGATTTGACTTTACAAAATGTTACACTCAATGGTTTTGACGAAAGCAAACACGCCGTAATCAAAGCGGATGCTGTCGAATACATCAAAACTGTGGGAAGTGATTACGATATTATCGTGTTAGATCCGCCAGCATTTGCCAAGCATTTGAGCGCGAAACACAAAGCAGTTCAAGGTTACAGAAAAATCAATGAGGCCGCCATTCGCAAAATCAAATCAGGTGGTTTGATTTTCACCTTCTCTTGTTCGCAAGCTGTAGACAAAGACACCTTCAAAGGTGCAATTGTAGCTGCCGCCATAGATGCAGGAAGACAAGTCAAAATTTTATATCAATTGCACCAACCCGCTGATCACCCCATCAGTTTGTTTCATCCAGAAGGGGAGTATTTGAAAGGATTGGTATTAGAAGTAATTTAAAGAAAATGAACAGAAAGAAAATTGCAGCAGGCAATTGGAAGATGAATTTTCTTCCAAACGATGTAAATCAATTCATCACGGAGTTTGCCCCCAATACGACGAATGCTGAAGTAATGATTGGCGCGCCATTTATTTATTTGGAACGCTTGCTTGCATTGAAATCAAAGGGTGTTCAAGTATTGTCCCAAGATGTTAGTGTCCACGAGAAAGGTGCATATACCGGTGAGGTGAGTGCAGAGATGTTGTCGGCTTTGGGCGTCAATGGTGCCATTGTCGGGCACAGTGAAAGACGTACTTACCACAATGAGACGGATGCGCTTATTGCCAAAAAAGTTGATGCTTGCTTGCGTGCTGGAATAATTCCAGTGTACTGCTGTGGCGAATTGCTTGCTGAGCGCGAAGCTGGAAGGCAAGAGGAAATTGTTGGTAGACAAGTGAGAGAAGCTTTGTCACATTTGACAAAAGAACAAATATTAAAAGTGGTTATTGCCTACGAACCAGTTTGGGCAATCGGCACTGGGGTTACAGCTTCCAACGAGCAAGCGGAGGAGATGCACGTTTTCGTTCGATCCGTGCTTGCTGAGATTTGGGGAAGTGAGACAGCACAGCAAATCAGAATTTTGTACGGAGGCAGTGTAAGTGCTGCTAATGCAGATGGACTTTTCGCTTGTCCCAATGTGGATGGTGGATTGGTTGGAGGAGCCTCACTCAAAGTAAATGATTTCACTTCCATTTGTCAAAGCGCCAACGCATGAATTATTCAGAAGTAAATTTTGTCATTGACCCTGTCATTCCGCATCGTGAAATTCTCACCGTGTATTTGGCTGAAATGCCATTTGATAGTTTTGTTGATACGGACAACGGATTGCAAGCTTATGTTCCAACCAACGAACTAAATGTAGATGCTTTGCAGACTGCAGTAGATGCGGTAAAGGAAATGGGCGCATCCATATCTTTCACCATCCAAGAAATCGAGCAACAAAACTGGAACGCAACTTGGGAAAGTCAGTTTGATCCCATCGAAGTGTCCGATATCTGTCGAGTTCGCGCTCCTTTCCATGAAGACAAAGGTTTGCCTTTTGAATTGATCATCGAGCCCAAAATGAGTTTCGGAACGGGTCACCATGCCACAACTTTTTTGATGCTTACTGAAATGTTGACGATGGATTGGAATGGCAAATCTGTTTTGGACATGGGAAGTGGAACTGGTGTTTTGGCTTTCTTAGCAGAGAAAGCAGGTGCTGAAAGCATTGATGCCATAGACATCGACGATTGGGCTTTTGAAAACGCGATTGAAAATGCGGAGCGAAATCAGTGCCCCAAAACCAAAGTGATTTTAGGTGGTGCGGAAAAAATAGAGCGTAATTACGATTTAATCATCGCCAATATCAATCGAAATATCTTGGTGAAAGATGGTGAAGTATATACCAATCATTTGTCTTCGGGTGGCCATCTGTTACTCAGTGGATTTTACCAAGAGGATCAACCGATTTTGCTAGATGCCTTTGTTTCGTTTGAACTTTTCAATTCACGTGTGAAAGACGGTTGGTGCATGTTGCATCTCATCAAGAAATAAAATGAGAAAACTACAATTCTGGATTCTTCTGTTTGTGAGTCATTGCGGTTTGGCCCAACTTCCCGAATGGGGAGCGGTATTCCCACAAAATGAAGTAACCAAAATTTATTTGACCTTGCCTCAAGATTCGCTGGACCTTATGCTGTCCAACGAATATTTGGGGAATGGTGTTGAATTCAGCGCTTCTTTTCGTTTTGTATCCAATGCACTCACAGATACTGTGGATGTTGTAGGTATTAGAACCCGTGGCAATACGTCATTGCAAGCCGCTAAAAAATCATTTAAGGTTGACTTCAACGTCAACAATGGAATAGGCAAGTGGCAAGGAATTCGTGAACTAAATCTCAATGGAAACCACAACGATCCTTCTTTGATGCGTGCCAAGCTAACTTGGGATTTGATGCGTCGTTATGATTTACCAGGATCTAGGGTTTCTTACACGGAATTGTACATCAACGATGAATACAAGGGTTTGTACATCAATGTAGAATTTATCGATGATATTTTTACGGACAACTACTTCAATGAGAAAACAGGCAATCGATGGAAGTGTTTGTACCCAGCCACTTTGGAATATCTCGGCCCAAACGGAAGCAATTACCAAGTCAATACTTCTTGGGGTACACCCATCTATGAGCTAGAGAACAATACACAGCTCAATGACTACCAGCCCTTGGCTGACTTGGTGGACATTTTGAACAACGAACCATCATCTAGTTTTCCTTGTGAGATTCGCAAGATATTCAACGTAGATCGTTTTCTTCAATATCTCGCAATCGATGTGATGACTGGAAATTGGGATGGCGCGAATTTCAATAAGAACAATTTCTATATCTTCCAAAACGACAAAACCCATCGACTTGAATTTATTCCCTACGATACAGACAATACCTGGGGAATCGATTGGTTCAATGTTGCATGGCCCACACAAAACATTTACAATTGGGACGGAGACAACAATTTGATCTTGTACAATCGGATGATGAATACACCCGAATTCAAATCGATATTCTCTTTCTATGTGGATCAAATCGCGAATTATTTCGCTTCGCCTGAGTTCATTGCCAATGTCAATCAAATTCAAAATGTCATTACTCCTTCAGCATTGAATGACACCTACCGAACTTTGGATTATGGTTTTGATGACAATGACTTTTTAAATGCGCTGACCACGGCATGGGGCAATCACGTTCCTTATGGAATATTGGGTTATGCAAATGCCCGTTCAGTTTCTGCACTTCAACAAACCAACAATTCAATAGCTCCTGCTCAACCGCATTCTTTTCAATGGGAAGTGGAAGCGGATACAGTTAAAGTAGAGTTTTTCGCTCCTCAAAATATTACGGGTTTGGCCTACCGACCAGCAGGAACCACTTCATGGATTGTTGTTCAAGCCAATGAAGTGTACAATGGTATTTGGGACAACCGATACAGTGTTCATGTTCCGCTGAATGGTTATACAGGTTCATGGGAATGGCAGATGTCAGTAAACGGAATTATTGATAATCCTTGTCAAACGTATTGGACCCATTTTGGTTTTGCTGAATTGGGAGTGAAGATCAATGAGATTGCACCATCGGGTACCAACAATGCTTTGGATGAATCGGGATTGGTAGAAGATTGGTGCGAATTGTACAAAATGCCCGGTAGCACTTTCAATTGGAACAACCTCTGGATTACGGACGACGCCAATGATCCCAACAAGTGGAAACTGAAAAACGTGTCTTCTAGTGTTGGTCCGTTTTTTCTTCTTTGGGCGGATGATCATCCTGAGGAGGGATTCCGACATTTGAGTTTCAAGCTCAACAATCAAGCAGAATTCGTGGGTATTTCTTATGTAGACAATGGCGAATTTCATTGGTTGGATTCTTTGTCATATCAAGGTGTCCCCTTGTTGCAATCCACCGGAAGATCACAAGATGGCGTTGGTCCATGGATAACTTTTTCAACGTCAACACCAAACGTATCCAATGAATTGGTCGGTGTAAATGACCAAGCTTTATCAACAGACTTGATGGTATACCCCAATCCAACATCGGAGTATTTGTATTTCCCAAAGACAGAGAATGTTTCAGTTTGGGAGATGAATGGCAAGTTGTTGATTGAAGCATTCAATGTCAATGCAATCCATGTGGCTTCTTTGAGCACAGGATTGTATATTGTTAAATTGAATGATTCGGTTCAAGTTTTTGAAAAGTTGAACTGATTTTAAGCCTTTCCGCACTATTTTTCGAGCATGAAAAATGTCTCGATTTTAATTCTTTTGTTTGTTTCAACTTTGGTTCTGAATGCGCAGACCCATCAGGTTGGCAATACCACATTGACCGAATCCAATTTGGTAACGGGTGTAAATGTTCCCTGGGAAATTCAGTGGGGTCCTGATGATTATATCTGGTGCACATTGCGCTCTGGTAAAGTGATTCACATCGATCCAACTACTGGTAACTACACTGAATTATTGAATAAATCAGTTCCTTACAACGGAGGCAGTGAGCCTGGAATGTTGGGAATGGTATTGCATCCCGATTTCTTGAATACACCCAAGGTGTATGTCGTATACAATTACAACCAAGGTAACGCGGTCAAAGAACGTTTGTCGGTTTTTGATTATGATGGAACAGCTTTGATCAATGAAAGTATTTTGATCGATGCCATTGGTGGCAATGCCATTCACAACGGTTCTCGTTTGTTGATTACACCGGATCAAAAAATAATGATGACCACAGGTGATACCGGTGATGGTGGAGTGAGCAGTCAGGATTTGACCTCATTAAACGGGAAAATTCTTCGTGTGAATTTGGACGGATCTATTCCAAGCGACAATCCCAATCCTGCTTCATATGTTTACAGCTATGGACACCGCAATGGTCAGGGTCTTTGCGTAGGTCCAAATGGATTGATCTATGAAAGCGAACATGGTCAAAACAACAGCGACGAATTGAACCTGGTTGAGCCTAACCGCAACTACGGTTGGCCTACCGTTCAAGGAGCATGCAACACAGCAGCAGAGCAAACCTATTGTACTGCAAACAATGTTCGTGAACCATTGATGGAGTGGTCTCCATGTCGTGCCGTAAACGGATTGGAATATTACACACATCCTGCTATTCCAGAATGGCAGAATACCATTTTGATGGCTGTTTTGGGTGGACTAAATTCCAACTATGAGCGCTTATCCGTTATTCATTTGAGCGCGGATGGTTTGTCTGCCACTTGTGTAGACGCCGATGATACTTATTTCCAATCTTTCAACCAGCGTATCCGCGACTTGTGCGTGAATCCCCATACAGGTGCTTTGTATGTTGCGTTGAACGGCGTGAACTATCCAGGTTCAGGTCCAAACATCATCAAAGAGTTTCGCAATTTGGCATATCAGCCAACGTCTACTCCTGTTTACAAAAATCGCCAAGATGTTAAGGTATATCCCAATCCCACAGCGGGCAATTTGAATTTGGAAGTCACACCTTTATTGGTGAATGCGCCTTATGAAATCTTTGCATTCAATGGGCAAAAAGTGGCGTCGGGTATTTTCAATCAAACGTTGAATGTGATTCAAACAGAAGGTTGGAGCAAGGGTCAATATTTCATGCGTGCTTCAAACGCAATGGGAACAATTACAAAAACTTTTGTAGTGAACTAATGTACCTCATGACGAAAGACATTTTGAAAAAGGCCTTGATTTTATGTCAAGGCTTTTTCTTTTTTTCAGTAACAACATCGGCACAAGTAACCGAAGCTGATACGATTATTCAAGGGACTGCGCCAACTTTGGAAGTGAGTGCATTTTCTTTTACTTTGAAAAGCTTGCGACAACCAAGCGCAATTCAAACTTTATCCGTTTCCAAAATTGGATTGTCCGATCATACTTCTTTTCAAAATGCTTTAAATACAGTACCAGGAGTTTATTTCGAATCAAGAGGCAACGGAGGAAGTCCAAGATTGAATATCAGAGGATCCATGTTTAGATCGGCATTTGGTGTTCGCAATGTTCGAATGTATTGGGAAGATTTTGTTCTTACCTCACCAGATGGGACAACGCCGATAGAGGTCATAGATCCCAATTGGATTCATTCCGTTGATATCATCAAAGGGCCTTCGAGTGTGCAATACGGAAATTCTACAGGTGGTGTTATTCAAATGAAAAGTTTGAATGTCCCAAAGCTGAGCTTTGTAAAAGTCAGACAATTGGTAGGCCAGTGGGGTACCTTTCAACAACACTTTACAGTATCAACAGCAATACCCGCATTGTTTAGTTTTCGTTTTGCTCAAATCGATCGTCAAATCAACATTTATGCATCGAAATCGGGAACACACGGCTATCGTGAGCAAGAAGCCAATGCTCGAAAGCAGGTGATGGTTGTTCTGAGAAAGACAATCAAAGCACCTTTGCTATCATGGCGATTCAATGGGAAATTTAAAGCAGTAAACATTTCGGTATTTCAATGGTATCAAGGGGGATGGCAATTGCCAGGAAGCCTCAATCAACAAGAATTGGATGTAAATCCACGTCAAGCTCGACCATATTCTGTCAACAATAACGCATCATTGTACCGCCATCGTTGGATGTATGGTACAGGACAAAACAGAACATGGAACAAATTCTCATTGACGTGGCGCGCCGCTGTCAATGGCATTAATAAAGTCAATCCCTACGGAACATCTCCAATGAACCAAGGATACAAAGACGAGAAAAGTTCAGGGTCATCGGCATTGTTTCGTTTGAATCAAGTTGTTATGGAAAACAAAGTGTTTTCATGGGAACTAAGCGCTGGTGGAGAGAGCCAGTGGGAAGATTATCACATCAATGAATACGTCAATGTATTAGGCAATCCCGGTAGTGCGAAGTATGATTTCAATGTTCACTATTGGCAATATTTCTATTACCTCAATAGCCAATGGAGATGGAAAGACAAATGGGTGGTGCAGGTGGGAGCAGCCCAACACAGAACCAATGCAGAAGTGGATGGCATGTATGGAACCCAAGAAGATGCGGGCGAAATCAAATGGAATCCGGGCATCACGCCTCGTTGTGCCATTTCCTACAGTCCTTTGTCATGGCTTTCTTTTTATTCATCTAGTTCTACTGGGTTTAGCAATCCCAATGCTTTTGAGCAAGTTGATTTTCAAAACAACAGATACAATTCCGCTTTAAGTCCAGAACGTGGACGCCAATTGGAATGGGGTGCCAAGTGGGAGTGGAGCGGATTCGAAGGTGAGGTAACCCATTACAACCAACAAATGACCAATCTAATTGTACCCGTTTCTATCCAAACCGAATCCCCATTGAGTTATGTCAACAATGCATCAGGAATATTGAAAGGGTGGGAAGTGAAAATCGGTAAGAAATGGGAATTTGAAAAACATGTTTGGGATATTTCCTTGTCTGGTCACAAAGCCGATTACCATTGGACTGAGTATGCTGGAGCGGACAAAAATTGGAATGGAAATCGAATTGCTGGAAATGCCCTGCATGCCGCTTCTGGCGTGATCCAATACCAATACAATGAAAAATGGTTGATCGACCTTTCCAATTATTGGGTGGATCAAATGCCATTGAACAATGACAATTCAGTGTATTCTCATGCTTACAATTTGACCAATGTAAAATTGTCACAAGTCACCAATGGTGAAACGATGAAATGGAAATGGGAAGTGGGTGTAAACAATTTGTTCAATACCTCATATACTTCATTCTGGCAATGGAACGATAGCAACGCGCGCTATTACAATCCAGCCCCAACGCGTAATTTCTATTTTGCTGTAACGGCTTACTTGTTAAAATGAGTAATTTTGGAACATGACCTTTAAAATTCACTCTCCTTTTGAACCCTCTGGTGATCAACCTGCTGCCATAGCTCAGTTGGTGAAAGGAGTTGAATCAGGTGAAAAACACCAAACCTTGTTGGGTGTAACCGGCTCTGGTAAAACTTTTACCATCGCCAATGTGATACAGCAAACGGGTCGCCCAACTTTAATCTTATCCCACAACAAGACATTGGCTGCTCAGCTGTACGCTGAGTTCAAGGCATTCTTCCCAGAAAATCTTGTGGAGTATTTTGTGAGCTACTACGATTATTATCAGCCAGAAGCATACATACCCGTTACCAATACTTACATCGAAAAAGATCTTGCTATCAATCAGGAGATCGAACGCATGCGGTTGAGTGCAACCTCAGCGTTGTTGTCGGGTAGAAGAGATGTTATCGTTGTTGCGAGTATTTCGTGCATTTACGGTATAGGAAATCCCAATGAATTCAATAAGTCTGTCATTGATCTTAAAAAGGGTCAGAAAATGAGCAGACAAGGCTTTTTGCATCGCCTCGTGGAATCCCTGTACTCCAGGGCTTTGGTCGATTTTGGTCGCGGGACTTTTCGTGTAAATGGTGATACGGTTGATGTCTTTTTGGCTTACGCTGAACATGCCATTCGTGTAGTCTTTTGGGACAATGAAATAGAATCAATCGATTCAATCGATCCTTTGACTGGAAAGAAAATCATGAGCTTTGATGCAACCCGAATTTATCCGGCAAACCTATTCGTCACAAGCAAAGAGACGATGAACGATGCCATTTGGGAAATACAGCAAGACATGGTGAAGCAGGTAGAGGCTTTCAATCGTGAAGGAAAAACGACGGAAGCCAAACGACTTGAGGAACGCGTTACCTATGATATTGAGATGATGAAGGAGTTGGGCTACTGCGCGGGAATCGAGAATTACTCGCGTTACTTCGATAGACGAGAGCCTGGTCAACGTCCTTTCTGCCTCATGGATTATTTCCCAAAAGATTATTTGTTTGTGATCGATGAAAGCCACGTTACGGTATCGCAGGTTTCTGCGATGTTTGGTGGAGATAGAAGTAGAAAAGTGAATTTGGTTGAACATGGATTCCGATTGACTTCAGCCATGGACAACAGACCATTGAAATTCGACGAATGGGAAGCCATGCAAAGCCAAGTCATCTATGTCTCGGCGACACCGGCTGATTATGAGTTGACCAAATGTGAAGGCGTTGTGGTAGATCAAGTGGTACGTCCAACGGGGCTTTTGGATCCACCCATCGAAATCCGTCCCACCAAAAATCAAGTTGACAATCTTCTTGAAGAGATTCGTAAAACAGTCGATGCGGGAGAAAGGGTTTTGGTTACCACGTTGACCAAACGAATGGCCGAAGAGCTCGCGAAATATTTTGATAAAATCAACGTTCGTTGCAGATACATTCACAGCGAAGTGCAAACATTGGACAGAATAGAAATATTACGGGGATTGAGGGAAGGTGAATTTGATGTACTCATAGGCGTGAATTTGCTTCGCGAAGGTTTGGACTTGCCGGAGGTTTCTTTGGTCGCCATCATGGACGCGGACAAGGAAGGTTTTTTACGAAGCAACCGCTCCTTAACCCAAACAGCGGGAAGAGCAGCGAGGAATATCAATGGTCGTGTTATTTTCTATGCGGACAAAATCACAGATAGCATGAAAGCCACGATGAGTGAAACGGAGCGTAGAAGAAATAAGCAGATTGAATACAACGAGCTACATGGAATTACGCCACGTCAAGTGAAGAAAGATCACATCAGTTCTGCTGCTAAAAAGATTTACGTGGAACCGGAGTACAACGGCATGAGTGTAGCTGCTGATCCGATCAATCAGTATTTGAGCAAAGACCAATTGCAGAGTTTGTTCCAATCAACCAAGAAGCAAATGGAGGCTGCGGCTAGAGAATTGGATTTCTTGAATGCAGCCAGATTGAGGGATGAAATGTTCCAAATACAAAAACAATTAGAAAAAGAAACGATATGAAAAACTGGATGTTGTCTGCCGCTGTAGCGGTTTCGTTGTTTGCTTGTAAGACCAAAAAACAAGTAATCGTTAAGGAGGAAGATGGATTGGGTGCGATGTCTGAAATGCTTGTTGGCAATGATGGCTTTATTGAAGTAAACAAAGATTACGTGGGTCCGGCAAAGGGTGATGCAATTACAATCAATGCTGTGAAGGTGGTTGGCGATAGCCTGTATGTGGATGTTCAATATTCAGGTGGATGTAAAACCCACGAATTTAAAATGATCACCAATGGCAATTTCCTAAAGAGCCTTCCTCCGCAATTGCCATTGTTCCTAGAACACAACGCCAATGAAGACAATTGTAGGGCATTAAAAATGGAAACATTAAAGTACGACTTGAAACCTTTGCGTTCCACCCAGACCAAGAAAATTAAAGTTTTTGTCAATGATGATAAAGAGAAGTCCGTGGAATATTCATGGAAATAATACATGAATAGTAGGTTCAAGGATATACTTTCAAAAGGCTCGATTTTGCTGGGGGGTAGTGCGCTCGCCCAGCTTCTTACTTTTTTGTCCTATCCCATATTGTCCCATTGGGTGACGGCGGACAAGTGGGCTGTTTTCGGTGTTTTTTCTGCTGTTGTTGCGCTGTTCGCTGTGATGTCAAATGGAGGATATGAGCAAGCGATTATGCTACCAAAAGAAAACAGCAAGGCCATCGCATTGTGGAAATTGTGTCAAAGGTATACCGCAGCGGTTGGATTGCTCGGTGTGGCGTTCATTGTGGTGAAAATTCTCTTTTTCCCTGATGTGCTAACTGAATTGCAATTCGATGGGATCATTCCGGCCTTGTTTGTCAGTATTTATTTCGAAGGCTCGATTATCAGCACTGTTATCGTTCTAAACCGAGCTGAACAATACAAATCATTGGCCAAGGGAAGAGCCATCCAAGCCTTTACATCTTTGGTCTTGCAAATTGGAATGTCATTCATTTGGCGCGATCTATCAAGTGTCTTGATTTGGGGTTGGATAGCAGGACAGGCCACCCATTATTCATGGTTATTTTGGCAGGCTAATAAATATAACCTTCATTGGTCTTCTCAAGATATTTCCATTCGACAAGTTGCATCTGAGTACAAACGATTTTTTAAGTATTCAGTTGCTTCATCCTATATCAATACGCTGTCTAGACAATTGCCTTTTTTGATTTTACCTTTTTGGTTGTCTGAAAATTTATTGGGGCAGTTCACATTTGCTCATAAAATTCTGAGTGCGCCTTTGGGATTAATCGGTGCCACCATTACCCAAGTATTCAATGCACAATCGAGTAAATCAAAAAGGGGAGAGGCGGATCCAATTCACACACTGACCAGGCAATGGTCAATGTATATGGTTATCCTAGGATTGCCAGTAGTTGTGGCAGTTGTAGTGTTTGGTCCATCCATATTTGACGGGGTTTTTGGATCGGAATACCGGAAGGCAGGTGAAATGGCGAGGTGGTTATGCCCTTGGCTTTTCGTACTTTATTGGATAAGTCCACTTTCGAGTTTAATCAGCACTGAGAATAAACTAAGAGAGCATTTTTATTACAATGTCGTTTTGCTTGTTTTTCGATTGATTGCCATCGTTGGAATTGCGCTGGCCATTTCGGGTGAAGCAGCGGTCAAGGCATATAGTATGGTCGGCTTATTATTCTCCTTGTTGATGTTAACCTGGCTTTGGTGGCTATCCAAACATCAACAACCCACAAACCAGCCAACAAAAGCTAGCCAAGAAGTGTCATTGATTTTTGCGGGGGATACTTGTATTTCGGGAAAATTCCAGGAAGCAATGCGTCAAGGAAAAGAAATTTTCAGTGATGATATTTTGGCCAAATTCAAACATGCGCAAGGTGTTTGTGTGAATTTTGAAGGCCCAGAATTGGATGTTTTCAGAAATCGAAAAAAGGGAGAGTCTGTGACCAATGCCCCCGGTAGTTTGAAATATTTATCTGATCGTGGTGTCAATGTTTTCAATTTGGCCAACAACCACATCTTGGATGAAGGCACCGAAGTTGCTGAGCGTAATGTGAACATGATAATGATGCAAGGTGATGCGGCTTTGGGTTTGAATGAAAAGGGAAGATGGTCACTAACGCCTCACTACATTTGTTTTAATGGTGTAACCATCGCTTTAATGGCCTTGGAAGAAAGTGTAAGCTGGTCGCAAGTTGAACTCAAAGAATCGATCAAATGCACAAGACAGCAATCCGATTATATCGTCATTCAATATCACGGTGGCGAAGAATATTCACGTATTCCTTTTCCATTTAAAAAGAAAAGACTCGATTTTTTAATGGGTCTAGATGTAGATGTAATCATTGCGCACCATCCCCATGTGGCTCAGCCATTGATTCATCAAAATAACAAGTGGATGGCTTTTTCTTTGGGTAACTTCGTCTTTGATATTGAAGAACATCAGGGAAGAGCCCATGTCAATGAAGGTTTAATCATAGAAATGAAAATCGATGCTGCAGGAATTCATTGCACAGGAGTTCCTGTTCGAATTGATCCCATTGCGGCTATGGTTTCTCTTTCCAAGTTGAGCGTTTGGCAGGAAACGCAAAGAAGTTTTTATAGACGTTCATATGGCTATCAATGGGCTGCAGAATGTAATCGAATCAGAAAGGAGGAACGACTCCTTTCCATCCGCAGCAATGGTACTTCAGCGCATATTGAGACTTCGGCTGAATCCAGTTCAACCAAATGGAGCTCGCTATTCAATCCACCCAGAAGGTCATTGTTTTTCGGTGATATTTGTTTTCGCTTATTCTATCGATTCTTATGAATGTCCAGCTGTTTTTA
>JACCDW011930219.1_pt1 | contig 16864 bp, 17 predicted proteins | sample 7449781 | NCBI WGS metagenome assembly JACCDW01 (sample SAMN15323449, study PRJNA562643) | freshwater metagenome | isolation source: river surface water | place: USA:Blue River Watershed | collected 2017-08-18
GTAGGAACAAACGCATTTCCAATAATTATTTTTGTTATATTGAGCGAGACATAACCAGATGAGTATCATATAGGCATAATGAATTTTGGTGAAATGTTTTTTGAGTAAATGAGGAGAGATAGGAAAAGCGGGTATTTGAAAGTGAATGGAATTTTCCTCAAGATTTACATCACTGGGTTGAAAAGAGGGATTGATATTAAATAAATCATATCCATAAATTGCATATAATATTTTTGCATAATCATATTCTTTGCATCCAAAAAGAAGAGATTTACCAAAATAACCACGCGGGTCAATAAATTTAAGGGATTTGGTGGTGGGATGAATAAGAATATTGGAAAAATTGAGGTCACCATGGATGAAATGGAAATCGAAAGAGGAACGGGATTCGTATTCTTGTAGGATGACAGATTTAATTTTTTCGAGAAGAGTATCGAGAGAGATGATTTGAGTATCATTCACAAATTGGATATTGGAAAAAGTTTGAAGAATAGGTTTTATATTTTCGAGTCTTTCGAAAACTTTATCGTGAATTTCGTATTTTACATTCCAAAGAAATTCAACTTTTGAAATAGATTTCTTTTCAAACGAATGTACATGATTCACTTCTTCCAAAAGTTTTGGTAAAATTTCACGAAATTCCAATTCTGTATTTCTTTTCTTTAAGTACTCGTAAAGTGGTTCATATTCATTTAAATATTCCATAATGATATAATCTCTTCCAGTGGTGCGAATGGTAGGTATAGGTAAAGTATGATTTTTTGAATTGAGAATATATTGATACCATTGTATTTCTTTTTGGATAATATCTTTTCCTTGGTCGGTGGTACTTTTTTTCATAATATTTCCATTGCGAATGTTCATTTGATTAAAATGGCGATGATGAAGAGAGGTGTTATGTAATTTTTTGTCACGTAAATGAATAATTTTACTTTCATCTCCAAAATCTTCGAAAGTTTGGAGAGTATGATAATTTTTTCGTTGAAACAGATTTAAATAATCCACAATATCAAAACCTTTTTGAATGGGTAGATGCAAAATTTGTTCAGGAAACATAAAATAATACATTCCAATAATATTTCCACCTGTTCTTCCAATATTATAAATATGATGTGCATTCATATCATAAAGATATCTGCATTCATTTCCATGTAAAAAGATGGTAACATCATTTTGGTTGAAGGAATCGAAAGGTATTCTTTCATTTTCTGTGGGATATATATCACACCATGTGATAAATAGAGGTTTATCACAAATTTCTTTTTCATATTTTTCGATAGTATCTTTGATAGTGAAAGCGGTACCAGCAGATTCAGCAAAAGGGACAAGAGTAATTTTTAAAGAGGGATGAAATTGTTCGATATAATATTGAGTAATAGGAACAAATTGAGGATGAATTACAAAGTAGATGTGTTCAGCATATTCTTTCCAATATTCGAGAATATAGTAGAGTCCATAGAATGTGTCGATTTGAATTAAAAATTTGGGAATAATTTCAAAGGTAATATTACGAACACGTGTACCTAATCCAGCACCTACAATCATTACATTCATATTTGAAAATCTAATCAATAGAGTATATATTTTTTTCTTGAAATACCCTCAAAGATAGAATTTGGGGTCTTTCATCATTCCAATAAAATTATGCGAACGATGTCCTTTATATCTTTTATTATCTTTATGATTGACAGAACCAACATTTAAATGTTGTACCATACTGACAGAAGGTACTAATATAGTATTGGATTGTGGGAAGAAGTGTTCAATCGACCTACGAAATTTGCTATCAGGTTTTCCTGCTTTTTGAAAGAAATGAGGAATGGCGTATTGAACAATAGAAGGTTTCATTATAGTGCAACAAGAACCATAATAATTATGAATATAGGAATAATGAACACGAGGAGATAATTTGGTGGGGAATGAGGGATAACATACATAGAGGGAAGTAAAAATGGATAATTTTCCGTAAGAATTCATCCATCCATGTAAGTTTTCCATAAATTTCTTGCAAATAACAATATCATCATCCATCCAAACAATGTAGTTGTAAGGAAAATCTTTTTGAGTGATTTGTTTCTGTAATTCAATGAACATACGATGTGTGTTTGTAAAACCGTCTAAAGGAGAGGGATGAGTAAGAATTTGAATGTTAATGTGAGGGTATTTTTCTTGATAAGTTTGAATAAAATCAAGATAAGAGATATCGGTGGAACCAGATTCAAATAAATAGATATCGAAAGGGATTTTGGATTGAAAAATCCCACCTTGTTCAAAACATTTGAAAGTCATGTGAATTACATTCGGCACATTCGCCTTTTCCATACGATTCACACATGGAATACATAATAAATATCGCATTTTTCTATTCTTTTGGATGAACTCTATTTTTATGTTTAAACGAACTTTTTTTCATACTTTTTATGAAAAAAATGATAATAAAAATGAGTGCGTGATGTGAGGTTCGAACTCACGCGGTGAAAACCATACGATCTTAAGTCGTACCCCTTAGACCAACTCGGGCAATCACGCTCTAAAATATAAAATTATTATTTCTTTAAATACTCTAATTTTGGTTAGAAAAATGGTTAAGAATGAATAGGAATGGCGGGTCCATCGGGATTTTCGGGGTTGATAGGGAATACTTCATATTCGACGTTGCATTCAAAATGGGTAATGGTAAGTTTATCATTTTCGACTTGAATATCGATAGATTCTGCATTTTTAATTTCCATAAGATGGGGTTCATTATTAAGAAGAAAGGAGATATGAAATGTTTGGTTGGTTGATTTGATTTTTATTTGTGTACAATCGGTAATTTCAATTTTAGCATCTTTAAGTAGAACTTGTTTTTCTTTTCGAAAAAAAGTAGGTTTTTCGCTAAAAATAATTTTATCCATTTTATACTATTTTACTTTTTTTTATTTTGTAAATAAAAAAACGAGAATAAAAAAAGAAAAAAAGAAAAAAGAAGAAATAGAAATGGAAGATAGATTTCCAAGATGTACATTTGAAGGATGTCAAGATTATTTAACAATTCAAAATCGCATTCATTGTGATAAATGCAAATATTTATTTTGTTTAGAACATCGTTTTCCTTTTTCACATCATTGTTCTATCGAAAAGAAAGAAGAAGAAAAGAAAGAAAATGAAATCATTTCATTTCCTATGTGTAAAATGAAAGATTGTAATCAAAAATTAGATTGGGTCAATCGTTTCACTTGCCCCCTTTGCGAACATATCTTTTGTATGTCTCATCGATTTGATTTTTCCCATGATTGTTTGAACTTAAAGAAAAGTAAATAATTATGGATTTTTATAAATGGGGAAATGAAATTTACATTTTATTTCGAATGGAAAGGAGAGGAGCTTCTAAGATAGATTCCAAAGTTTCATTACCATCTGTTATAGATTCTTCTTCGATGGGTTTAGCCCGATTGAGAAGAATTTTCTTTGTTTTTTTGGGTAAAATGAAAGTTTCGGGTAATGTTTCTTGTAAAGTTTCTTGAATTTTATTTTTTGCAAGCATCATTAATTCTTTATTTCCTTGATTACATACCTTACTCTTTTCTCTTTCTTTGATTTCATCTTCTTTCGGTACATGTGTCGGTAAAATCATACGAGGGATTATTTTACGTTCAATTACATCCACAGATTCCCAAATAGGACTATCAAAAGTCCCTGTAGTTTCACGTTCTGCAATATGTTGTCGAAGGCGATCTAATTCTCGGGAGAGAATGATTTCACGTTCTTTCAATTCTTTTAACGTGTAAAAATGATAGGAAGTTGTCATTTTTGTATTTATTGATTTTATTTGATTTCAAAATATAAAGATAAGATTCATTCATTTTTTATGCTGAAGTTGAACGTGTGCGTTGCATTGGATTTACTACTTGTGTTCCTAATGTTGCACGAGCCTTTTTTCCAGAAGTACTGGGAGTTCTTAATGTTGATTCATTAAATTCTTCAACAGGAATAGGTCTTGTTCTTGAAGGTCTTGGTAATTGTGATGGATTTACACCTTCTAATGAAGTTAATTCGATTCCATGATTTGATTCATTTTCACTTTGATTGGGTGTTTCTGTTTCTCTATTTTGTAAAGGAGGTATTCTTGATACTGGATTTCTGGAAGAAGGTGAAATAGGTTCTAATGTAGGAGAATAAGGTTTAGGTTGTTGTCCAAGTAAAGTTTGTAATATAGTTGGTTTAGCTTCGAGTCTATTTTTTAATGCTACATAACGTCCTTTTTTGAATTGTGCATTTCGTAATTGTTCTAATAATTCAGGATTTGTGGGGTCTTTACTTAATTGTTGTTTAATATCGTTAATTTCTGTTTGAGCTGAATCAATTTTGCTTGTATAAGATTCTAATTTTTCATCATTTCGTAAAGATTGATTTTCTGCATTATTTTCCAATTCTTCTCCAGATGATTTAAATCGAAGCATATCTAATTTCTCTTGTGTGATTTGATTTGTATTTAATCCTTTACCTGATACAATCATGATTTTGGAATACATGATACCCATTACTACAAATGAAAGTATAAGTCCAGAAATTGCACCAAAGGTACTCCAAGTTGTATCTAATTCTTTTGTATTATTTTGTATTAAAGTGGTTGAAGATAAGATACAAATAATAAGAATAAAGAGAACAAGACCAATAGCAATCAAATAGTATTGACTTGCTAAATTTTCATAAATGAAATTAAAATCCCCTTTTTGCATTCCAGATATTTGAGACATTGTTTTCTCAACTGATTTTTGTAAATCTTGATTTGACAATCCTGGAATATGTTCAGTTTCTGTTATATTTGTTCCTCCTTGTTGAACTCCCATGGGTGGTGCAGAAGGTTCGGGATTCATTCCATTAAATGAAACATTCGTAGATTCAATAACAATATCTTGAAATCCAAGAAGTTTCATCATATTTTTTGCAGATAATCCCATAGAAAATACAGAGTAATAATCTAATTCACTTACTGTGGGGTCTTGGAAAGATAATTGAGAGCGAGAAGAGAAATATTTATAGATAATACCGAAAGAGCAGAGGAAAATAATAATCAAAAAAGGAATGATACGAACAGCACTTCCAATTCCTTGATTTAACATTAACATAATAGATACAACAACAGTAAGAATAACTTGAATGAATAAAATAAGAAGATACCATAATTTATAACGCATTACATTTTGGAATTCTGGTTGATTTAATAATTTTAAGACTTTATTGGAATCAAATTGGAATTTTCCAAGTCCTTCAAATGTTGGGTCATTCAGTATCTTGGATATCAAAATATAAATAAAATAAGGAATGATAATAAAAGAGCCTAAAGTGAATAACATGGAAGTACGGGCGCGTTTTCTTTTCTTCAAATCTTCTTTTCGTTTTCTTTCATCTTTAGGTAATCTTTTCGATTTTTTATCTGATTGTTTTCTTGCTTTTTCAACGCTTTCATCTGTTTCACTTGAAATAATTCCTATATAAGTAAGCCATGCTAAAATACATGATAAAATGAAAATAAATATACTACCTCCTACTTTTATTTTATTTGAATAACCAGTTCTTGAAAGAATAAATAAAATAGAAGGAATCAATACAACAAAAAAGACTAATATAGATGCAAAAGTAGCACCACCTTTTAATGATTTACTTGCTTTCTTATTTTTAAAATCTTCATCTTCATCATCATCATCTTCATTTTCGAATTCTTCACTTTCTTCTTCTACTTCATCATCGTCGGCGCTGAAAGCGCCAATGGAAGCCTCTTGGCTTCCGTCATTTTCAAAATCTTCTGTATCTTCATCATCATTACTGATATTTTCAAAATCTTCATCTTCATCTTCGTCATCGTCACTATCAGTTAAATTGGAAAATTTTTCTTTCTTTTTTTTTGATTTGGATTTTTTGGAAGATGATTTCTTTCCTTTTTTCTTTTGAGTGGTGGATTGATTTTTTTTTGTTTCTTCTTTCACTTGTTGTTTTACATCTTGTACTTGTTGTTTCACATCTGCAACTTGTTGTCTTACTTCTTTTGGAACTTGTGTGGGAGGACATTGACTTAATTGTGGATTTGTTAATTGTCCATTTAATGCTGAATCTATACTTTTTGTCATATCTTGACTAAAAAAGATAAATAAACCATTATTAGGATTTGTTGATGTTTGAATCATTTGTTTAAAATTTGCATATCCTGCACCTGTAAATAATTTATTTTGAATATTTTGAATTACATTTTTACTTACATACAAAGGTGATGAGAATACACGGAAATTTACTTTTGTATTCATTGGATGTGTATATTCATAAAAATTACGGAATCCTTCACGAGGTAAAAAGCTACTTACATCAATGGGATTGGGTGGGGCACCTATACCCAATGTTTGATTTGCAGTTGGTATTTTATCAGGATTTCCAAATAATTCATTCATAAGAGTATATGAAGTAAATCTCCAATCATGAGGTTGAATGGAATCTACACCTGTAAAAAAAGAGCACATACATACATATAATTTTGTTCCATCTTTTTGAGTAGAAGAATAAAGAAGAAAAGCTTCCATATCATAAATCATTTTATTGATACGATGTAAACTGGGTGTACTGATAAAAATCTTTTCTAAAGAATATTTTCCCATTGTAGAAGATTCTGTATTAGAATCAAAAGCCAATTGAATATTACATTTTTGGGTTGTATTTGGTTTAGGTTCTAATATTAAAATGGAATTACTATTTTTCATTGTCACTAATTCAGTTTGAGTACATCCGTCAATTGTTTGACCACAAAGAGTCATACATATTTGAATGGAACCTTCAATGTTAATGAGGAAAGGTTTATTTTCGAGGACGGTATTGAGAGTGGTGTCACCAGCAATTTGAATATTTAATAAATCCGTCATATAGATTATCTACTATTAATGAATAATTTATTTTTTGTTTTTATACTTTCCCAAAATATAATTTGGAAAGGTTTTGTTTCTAAAGAAATATATCTATTTCTATTATAGTGTTATATTTATCATGTTTTCTTCTTCTTCCATATTGAATATTTTATTTATTTTTGTGGTAACTGTAAGTATTGCTTATATTTTTGGTATTGTATTAGTTCGTACGATGGATGAACGTTTGAGTAAAATTAAAATAGAACCGTCTCAAGAATTTTTTGAAAATAAAAATAAAAAACCCGTGAGTGAAGTGATTGTTTATCATAAATATGAAATGAAAGAAGATAAAGATGGAAATGTTAAAATTGAAGATGTTTCCTCCAAACTTCCTAAACAATACAAATTTGATAAAGAATATTATGAACAAATGAATCAATATAATCAAGTTGAAGGTTTTACAAATCAACCTTCTTCTAAAGAAATTGATTGGACTCCTGCTGATAAACAATATCATATCTGTTATGAAAATCACATTCATAAAAAAAATGGTAAAGATAGTAATTGTCGTTATGGTGTTACCAATTATGCAGACCCTAAAGATATGTCACCTGTAGATTTAAAGATTTATATGATGAATTATCCTCCTAATTTCACATTACAAGATTATATTAATTGGTTGTGGTGTTTTAAGGATAGAAAGGACCAATTAACATACAATCATTTACGAAATTTAGAAAAATTAGAGATGGGTAAGGAATTAAAAGAGGAACAAGGAGTATGTCCTCCACCAGCATATTATCATCCACCCATGAACGCAGAGGATTATTTTGAAAAGATGTATGATAAAATGAATGAATTTCAAATCGCAGAATCGTTAAATTCAACAACAGGTCCAATGTTGGGATATAATTATAATCAATATAGTGAATTTACACAGAATAGGGATGTATATGGATTGGATGGTGAGATACGAAATCCAGATATAGGTTTAAAAAGAACAGCAAGAGATGTGGATGATTATATAATACCACATGATAGTCAAAATTTGGAAATAGAAAAAGCATATAAACCGTATCATGTGAAAAAAGTGGAGATATAAAAAAAAGATAGAAAGATAGAAAAAGACACAAATGTGTGTATATGAGAATTGCAAAAGAAATTGTAAGAGTGCAAAAAGTCATTTTCGACATTATTTTTATGTAGTAAGATGGTTAGAAGAGAATGAAAAATATTGTCCAATAAAAAAAAATGAAAATAGGAAAGAGAGAAGAGAGGAAGAGAAGAAAAAAAGGAGTGAAAAGATAAATTATGAAGCACTTCGTAAAATTTATATAGAAAAAGGAAAAGAAGATATTTTTATCAAATTGTATGGAAATGAAGAATTATAAAATAAGTATTATTTATAAATTTTGATATCAATATATTTGTATATTGATATGTATATAAACGAAATAAAGCTTATATGTAAGGAATATAAGCAGGTAAATCTTGTTCATAAATAGTCACACGATAAGGTTCTTTCATATTTTGAATAAATACAACATCATTATTTCCCAATTCATAATTTCTATTTTTTGTCACAACTGGTACTTTTACTCCATAAGGTCCCATTAATGTCCAATAATCATATTGATTATCATTGGGATATCTTCTTCTTCCAAATAATGGTAAAATATCATTTGCATTTCCATAAATTTTATATAAAACTCCTATTTGTTGTCCTCTTCCTTCAGGACCACGTGTTGAAATATTCACAGGTGCTATATTCGATTCATCTATTCTTATAGGTGTAGGAGGATTTAAAATAGGAATTTGAGTACCACCTAAAGTAGGTGTATTACGATAACCTGCACCAATTACTTGAAAAGGTAAAGCTAAATTAGGATACCATTTTTGGTCATAAAAATCAGCAGATTTATAGGGATACTCGAGAGGATTATAAGTGCGGTCAATAGTAGATTTTAATTTAGGGTCAAGAGGAGCAATCATCATACTATTATTTTGAAAATTGGGTTGGATGGTGGTATTTTTGGGAATAAGAACAGGATGAGTAATTTCTTTGGATTCAAAATCTTCTTTTTTGAAGATACATTCAAAACAGAGTTGATTATGATATTTGGATGCAAATGAATACACAACGATGATAAGAATGAGAATAAAAAGAATGAGATAATTTTTATTAATAGAAATAAACATAGACATTCTGGAATATACACTTATAATTAAGTGATAAAATATTTTTAAGTGGGACAACAGAAAAGACAATTTCCTTCATTTTCCATTCCACTCAATTCCATTTCTTTTTCTTCTCTATCTTTTATTTTTATTTTTGGATTCTCATAATCTCTTCCACCATCTATCACATTCATAACTTGTATTTTTCCATTATCATCTAATATTAAATCTATTTTAGCACCTTTTCCTTGAGTATCTTCAATAAGAACAAAATAATTTCTCTTAGGGTCTAATTGTATATCTTTATCCAAAACATCAATAGATTGTATTTTTCCTTCACGAACATTTACATCGAATTTCATATCCATCTCTTGTTGAGAAGTTTTCTTTGAGATAATTCTTTGATTTCCACATTGAAAAGATATATCTTCTGGTAATCCTAATAAACCAAATCCACTTATTTTATTATATCCTGTTGGACATTGATTCGCATAAAATCCACATTGAGACATATTTGGTTTTGGTATATTTTTATCTTTTTCAATGGTATTTTTAATATTTTCATTTAAAATTTGATTTTTAATATCAGGATTTTCATTTTCAAGAAAACGTTCTATTTTTTGAAGTGGTGTTTTTGAAGATATTTTTCCCATAAATTCATCATTGGGTGCATCTTTGAAATCATCACTTGTACCACGAAATGTTGTTTTCACATCACTTAATTTAGGAAAAGAATCTACTTTATTTTTAAATTGTTCCCAATCTTTACTGTTATCACGGAAAAATCCAAATTTCTCTATTTTCATTCGATAACAATATGATAATAAATATAAAGGTATCACAAGAAGTAACAAAGCTATCAAACATTCTTTCCAATTTATCTTTCCTAATTTCATTCGTCTCTCTATCTTTTCTATCATATAAAAAAGATATATCTCTTAAAAATATTTTTTTACTTACTTTACAGATTGGAAAAAGTCCAATTTCTTGGTTGTTCATTCGTTTCTCTTTGAGAAACGAATACTGGTTTGGCTGAAGCCAAACGTCCCACTTCGTGGGAACTTACATTAATCCCACTCCTGAACCTACATTTAATCCAATTAAACGAGTTCCTAAACCTAATCCTGCACCTAAACGAGTTGCTCCACTAATGGATGGACTGTATAAATCTAATACTGCAAGAGTTGCTGATGCAGTAATTGAAATAATCATTATCTCATCCCATGATAATTTCTTACTTACAAAATAACAAGCAATACCTACTGCTAAACCTTCAATTAAATATTTCAATACACGAACAAAGATTTCACTTACATCAATAGATTCCATTCTTTTCTATACTCTTTCTTTCGATTTTTTTTTATCTTAAGCCGAAGAATTTTCTTCCTTTTTATTCTTCTCTTGTTCTTTCTTTCGCTGAATCCATGGGTCATCTCCCTCTAATCCACTCATACTCTTCTCTGCTGTCTCCTCATCACACTTCTTTTGAACACTATCATAAAATCCCTTATCACTCTCATCCACAATCTTACGAAGTTCCTCAATATTCTTAATATCCTCTTGAGTTGTCTCCTTCACTTCTTGTTGGGTCTCCTCACGTAATTTCTTCTTTCTCTCCTCTAACTCCTTACGAGCCTTATTTAATTGCTCTTGTTTCATCTGTTGATATAACTCATCCTTACCCTCCTGATTCTTGAAATACTGCTTTGTTAATTGATTTAATTCATCCAAATTATGCTCTTGGTCCTGAATTGCATCTGGATTAGGCTCATAAGGTAACCAATGCCCCACTGGAGCAATATACACATGGAAATTCTTATCTTGTTGATGAAGCTTCTTTGCCTTTGCACGTGCCTCTGCCTCTGTACTATACACTCCACGAATCTTAATACCTTGAATAGTAGTCTGGAAATTTTGGATTTTATGGAATTCCTCTTCTAATTGTTGGTCGCGATTGTATTTCCAATCCTCATACATCTCATTGATTTTCTCATATGAAAACTCAGCCACATTTCCACTTGATAATTTCGCACGAATATCTTGTGTAGTACGCTCTTGATTGGTAAATACATGCTCTAAGAATTTAGATGCTTTAAACACTTCTTTCTTCTTTAATACTTTTTCAGGTGTCACAAAAGACAGACATACAAAATTCTGTCCCGGAATAGGTTGATCCACTTCTAAGAAATCTTCAGGTAACTCTTTGGTAAATTTCGACATTTTTTTCTTTCTCTATGAATAAAATCGTTTTTCTTTATATCCATTTAACCGCATTTTTATTCCATTTCTTTAAGTGCTTTTTATTTAATAAAAAATAATTTTGAATATAAAATAATTTATAGATTTGTTTCATTTGTTTCATTTGTTTCATTTATTTCATTTGTTTCATTTGTTTCATTTGTAGAAATTTGTTTTGTAATTTGTATTTTCTTTTTTGAAAATTCAAACATTTGTTTTATTTTGTTTTGTTGTAAATTTAATATATATTCTTTTCCATAAATAATTTTCCATTTAGGATAAAAAAAACAGTCATAACTTTTATATTTTTTTTGTATATTTTGTATAGAACATAAAATAGATTCTTGTTCTTCTTTTTTTCGTAATAAATAAACTGCATATGAAAATGTACTATGACTCATTATAAATTTCTTTGCATGAAGTAAAATATAAAATGTATCTAAAAAAGGAATATCCATAATTTGAATATTTGGATATTTTTCATATTGAAATCGATGATATAAATATTGTTGAACAACAGAAACAGAATCTGTAAAAATATAAATCTTTTCATTTTCCTTTTCTTTTATAATTTTCATAATTTGTTCATGATAATATTCAGGTGTATAGATTGGAAAGGACATAAATGAAAATCCTTTTTTATTTTTTTGTTGAATACCATAAAATAATTTATCACCATAACGAATATGTATTCCAGTAAAATCTTCTTGTATAATATTTTTATATTTTTCATCAAAGAGAGAAGATTCAATCAAGAATTTATTTTTTTCATCTTGTGTAAATGTTGAAAATATGAAATATATCCATGGATAATATTTATAAGTCAATATTCGAATAGAATGATTTCTTATTTTTTTTTGAATACTCTCTTCCATTTTTTTTAAACCTTTTTCTTTCATATCTTCCATTCGATTCTTCTTTTTTAATTCTTGACTATCTTCTTTTGTTATAAAATGTAATTCTTCTTTCAATTTTGGAAATATATTATGTAACCACTCTATCCCACCTTTTTCATGCAAATTTCTTTTATATTCAACTACATATACTTTTTTGTGAAATCTTTTTTTTAAATAATATCCTAATATTAAATCATAAATGTAATTTCCAAAACCAGCATAATGGTCAATTAATAAAAAAGGTTCTTGATTCATTCTATTTTGATGTTTTGGTCTGTTATTTTTTTTTGGTTTTAACATTAATTTTTGTTGTGTTTTTTTGATTTTTAAAATCATTTATCTATTCTATCCATTCTTTTTATTCACTCTTTTTAAACATTCCATTATGAAATTTATTTTCATAAAATCTATAAAAAAAAATTAAAAATTATATCATTATCTATGTATGTTCATAAAATGATTCTACTAAATGTTCCAAACCATAATGCACTCTTTTCATTACTATATTTGGATTTCTCTCCAAATGTTCATCTACCCATCTTTCTATTTTTTCAAAATTTAATTCATTATCTCGCGCATTTAATACCAATACACATTTATCTTCTTCAAATGAATCAATATCCATCTCACTTGCATGTTTTAAATTTTTTATATGTGATTCATAAGTATCTGGATATGTTCTCCTTAATCTCTCAATTTGATATTCTTCATCTATCAATATCTTTATCATCATAAAATTATGTTCTACTAATGCATTAAATTCATTACGATAACGACAATCTTCTACAAATACATCTTTTTGATATGTATTTTTTATTACATATTTTACCCAAACATTTTCATCTATCTGTCTCATATAAGTTCCTATCTGTTGTAATAATCTTCTATCTTTATTCTCTTTATCCATATCAAATAAATCATAAGCCAATTCATACACTTTTCCTGCAAAAGTTAAACTTTCAATAGTAATATTATATTTTTTTAACAAATAAGATTTTAAATGATTTGCAAGTGTGGTCTTACCAGAACACATCTTTCCTATAATTCCAATTTTTAAATAAGAATGTTCCATCTTCTCTTTTTCTTATTCATTCTATCTCTTTTTTTTTTTTAAATTCAAACAAAAAATAAAAAAGAAATTTATTTTATCATATTTTTTTCTAAACTTTTAGTATAGGTTACTCACATGTCTTTTCATATTATTCTTAATGCACTCATCATTCTCTTTGTGTTACACATCTTTTTATCCAATATTCAAATTCATCATGTGATAGGTACTCCCAAATCTTCTACTGAACATTTCGGCAGACAACTTGGTGTTCCTGATAAAGATAGTGAATTTGAAAAATCTAAACAGATAGATTATCAAAAAACAATTCAATTTTTACAAGAGACTCCTGAATCAAATATTGATAAAGATGATGATTTCAAAAAACGTCTTCTCTCTTTTATTCAAAAACCTGAGACTACTTCTTTCGCTGAACAACAATTTGAAGAAAAAAATGCTTATCCCGTAAAACCTTCCAATTCTTTCACTTCAAATGCAAATGTTCCCAATTTTGAATCCAACGTTCTTAATGTACAAAAATTCTATAACCGCAATATCGATTTCGATAATTTAGGTGCTACTGAACTTCAACAATCCATCGAAAAATATACCAATGAAATCGATAGTGATGGTGCTGTCACCAAATCTACTCCTATCCCCAATTTAACTAAAGACTCCAATGATATGAAAAGTTCTTATGGAAGAATTTCTACCGAAAATCCTCCCACTTGGTCTTATAAAAGTGAATTACCTATGAATGGTGGTGAAATGGGTGGTATTGTTGGATTTGATTCATTAGAATCTCAATATTCTTTATATCAATCTGGTACTATGAATATGCAGAGTGCAGATTCCAAAAATTTTAAAGTTTTACCTCATGATGATTTACGAAAACCTATTGTTTATCAAACCTAAATGATTTTTCTTATTTTTTTCTTGATTGTTTTCTACAATTAAGAATCTTTCTAAAAAATATTATTTATTTTTGTTGATGTTGTTTTTCATAACTTGCACCTTTCATCATTCCAACCATACCTGCAATAACTATTAAAGTATATACAACAAATAATGCAAATACAATCCATAAAATTTTAGAAATAGGATATTTATATTGATAAAGAACTAAAGATAAAATAACAATGAAAATTAAAAATATAGTGAGTAAATTCATTCTTTTTATATACATTCTAACAAGAAAATAATTCTATCTCTTTATTTTTTTTGGAATGAAGAAAAATATCAAACTCATTATTAAAAATGGATATTTTACTTGAACAAATCAAAGAACATCAATCCAAACGCACTCAACATATTCATTCTCTTCAACATTTCATTCAACAAAATGAAATGAAAACACAATTTCTTATGAACCAAAATATCTACCAATCCTTTGCTACTATCTATCAATCTATTGATTCCACCACTGGTGACCAATTTAAATTTGTTCGTCATTTTTATTATGATAAAGAAGATGATGATGAAGAAGAAGAGGATGAAGAGGAGAATGAGAAAAATATAGATATTCAAGAAGATGAAGAAACAGGTATGAAAAGTATTACCATTGATATTGATATTCCTTTGCAACAAAAAAAGAAACATAAAATGAAATCCAAAGAAAAATCAATAGTAAAACCATCTCGTCAATTTATCCAAAAATCAAAACCAACAGAAGAAACAGATGATGAATATGATGATTTTACAGATGAAGAGAATATGAAATTAGTACCTTTTAAACCTAAAAAATATAATTCTTCTTCATATAAAATAAAAAAACCTATTCATTATTCCAATTTTCATTGTGATGTCGTTTTTTATTATCATATCAAAAAAGATAATAACGAAATGAGTGAAGAATATAATTATGATAATTATAAATTAAAATCATTTTATGGTGAAGATTTAGATACCAATGCATTAGATGATGATTTTATGCAATATAGTGAAGAAGTAAATAGTTATCCTAAAGTTCCATTAGCATTAAAAAAGAATTATTTTGATACTGAATTTCAATTCTTCAATGTATTTTCGATTCATATTCCTCATCAAATTGAAAAAATAGGTTTAGGAGATTATTTGAAAAAATTATGGTTGAAAAATACAAATATATCCGTATATGATTCTATTCAAAACTTCTTTTTAAATCGATTCTATATTTTGGATAATTATATGAAACAAGAATATCCTTTATCTCATGAAATCACTCTTGAAGATTTTATCAATCGAAAAATACATAAAGAATTTACTATGGATGAAGATTTCCATTCTTCCATTGGAAAATATAATTTTGATTATGCTATTGTGAATCGCGCACCTACAGATTCATTACATGAAGTTGGTGTATTTATGAAAATTATATTTACATTTATGATGATATTAGATAGAACAACACCTGTACAAGATGAAGAATTATATGAAATGGAATTTGAAAATGAATTACGTTTTTCGAAAATTCAATCGAATGAAAAAAAAGAATTAAATCATTCACTTCATCAAATGAAATTGATGTTTCATTCTTTACCATCTCATTTTGATAAAAAGAATGAAATAGATAAAGAATGTTTTGAAAAAATGATGGAAGAGAAAGAAGGGATATTCTTTGGAATGAAAATTAAATTATGGAATCGTTTTATGAAAGAATGGATTCATAAATATTTTTATCAAATGGAAAATAAAGAATTTGCATATTTGCAATTTTGTGAAAAAATGAAAACAAATTTACAACAAACCGATTTTATCGAATACTATCAATATAGTGATATTTATCATGAAATGAATTCCATTACGGGAAATTTACTTCAATTTTCCTAAATCATCAAATTTATCGAAAAAGAAGAGATGAAAAAAAGATTGTATTTCTTCTTTTCGTTTGTGACCTATAATTTTGTCACAAGAATAAAATAAATTGATTTCATATTCTAACAATTGTTTATAATTTGTATGCAAAGAATCACGATAATCTATATATAAAGATGTATCAAAAATATCATAATTTTTATTCATAAAATGATATATTGAATTTTTGGGTTGATTTGGTAAAAATATGTATTTATTTGAATTAGAAAGAGAAAATAAAGCAAATGATTCATCGATATTTGGATATAAAAGAATAAAATCAATAGATTCTTTTTCGAAAATAGAAATTTCTAAAAAATCAAAAAAAGAAGAATTCCATGAAAATTCTATTTTATCAAATAAAAGATAAAATGGAAATTCTGGAATGATATGTTCATCTGAAATCCAATTGACAGACATTCTTTTTTTTAAAGAGAATAAAAGTAATTTCATATATTGAAAATAAAAAGGTTGTGTTTTTTCTATCTCTTCCATTTCATTTCGTGAAATATATACTTTTTCTACAAAATTTGGATATTCAAAATAAACATATAAAAAGAGAAAAAAATGTTTTTCCTGTAATGAAATTATATATTCAGATTCAAAAGATATATCTATTTTTTTTTTTATTTTTTGAATTTTTTCATTTTTCATTTTAGGAATTTCTTTTTTTTTTTCAAGTAAAATAAATTCTTTTATTTGATTTGTTTCATAAAATTTCATAAAATCAAATTTTTGTTTTGTTTCTTCAAAAAATTGTTCCATTCGATAATTTATAATATCAATTTCCTTATCTTGAA
>JACCDW010069624.1_pt1 | contig 16857 bp, 18 predicted proteins | sample 7449781 | NCBI WGS metagenome assembly JACCDW01 (sample SAMN15323449, study PRJNA562643) | freshwater metagenome | isolation source: river surface water | place: USA:Blue River Watershed | collected 2017-08-18
GCACGGCCGCAAACAGGTGCACGATCACCTGTGCGACCCAGTAGGACATCTGGCCCCAGGGCAGGAGGTAGCCCATGAAGGCCTCAGCCATCAGGCACAGGAAGATGGCGCAGCCAAAGACCCACACCAGTTCACGCGGCTTGCGGTAGGAGCCGTAGATCAGGCCACGGAACATGTGCAGGTACACGACCACGAAGAAGGCCGAGGCGCCGGTGGAGTGCATGTAGCGCACCAACCAACCCCAGGGCACGTCGCGCATGATGTACTCGACAGAGGCGAAAGCGAGATTCGCATCAGGCTTGTAGTGCATCACCAAGAAGATGCCGGTGACGATCTGGATCACCAGCACCAACAGGGCCAGCGAGCCGAAGAAGTACCACATGTTGAAGTTCTTCGGCGCGTAGTACTCGGAGAGGTGCTCCTTGTACAGCTTGGTGGCGGGAAAACGGTTGTCTACCCAGGTCATCAGCTTCTCGCCGATGGGGGCATTCGGGTCGACGGTCTTGAACTCGGCCATGGGTTACTCCGGGAACTGCGGGCTCGCCAATATGGGCTGTTTGGATTCGATCAGGGACAAGGCTGAGCTAGGGCTCAGGCCTTCTTGTCCTCACCGATCAGGATGCGGGTGTCGGACAGGTACATGTGCGGCGGCACTTCGAGGTTGTCCGGCGCGGGCTTGTTCTTGAACACGCGGCCGGCCAGGTCGAAGGTCGATCCGTGGCAGGGGCACAGGAAGCCGCCATTCCAGTCGTCGGGCAGCGAAGGCTGCGCACCGGTGGCGAACTTGTCCGAAGGCGAGCAGCCCAGGTGCGAGCAGATGCCCACGCCCACGAAGATCTCGGGCTTGATCGAACGGTGTTGGTTCTTCGCGTAGGCCGGGGTCGGGTAGGCCTTGCGGTCGGAATTGGGGTCGGCCACCTGAGCTTCGGTTTTCTGCAGCGATTCGATCTGCTCGGGCGTGCGGCGGATGATCCACACCGGCTTGCCGCGCCACTCGACGGTGACCTTCTCACCGGGCTTGATGGCGCTGATGTCTACCTCAACGGCCGCACCGGCGGCCTTGGCGCGCTCAGACGGCGCAAAGGTGCTGACGAAGGGCACGGCCACCGCCACGCCACCGGCCGCACCGGCACAGGTGGACGCGATCAGCCAGGTGCGCTTGCTGCTGTCGACGGAAGATTCGCTCATGAAAGAGTCCTTGAAAACTGCGGGCCGACCGGGGTCGTTAGGGTCAACCCGGCATTCTAGCCGAGCGGAAGCACCCTACTCAATCGAGTCCGAGGGAATTGCACGGGTCCCCCGCCCTCGGGCGCAAGTCTGACGTCAAGCGCCCGCGCTCAATCGGCGGGCAGCTGCCAGCGCGGCCAGGAAGCTTCGCGGGTCGGCCATGCCACGCCCGGCGATGTCGAAGGCCGTACCGTGGTCGGGGCTGGTGCGCACAAAGGGCAAACCCAGGGTGATGTTGACGCCCTGCTCCAGGCCCAGGTACTTCACGGGAATGAGGCCGTGATCGTGCGTCATCGCCACCACCGCATCGAAGGCGCCGGGGCGCGCGGCCGTGTGGCGGGCGCGCATGAAGACCGTGTCGGGGGCATAGGGCCCGCTGGCGTCCAGGCCTTGGGCGCGTGCAGCCGCAATGGCCGGCGCGATGACGTCAAGCTCCTCGCGGCCGAACAGACCCGCCTCACCGGCATGGGGATTCAAGCCGGCCACGGCGATGCGCGGTTGCGCCACGCCCCAGCCGACCAGCGCGCGGTGGGTGATGGCAATGGTCTGCAGCACCCGGTCGAAGGTGATGGCCTCGATGGCCGAGCGCAGGGACTGGTGGATCGTGACCAGCACCACGCGCAACTCATCGTTGGCCAACATCATGCGAACCGGCGGGGGTTCGCCCCCGGCGCTCGACCAGGCTTGCAGCATCTCGGTGTGTCCGGGAAAGGGCACACCGGCGGCCGACAAGGCCTCTTTGTGGATCGGGGCGGTGACGATGGCACGCCCCAGGCCCGCGCGTGCCAGATCCACGGCGTCCATCAGGCACTGCGCGGCGTAGGCGCCACAGCGGGCGTCGACGCGTCCGAAGGGAAGGTTTGCCCACTCAGTCGATGGGGGCAGGCACACCCCAGGAACGCCCCGCTGCACATGGCCTGGCAATGCATCACGACCCAGGAACCGAGGCCCTTGAGCCCTTGGCACTCGCGCTGGCGCGGCGCACGCTGAGGACGTGGGGGTGGAGGCAGAAGTGGATGCCCAGGACGCGCCTTGCTCTGCCAGTTGGCCTCCCATTTGGCCCAAAGCGCAGGCCTTCAGCCCACGCGCAAAGACCTCGGGATCACCCACGATGACCGCGTCGTGCAAGTCGCCGAGCAGGTGCGCGCGCGCCACCAACTCGGGACCGATCCCCGCCGGGTCGCCCATCGTGACCAACAGGGGTGCGGCGGTGCTCATGCCGGGTTGTCCACCTCGATGAACTCATGGTGCAGGCCGAAGTGCTCGGCCAAAGCTTGGCCCACCGCCGGCGCGCCGTAGCGCTCGGTGGCATGGTGGCCGCAGGCCAGAAAGGCCACACCGGTTTCGCGCGCCAGATGCGCCTGAGGCTCGGAGATCTCACCGGTGATGAAGGCATCCGCCCCGGCCGCGATGGCCGCCTCGAAATATCCCTGCGCGCCCCCCGTGCACCAGGCCACCCGCCGCAGCGGTCGGCCATCCCCAGGCACCACCGTGGCGCTGCGTTTCAAGACCTGCTGCGCCTGACGGGCCAGCTCCTCCAGCGTCCCGCAGGAGGCCGGGCCAATGAATCCAAGCTGCTGCTCGCCGAAGCGGGCGTCGGCCTGCAGCCCCAAGCGCTGGCCCAGCTGCGCGTTGTTGCCGTGGGTGGGGTGTGCATCCAGGGGCAGGTGGTAGGCAATCAGGTTGATCTCATGCTGCATAAGCAGGCGCACCCGCTCGGCCAACCAACCCGTGAGGCGCCCGTCGTGTCCGCGCCAGAACAAGCCGTGGTGCACCAACACCGCGTCGGCGCGGGCTTGGATGGCCGCTTCAATCAGGGCGCGGCTGGCCGTCACGCCCGACACCAGGCGGGACACTTGCGCTCGCCCCTGTACCTGCAGACCATTCGGCCCATAATCCTTGAAGCTGGGCGACTGCAGCCAATCGTCCAGGTACCCGATGAGCCCGTCCCGAGCCACGCCGGCCGCAGGCTCCAAGGATTGCCCCGTGTTCGGCCGTACAGCCGCTGGTTCCTGTTCGGTCATTTGCCCTGCCCCGGGCGGGTCCACACCCCGCGAATCGATCGTCTAATCGTCATGCGCCGCATCTGGCTGATTTTCTCGCAAGCCGTCACCGTGTCGGTGGCGGTGTTGTTCGTGGTGGCCACGCTCAAGCCCGAATGGCTGGCGCGGCCGCCAGGCCTGATCATGCCCGAGGTGGTGCCCATCCTCACCGCGCCACCCGAGGCGGTGGCCACGGCCGGCCGCGGCTACAGCCTGGCCGCCCGACGTGCCCTGCCCGCGGTGGTCAGCATCGTGGCCATCAAGGCCCCACCGCGCAACCCGCATGCGGGTGACCCCTGGTTCCGCTTTTTCTTCGGCGACGGTGAAGAAGACGCGCAGCGCCAGCGTGGTCTGGGCTCTGGCGTCATCGTGTCGCCCCTGGGGTACTTGCTGACGAACAACCACGTGATCGACGGCGCCGACGACATCGAGGTGCAGTTGAGTGACGGGCGCTCGGCCCAAGCCACCGTCGTGGGTACCGACCCGGACACCGACCTGGCCCTGCTGAAGATCAACCTCGACCGCCTGCCGGCGATCACCCTGGCCCCGGCATCTTCCCTGCAGGTGGGCGATTCGGTGTTGGCCATCGGCAACCCCTTTGGCGTGGGGCAGACGGTCACCTCGGGCATTGTCAGCGCCCTGGGCCGCAGCCAGCTGGGCCTGTCCACCTTCGAGAACTTCATCCAGACCGATGCGGCCATCAACCCGGGCAACTCCGGTGGGGCGCTGGTGGACGCCAACGGGCTGCTGGTGGGCATCAACACCGCGATCTTTTCGCGCAGCGGGGGCAGCCTGGGCATCGGCTTCGCCATACCGGTGGAGGTGGCGCGCCAGGTCATGGAGGGCCTGATTCAGAACGGTCAGGTGACGCGGGGCTGGATTGGCGTGGAGCCGCGCGACCTCAACCCCGAGATTGCGGAAATGCTTCGCCTGCCCGTGAGCACCGGCGTGCTCATCACGGGTGTTCTGCGCAACGGACCGGCCGCCAAGGCCGGCGTTCAACCCGGGGATGTGGTGCTGAAGGTCGGCAGCCAAGCCGTGGGCAACACCGCGCAACTGCTGACCGCGGTCAGCGCTCTGGCACCCGACAGCCGTGTGGGCCTGACGCTTCAACGCGGCAACAAGACGCTGGAGCTGACGCTGCAAGTCACCCAGCGGCCCATGGTGCGGCGTCAGGGCGCAGAGTGAAGCGGGCGGCGCTTGGCGGTCAATCGGCCTCTGGCCGCGTGACCCTCAATCGGCCTCTGGCCGCTTAAACCTCAATCGGCCTCTGGCCGCTTGTTGCGCGCCAACAGGCTGGCCGCGATGATCCCCAGTTCGTAGAGGATGCACATGGGCACGGCCAGCGCCAACTGGGAAATCACATCCGGCGGTGTGACCACCGCCGCGATGATGAAGGCCAGCACGATGAAGTAGCCACGAAACTCGCGCAGCTTCTCAATCGGCACGATGCCCAGATGCGCCAGCACGACCACCACGATGGGCACCTCAAAGGCCAGGCCGAAGACCATGAACAGCGTGAGCACGAAGCCGAAGTACTGCTCGATGTCCGGGGCGGCCGTGATGCTCTGCGGCGCCCAGCTCTGGATGAACTGCGACATCGACGGAATCACCAGAAAGTAGCAGAAGGCCACCCCGATGAAGAACAGCAGCGTGCTGGACATCACCAGGGGCAGGATGAGCCGTTTCTCGTGGTTGTACAGGCCAGGCGCCACAAAGGCCCAGGCCTGCCACAACACATAGGGCAAGGCGACCATGAAGGCGCCCAGCAGGGTAATCTTCAAGGGCACCAGCAGCGGCGAGATGACGTTGGTGGCGATGAGGGTCGCGCCGGCTGGCAAGTAACGCACCAGGGGTGCGGCCAAGATGTCGTACAGCCCCGAAGGCGAGGGCCAGATGCAAAGGCCCACGAACACCACCACCACCGCCAACAGCGCGCGGATCAGGCGGTCGCGCAGCTCAATGAGGTGGGAGACGAAGGGCTGCTCGGTTCCTTCGAGTTCGTCCTTGGGCGCTTGTGGGTCGCTCATGTGGGAATGGATACCGTGTCGCGTGCCGCCGGGGTATGGGCGTGCCGTAGGGCGCTCAACGCGCGCCCGCCTTTGGCCGGAAGCGCGCCACCCGTGCGGCGCCAGACTGGGCACGCGTGCGCACGCCCTGCCGCTGCTTGTACCAGTTGGGCATGGCGCTGCGCTTGAGTCGCCACTTCTTCTTCGGGTGGCTGTAGGTGGGGATGGGCGTGTGCAGGGACTGGTTGGCCCAATCGTGGCCATCCTGGGCCGCCCCATCGGCGCCGTTGTGTTGGGCCGCACTGCTGCCGGTGTCTGAGCCCAGGCCCTCCCAGGTGTTGCTGATGGAGGCGTTGGCGGCGGTGACTTCCTGCTGCACCGACTGCTCCACATCGCGCGCCGCCGTCTCGAACTGAGACTTCATCTTCTTGAGCTCTTCGAGCTCGATGGAGCGGTTCACCTCCGCCTTCACATCGGCGACGTAACGCTGCGCCTTGCCCACGAGGTGCCCCAGTGTGCGGGCCACCTTGGGCAGCTTCTCGGGGCCGATGACGATGAGCGCCACCGCCCCGATGAGGGCGAGCTTGTCGAAGCCGAAGTCGATCATGTTGGAAGGATCAGGCGCCGTGCCGCCTCGAGGCGGGGCAAGACGGCGCGGAGCGCCACGCACCACGCCCGTCCCGCACAGAGGCAAACGGGGCGAGGGTTGCGGCGCTCACGGGAATCAGGACTTGGTCTTGGCCTCGACGTCCACCGTCTGCGCGTCAGACTTCTGCGCGGTGACCTGCTGGGTCGGTGCGCCAGCAGGCGTACCGCCTGCATCGCCGCCTTCCTGCGAGCCCTTCACCCCGTCCTTGAAACCCTTGACCGCGCCGCCCAGGTCGGAACCCAGGTTCTTGAGCTTCTTCGTGCCGAAGATCAGAATGACCACCAGCAGCACGATCAGCCAATGCCAGATGCTGAACGATCCCATATGCCTTGCTCCTTGGAAACTGACTTGATTCTAGGGTGACGCGGCCTCAGCCCTTGCTCCAGGGTCTTGGACCACCCATCACGTGGATGTGCAGGTGCATCACCTCCTGCCGACCGTCTTCCCCCGTGTTGATCACGTGGCGAAAGCCGTTGGTGACCCCCAATTCGCGCATCAGCCGCGGTGATTGGGCCATCATGTGACCGATCAGGCCGGCGTGGTCGGCCTGCACATCGGCCATGGAAACGATGTGCAACTTCGGTATCAACAGAATGTGAACCGGGGCCCAGGGGTTGATGTCGTGAAAGGCGAGCATGTGCTCGTCTTCGTGAACCTTGCGCGCCGGAATCTGGCCGGCCACGATGCGGCAGAAGATGCAATTCGGGTCGGCGCTCATGTCTCGTCCTGTTCGCGTTGCTGGGCCTTGCGTGCGGCGAATTCTTCCAGACCGGAAAGCCCCTCACGGCGTGTGAGTTCGGCCAGCACATCGGCCGGCCGCAGGCCGAACTGGGCCAGGGCGATCAGGCTGTGGAACCACAGGTCAGCCACTTCGTAGACGATCTTCTGCGCGTCGCCATCCTTGCCGGCCATGACGGTCTCGGTGGCCTCTTCGCCCACCTTCTTGAGGATGGCGTCGGTGCCCTTGTGGAACAGGCGGGCCACATAGCTCTTGTCGGGGTCGCCCTGGCGGCGCACATCGATCACGTCGGCCAGGCGTTCAAGCACGTCCTGGCTGCGCGGGTCGGCCCCAGGCCTCAGGGCGGCTTCGTTCTTGTCGTTCATGGGTTTAGGCGCGGCAAACGGCGGTCATGGGCACCAGCGGGGTGTTCAGCACCCCTCAGCGGTAAATGGCATCGGGGTCCTTGAGCACCGGATCCACCGGCTCCCAGCGACCCTCACGCAAGACGCTGTAGAAGCAACTGTGGCGTCCGGTGTGGCAGGCGATGCCGGGATCATGCCCGAGTTGCTTGACCTTCAGAAGAATGACGTCCCCATCGCAGTCCAGGCGCAGCTCCTGCACCTGCTGGACATGACCACTTTCCTCGCCCTTGTGCCACAAGCGGCCTCGCGAGCGGCTCCAATACACGGCCTGGCCCTTCTGAGCGGTAAGGCTCAAGGCCTCACGGTTCATCCACGCCACCATCAGCACGTCTCCGCTGGAGGCCTCCTGGGCGATGGCCGGCACCAAGCCATCGGCGTCCCATTTGATGTCGTCCAGCCAGTTCATGGGCGCAGTGTAGCCAGGGGCTTGGGCCGAGTTCTCCAGGGTCAAGGGCCCTTCATGCGCCCACTCCTGGGCGAACCACTGCAAGACCGGCATCGTGCCGGGCAGCACGGGAGAGACGCCCACGGGCAGGCTGCACCACGCCATCGCCTGGCCTTCGCGCATCTCGATTTCACCCTGCCAGTCGTAGACCTTGCAGAAGTGCAGGCGCACCCGGGCGTGGGGGTAGTCGAAGAGCTCCTGCCGCCAGGGATGCACCGTGCCGATGGTGATGCCCAATTCCTCGTGCAGTTCGCGCGACAGCGCCTGTTCCACGGTTTCGCCGGATTCGAACTTGCCGCCCGGGTACTCCCAGTAGCCCGCGTAGACCTTGCCCGGCGGGCGACTGGTCAGGAGAAAGGTGCACTCGCGCCCTTGCGCATCACGCTGCACCAGGATGCCCACGGCCACATCGGTGGCCGGCGCCGAGCCGCTGCGCTGCGCGCCATCCACGGCCGTCACCTTGGGCAGGGTCACACGCGATCCAAGCCATCGGGCGCCGGCACGTCCGACGAAGGGCCGGCCGCCCCGTCGCCATGATGCTCGCGCCCCGCCCAATCGCGCGCGAATTGCCAGGCCACGCGGCCACTGCGCGATCCTCGCTCCAGCGCCCATACCAGCGCAGGCTGACGTGCCGCCGCCAAGGCCTGTGCGTCGCAACCGAAGTGGCCCAACCACTGCTCGACGATGGCCAGGTACTCATCCTGGGTGAAGGGATAGAAGCTCAACCACAGGCCGAAGCGCTCGGACAGCGAGATCTTTTCCTCAATCACCTCACCGGGGTGCACCTCGCCGTCTTCGGTGTGGGTGTAGCTCAGGTTGTCCTTCTTGTATTCGGGCAGCAGGTGACGCCGGTTGCTGGTGGCGTACACGAGCAGGTTGTCGGCTGAGGCGGCCACCGTGCCATCGAGCACCGACTTCAAGGCCTTGTAGCCGGGCTCGCCCTCGTCGAAGGACAGGTCGTCACAGAAGATGATGAAGCGCTCGGGGCGACCGGCGATCAGGTCGGCGATGTCGGGCAAGTCCGTCAGGTCGGCCTTGTCCACTTCGATCAGGCGCAGGCCCTGGGGCGCATAGGCCTGCAGGCAGGCCTTGATCAGGGAGCTTTTGCCGGTTCCTCGCGCACCCGTGAGCAGCACGTTGTTAGCCGGTCGCCCTTGCACGAACTGCTCGGTGTTGCGCACCAGGCGTTCTTTCTGGCCGTCCACCTCCTGCAGGTCACTCAGCGAGATGGCGGCCACCTGCCGCACCGGCTGCAGCAGCCCACGGCCCTGGCGGCGGCGCCAGCGAAAGGCCACACTGGCCTGAAAGTCGGGTGCCGCCGCCGGCTGCGGCACCAGGTGTTCAAGCCGGTCGATGAGGTCGTGCGCGCGCTGCAGCAGACGCTGCAGATCAGGTGAGTCAGCCATCAGCTCAGTGTAGCCAGGGCGCTGTGGCGGGCCAGCGCCCGTTCGTATAAGCCCACATACGCTTTTGCGGCCAGATCCCAGTCGAAGCGTTGCGCCATGGCCCGCTGCTGCACCTGGGCCCACTGGGCTGGGCGACGCCATAAGAGCTGCGCGCGCCGAAGCGCAGCACAGAACGACGCTGCCTCGAATCGGTGGAAGGCAAGGCCCGTGGCCTGGTCGTCTTCCAGCGACTCCAGGGTGGCATCGACCACCGTGTCGGCCAGCCCCCCCACGTGGTGCACCAGGGGCAGTGCGCCATAGGCCATCGCATAGAGCTGTGTGAGGCCGCAGGGCTCGAACCGCGAGGGCACCAACACCACATCGGCTGCGGCAAACAGACGGTGGGCCAAAGCTTCGTCGTGCGCGCGCAGCAGCACCACCTGCCCAGGATGGTCACGGGCCGCCGAGGCGAAGCCCGATTCCAGGTCGGCATCGCCCTGCCCCAGCACCACGAGCTGCGTGCCGTGGTGCATCGCCTGCGGCAGCACCTGCAGCAACAGGTCAAGGCCCTTTTGGCTGGTCAGGCGGCTCACCACCGCCATCAGCATGGCCTGTGGATCGGGCCGCAGGCCCTGGGACTGTTGCAGTTCGGCCTTGCACACGGCCTTTCCCCGCAGGTCGCGGGCATCAAAACACTGCGGCAGGTGCACATCGGTACGGGGGTGCCACACCCCATAGTCCACGCCGTTGAGGATGCCCGTCACCCCACCGGGGTGCGCGCGCAGCACACCATCCAATCCGCAGCCCATGGCCGGGTTCAGGATCTCGCGGGCATAGCTGGGGCTGACGGTGCTGATGGCCTGTGCATGGTGCAAGCCAGCCTTCATGAAGGACACCTGAGCCCAGAACTCCACTCCTTCGACGGCCCAAGCGGCCTGGGGCAGGTCGAGGTCCAGAAAAGCCTGCGCGGGAAACAGGCCCTGGTAGGCCAGGTTGTGAATGGTCATCACGCTGGCCGCGGGCTGACCTGCATGGGCCAGAGCTGCCGGCGCCAGGCCGGCGTGCCAGTCGTGCGCGTGCACCACATCGGGCTTCCAGGCGGTATCGGCCCCTCGCGCCAGGGCACGCGCGGCCCAGGCCAGGGGTGCGAAGCGCCGGTGGTTGTCTGCCCAGGCGGCACCCGTGGGGTCGCTGTAGGGGCCGCCCGCGCGCTCATACAGCTCGGGCGAGACCACGAGATAGGCCGGCGCATCGCCCAGGGGCTTGAGCCGACCGGCCATCAAGACCGGCGCCGAGCCGCCCCATGGACAGGGCAGCGTGGCCAGGCGGCGCGCATGGCTCAGTGCCGCCCGCGTGGGCGCAAATCCTGGCAGCAGCAATCGGCTGGCCACCCCGGCGCGGGCCAGGGCGTCGGGCAATGCACCCACGACGTCGGCCAAGCCGCCTGTCTTGACCAGTGGAACGGCCTCGGCCGCGGTTTGAAGGATCTTCAAGCGAGTCAGGCGTTGTCCTTGAGGGGGTCCTGCTTGGCCTGCAGCTTCTCCAGCATGCTTCGCGTCACCAGCACCACGCCGTTTTCGGTGCGCTCGAACCGCTGGCCATCGGCCTGCGGGTCTTCGCCGATCACCATGCCCTCGGGAATGCGACAACCGCGGTCGATCACGACCTTCTTCAGTCGTGAGCGCGAGCCCACGGTGACCCCGGGCAGGATAACGGCCTGATCGATGAAGCAGAAGGAGTGCACGCGCACCTCGGAGAACAGCACCGAATTCGACACGTGCGACCCGCTGACGATGCAGCCGCCGCTGACCATGGTGTTGACCGTCATCCCGTGCATGCCCGTGCGGTCGGGAATGAACTTCGCTGGCGGCAGTTGGCGCTGCGAGGTCCAGATCGGCCAGTTGGTGTCGTAGATATCCAGTTCTGGCGTGATGGAGGCCAAGTCGAGGTTGGCCGACCAGAAGGCGTCGATGGTCCCCACATCTCGCCAGTAGTGCAGGTTGCCATTGGTGATGCAGGACATCGAGAAGGGGTGCGCCAAGGCACGCCCCTCGGACACCACCTTTGGGATCACGTTCTTGCCGAAGTCGTGTTCCGAATTCGGATCGGCCAGGTCCTCGTCAAGCAGCCGGTACAGGTACTCCGCATCGAAGATATAGATGCCCATGCTGCACAGGGAATGGTCGGATCGCCCGGGCATGGGTGGAGGGTCCTGCGGCTTTTCCACGAAGGCCGTGATCGCGCGCTGATCGTCGACAGCCATCACACCGAAAGCATGGGCCTCGCGGCGCGGCACTTCGATACAGCCCACGGTGCAAGGCTTGCCGCTGGCCACGTGGTCGCGCAGCATCACGGAGTAGTCCATCTTGTAGACGTGGTCCCCGGCCAGTACCACGATGTAGGCCGGGTTGGCGCTGCGCACGATGTCCAGATTCTGGTAGACCGCATCGGCCGTGCCCCGGTACCAGTGTTCCTCGTCCACCCGCTGCTGCGCGGGCATGAGGTCGACCATCTCATTGAGCTCGGCGCGCAGGAACGACCATCCGCGCTGAAGGTGGCGCAGCAGGGAATGCGACTTGTACTGGGTGACCACGCCGATTCTGCGGATGCCGGAATTGACGCAGTTGGACAGGGCGAAATCGACGATGCGGAACTTCCCGCCGAAGTACATGGCCGGCTTGGCGCGGCTGTCGGTGAGCTGCTTAAGGCGCGAGCCACGCCCACCGGCCAATACCAGCGCGATGGTGCGGCGAGCCAACATATGCGGCTGCAGGTGCAGTTCGCCGGCACGGTATTCGCCAGGGGCGCCTTGGGATGCGGTCAGGGCCATGTTGGTTTAGCGTACGGATTGGCGTACAGGTGTGGTGTCGGGCCTGGTGGTCGGTTCAAGGCTGCAGCGGCACCACCATGCCCTCCTCTTCCACGACCACGTACACCCGATCGTCCCCCAAGGTGCCCTGGATGTGCAAGCCTGTGAATGCGCCGAAGGCCGGCAATACGCCAAAGTCGGGTGTCATTCGAAAGCAGGGCAGGCGCAGATTCAGGCCACCGCGCTCATGCAGGCGCACCCCCGGGTGGAGATGGCCGGCCAGGGCGTAGGCACCCGCCACTGGCTCGGGTTCGTGTACCAGGGCCCAGGGGCCGCGCCGCAGGGGCCCTTGGTGCACCTCGATGCCCAGGTCAGCCGGAGGGTCACCGGCGTGCTCATCGTGATTGCCGCGCACCAGGTGCACCTCCAGCGCGCCGTGCTGCAGCCGCCAATCCGCCAGGGCCTCGAGCGCCCGCGGTTCCTGCGACCAGGGGCCGTGCAGGAGGTCACCCAGGAACACGAGTTCGGTGGCGCCGGTGGCCGAAAGCAGGTGGTTCAGCCGCTGCACCATGGCACCTTCGGCTGCGGCGGGCACCGGTAATCCGTGGCGGCGAAAGGTATGGGCCTTGCCGAAGTGCGCATCGGCCACCAACAGAAGGCGCAACTCGGGGTCGAAGGCCGCGCGCTGCGGCCACAGTTCCAGTTGCCGCCCATCCGGGCCGATGTGAACCGCCACGCCCCCCAGGGGCATCCGGGCGCTGGGCAAGGCGGCCGGCCGCACTAGACCGTCATGAGGGCCAGGGTGGCCTCGGCGTGTTCGGTGGGGCTGCGCTTGAAGCCCGATCGAGCAAAGCGCTGCAAGCGCCCCAGGGCCAGGGCGGTGAGGGCCGAGGCACGCACCTGCGCATCGACCGTGGCCGTGGTTGAGCCTTCGGCATCACCCGCCTCGCGCAGGCACTGCTTGAGCTGGGATTCCACGCGGTCGAACAGTTGCACCATGCGAGCCGACAGGCGTTCATGCTCCAGGATGAGCGCATCGCCCACCATCACACGGCTCATGCCAGGGTTGCGCTCGGCAAACTGCAGGAGCACCAGCACGATGCGACGCGCGTGGTCACGGCCATCCCCCGCGCCCTGGGTGATTTGGTTGAACAAGGTGAACAGACTGGACTCGATGAACTCGATCAGCCCTTCGAACATCTGGGCCTTGCTCGCGAAATGGCGGTACAGGGCCGCCTCGCTCACCTCCAGCCGAGCGGCCAAAGCGGCGGTGGTGATGCGGTCAGCGTCTGGCTGCTCAAGCATGGAGGCCAGGGTCTGCAGGATCTGGATGCGACGCTCACCCGGACGCGGACGCTTGCGCCCGGTTCCAGGCACGGCTTCGCCAGCAGCGGCATCGTCCGATGGGGCGACGGTGGGAAAGGGGCTGGCGGGCTGGGGCATCATGGCGGCGAGGGTCGGTGGTCGGCGGCGTGCACCTGAGCGATCCATTCTGTCACAGGGCCGCCAAGCTTCGGACCCTGCGGTGCACGTAGGTGGGCCGGCGGTGCAGATCGCGCGGCACGGCCGCAGTTGCGCCAGGATGCGCCTTCATCCAACGCTGCATCCACACCGTGCGCCAGCCCTCTGCACGTGCGGCCTTCTGGTGCTCCAAGGTGTCTTCGACCAACACGCAGCGCCTGGGGGCCACCCTCATCAGCACAGGCAAGTAGCGGAACAGCCGTCGGTCAGGCTTGGGCCGAAGATGGCCGAACAGTGTCATGTGCTCGATTGGGATCACCGCGTCGAAGCAGTCCTCGATCCGCAAGGCACGCAGAACGCGTTGCGCGTAATCGGCGGGTGCATTGGTCAGCAGGACCTTCACCCCCGGCAGGCGCCGCAGTCGGTACAGGTCGTGCGCATGGCCGCGCACGCGCTGCTCCAGGTCGGGGAATCGATGGGTTTCATGCAGGAAGTGCGCCGCCTTCACCCGGTGATGGCGCATGAGTCCCAGAAGGGTCGAGCCATAGCGCTGCCAATAGTGCACCCGCAACGCGTCGGCATCCTGCTGTGGCATCCCCAGGTGCTCGCGGATGTAATCGGTCATGGCCGCATTCATGCGCGGGAAGACCGCGGATCCTGCGTCGTGCAGGGTGTTGTCGAGGTCGAAGAACCACACGGTGCGGGCGCCGACAGCAGGCCATCCCATGGTGGGAACTCCGTGCGAGCCCGCAGCGGGCTCAGTGGGACCGAATCATGGTGCCGAAGGCCTGATCGGTCAGGATCTCCAGCAGCAGCACGTGCGGCACGCGCCCATCCACGATGTGCACTGCGTTGACGCCGCACTTGGCCGCATCGATGGCACCGGCAATCTTGGGCAGCATGCCGCCGCTGATGGTGCCGTCCTCCACGAGTTCGTCGATCCGCCGCGCGGTGAGTTCCGTGATCAACTCACCGTCCTTGTTCAGCACGCCTCGGATGTTGGTGAGCATCAGCAGCTTCTCGGCCTTGAGCACCTCGGCCAGCTTGCTGGCCACGAGGTCGGCGTTGATGTTGTAGCTCTCGTTGTGGGCCCCGAAGCCGATGGGGCTGACCACGGGAATGAAGGCGTCGTCCTGCAGGGCCTTGACCACGCTGGGGTCGATGGAGTCGATTTCACCGACTTGGCCGATGTCGTGTTCCTTGCTGGGGTCGTCCTTGTCGCGCAGACGCATCTTGCGCGCGCGCACCAACCCCCCGTCGCGCCCGGTCAGGCCCACGGCCTTGCCGCCGGCGGCATTGATCAGGCCCACGATGTCCTGCTGCACCTCGCCGCCCAGCACCCACTCCACGACTTCCATGGTTTCCTCGTCGGTCACCCGCATGCCCTGGATGAAGGTGCCCTTCTTGCCCAGGCGGTTGAGCGCCTCGTCGATCTGCGGGCCACCGCCGTGCACCACGATGGGGTTGATGCCCACCAGCTTGAGCAGGACCACGTCCTCGGCGAAAGCCTTCTGCAGCGCGGGGTCGGTCATGGCGTTGCCGCCGTACTTGATGACCATCGTCTTGCCGTGAAACCGGCGGATGTAGGGCAGCGCCTGGGCCAGGATTTCAGCCTTGTCGCGGGGATCGATCGAGGGGGTCGAGGTACTCATGGGATGGGGCGCAGCAGATGAAGCTGCAGGGATTCTAGGGAGACAGGGCTTCAGAAGGTGCTTCAGCAGGTACTTCAGAAGGTGCGTGGCTGCCGTGCAGCGTCGGTACCTCACCCAAGGCCTCGGCCAGGTCGGCGCGCAGCACCGCTGCCAGCGAGCGGCGATCGGCATGGGCGCTGCCACGCGACGGCAGTGCCGTCACGGTGACGACCAGGTCTTGCCCGCAAGCCACTCGCCACAGGCTCTGGGCCAGGGTGGTTTCGCCCAGAAACTCCACCGCGCGGCTGATGGCGTGGTCGCGGTCGCGGTAGCGCAGGGCCACCGGTTGAACCGGCGCCTGCACCGCGATGGCCGCCTGCAGCAGGTTGGCATGAAAGGGCAACAGCGCACGTCCGTCACCGGTGGTTCCCTCGGGAAACACGGCCACGCACTGGCCGTCCTTCAAGGCCTGCGCGATCTCGTGCATGGCCCGCATCGCATCGCGCCGTTGTTCGCGCCGGATGTACAGCGTGCCGGCGCAATCGACCAAGCGATTGACCAGTGGCCAGTCCTGCACATCGGCCTTGGACACAAAACGCGCACGCGGGCACACCGCATGGATGGCCATGATGTCCAGCCAGGAAATGTGGTTGGCCACGATCAGCGTTCCGCCCGGCCGAAACACACCCTGGACTTCCAGCCCCATGCCCAGGCAGCGCAGCATGCCCTGCGACCACCACTGGATGCGCGCCTGGCGGCCGGCGGCATCCAGGCTGGGAAAGCGCAGCAGCACCACCAAGATGCCATGCACACCGTGCAGCACGGCCCGCAGCAGGCGCCAGGATCCCTTGAACATGAGTCGCAAGCGCCCGTGTGAGGCTCAGGCTCAGGCCGCGGCGAGCGGCGCGGCCGCCTCGAAGGCCACCGAACCGGCCACCAAGGTCAGGCGCACCTGACCGGGCAACGCGAACCCCGTACTGCTGGGCGCAAAGGGCGTGTGCTTGCCTTGGCTTCGCAGCGCCTCGGGCCTGGCCTGCCACTGCACCGAGGGATCGAAGCAGCACAGGTCGGCCACACCGCCCTCCACAAGACGACCCGCGCTGGCCGCCAGGGAACCGAGCGCCTGGCCCAGCACCGACACCGGCCGCGCGGTAATGGGTGCAAGGGTCTGATCCAGAGGCAGGTCCAGCGCCTGTCCCCACTTCAGTGCCAGGCTGAGCAGCAGCTCCAGGCCGGTGGCACCTGGTGCGGCCTCGGCGAAGGGAAGGGTCTTCTCGTCACTGCTCAGGGGCAGGTGGTCACTCACGAGGGCGTCGATGGTGCCGTCGGCCAAGCCCAGGCGCAGGGCCTGCCGGTCACGGTCCTGCCGAAGCGGGGGCACCACGCGCAGGGCCGAGTCGAAGTAGCCGATGTCCACATCGGTGAGGTGCAGGTTGTTGATGCTGACATCGCAGCTCACGGGCAGGCCCTCGGCCTTGGCCTGGCGCACCAGCTGAACGCCGGCCGCACTGCTCAGGCGGCACAGGTGCACACGCGCACCCGTGCTGCGCATGAGTTCGATGATCGTGTGCAGGGCCACGGTTTCTGCACTGACCGGCACGCCGGAAAGGCCCATGCGCGTGGCCACGGCCCCGCTGGCGGCCACACCCTTGCCCAGCCAAGCGTCCTGCGGGCGCAGCCACACCGTGTAGCCGTAGGTGGCCGCGTACAGCATGGCGCGCTGCAGGACCTGGGTGTCGGTGATGGCCACCTCGGCCTGCGAAAACCCGATGCAGCCCGCCTCGGTAAGCTCGGCCATTTCCGTGAGCACCTCCCCGCGCAGGCCCTGCGTCAGGGCACCCAAGGGGAACAGGCGGCAGCGCGAGAGTTGGCGCGCACGAAACTTCAGCATCTCCACCAGGCCCGGCTCGTCGAGCACGGGGTCAGTGTCGGGCGGGCAGGCCAGGCTGGTCACGCCCCCGGCCACGGCCGCGGCCATCTCGGATTCGAGCATGCCCTCGTGCTCGTGGCCCGGCTCGCGCAGCCGCGCCGCCAGGTCGACCAGCCCGGGCATCAC
>JACCDW010924212.1_pt1 | contig 16857 bp, 12 predicted proteins | sample 7449781 | NCBI WGS metagenome assembly JACCDW01 (sample SAMN15323449, study PRJNA562643) | freshwater metagenome | isolation source: river surface water | place: USA:Blue River Watershed | collected 2017-08-18
CATTGCACGGTTGAATGAGGGTCAATAAATAGTCAATTTGTGGTTAAATCTTGGTTGTATGACGGTTGAACGCACTTTTTTAAAACGTTGATTATAGCATGAAAAACTGAAAAAATGAGTAAAATCGACTTAGCATATTTTTTTACGTATGCCAGTGTACGTGAATGTAGTTGAATGTAGGTTGAAAAAGGTTGATTAAAAGTTTATGGCGTGGCTTTGCCCGCCTTAAATACCTTTTTTAAGCGTGCCGAAGGACGCAAGCCACCATTTGAGCATGGGAATTGAGCGAGTTAAAGCAAATAATTTAATATTTTCCTAATATTTTTAGCTAAATCACTGATAATCAATATTTTAAACAGTTTTATAATTGATTCATACTAACAACACCTCGAAAAAAATTATACAAGCAACTCTTAAAGCCTTCAAAAATTAAAAACTAAGGGTTTTAGCAAAATTTGACCAAAAACTAAAAACTTAGTTCACCGCCCCCGACCTGAGATACTACTCTTTGCTGATTTTTTCCTTTTTGTTCTCGATATACTAAAAAGTGCGTGCGTTTTACGCTCCCTAAATACCCATTTTTTTTCTTTATTGTATCAATTGAAAGAATGTAATCAATATCAATTGATTTGATTGTTTTTAAGCTTTTTTTCAACATAAACACCTTATAACAAGGACATTAACGCTTTGTATTACGACAAATTGCATACAATTTTGAGCACATATTACGACAAATTGCATACAGTATTACGACAAATTGCATACAATTTTAAAAGCGTATTGTAACAAATTGCATACAGTATTACGACAAATTGCATACAGCAAAAATAAATAAATACAATAAAAACAAACATTCTGTTATTTAATGTCGTAATAAATATTATCTTGCAAGAAAAAAAGTAAAATGGAAGAAAATAACAAAAGTATGTTAAGAATAAGTAACATACTTAACCTTACTCGACAAGAATTTACGCTGATTGAAAAACATATTTACTTAACAACTCTTTTATACTTAAAAGAAAATCAAGGTTTTAAAATTGATTTGGAAAACGAATTACTTGCCGTGAAAATTGATTTTTCAGCGAATGAGCTAAAAGAAACAAATCGAAACAGAATAAAAGATGCTTTAAGTAAGATTACTTCTCGAAAAATCTTCTTTGATAGTTCGACAAAAGACAAAGATTACTTTGGGTTTGTTGTTCCATTCATATCAGCAAAATATGAAGCGAAAAACAGGGCATATTCTAATATATCAGTCCTTTTAAACCCTCAGTGTAAAAAACTTTTTTATGAATTGTCCAATGGATACACAATGATAGATTTAAAAGCAATTCTATCTCTTACCAGTAACCATAGCATTAGAATATATGAGCTAATAAGTCAATACAAAAACCAAGAATCGTGGACTGTATCGGTAGATAATTTAAGAAATCTATTGGGCATAGAATTAAACCAATATAAAAATTATAGTGATTTTGAAAAGCGTATTTTACTCTATTCTCAAAAAGAACTTTGGGAACATTGCGGATTACATTTTGAATGGGCGATTGCTCAAAAGGAACGCAAGAAGATAACAGCTCTAACATTTACTATCAGAACTAAAGAAAAGCAGGAAAAGGTACAAGTCAATGCTGATATTAAGACCACGATGGACTATATTAGCACGTTAACACCTAAAGATATTGCAGAAAAATCTCATATTTTAATGACACAATACACGCTTTCAGCAGAGCAAAAAGACTACATTTTATCTGACACGAACGTTTTTAATGAGTTTATTCGGGTTCATGCCATTATTGAAAGTATGATTGAAAGAAGTAATCCACCCAAAGACAGAACTAAGTATTTAGCTAAGTCTTTGGGATTGGATAAAGTAAAGTTTTAGCTTCTCAAAGAACCTCTTGCACTGTTAATGAGTCAAATCTTTTAATGGTTGCAGAAAAAAATGTCGTAATTGGTAAAAGTGTTTGGGATTCAATTTTAAAGAACCCAAAATACTTATTTTATGTACTATTCGTAATACGAAATCTTTATTTGTTTATAATCTTGCCAATTGCCGTCTTTGTTGATAAGGATTTTATAACCAATTAGTTTGTTAGATTGATTTACCTCGGATTCGTACTTGTAACGTGAACCTTCAAAGAGTTTGATGCTCGTGGCGGGTGAGTTTTGGCTTATAAACTCAGGAGTGAATCCGCCAAATAAATTCAACTCTTCTTTGTAGAATTTAGCTAAAAGATTCTCACTTGTGCCGTACTGATAGTCTTCTTCTTCGTAGCCACTCGCAAGGCCTCTATCAGTTTTATTGGTAGCATTGCCCTGCATCCAAGTATATTGAATGATTTGGATATTGGATGTGCGGCCATTTCTCACCGAATTACGGCTGTATTTTATTAGTTGATTATCTACGTTATAGACAAATTCATCTACCAATGTTTCATCTTTTATGGTTTCTTTGATTGATAATATTTGATTTTTTTCGTTATAAGCAAAAACTTTTTCTGATTGATTTTCACTACCATCAGCATTCGTTTTTTCGATGCTAATGCTTTGCATTTTACCATTGGTATCTCGCTTATAGGTTTCTGTAATGTTTGTTTTTGCCAAAGAATCAGTAGTTTTTGAACCTATTAGTTGCTTGGTTATGGCGTCATATATCCACTCAGTTATTGTTTTATTTGTGCCATATAATACCGCAATTGATTTTACTTTGCCTTTAAGCGGATGTTCTTTTGCTACTTCAGTAAGCAATTCTATTTCACTATCATGGCAAGCCAAGCATATACTTAAAATTGAAATTAATAGCATTTTTTTTTTCATCTTGTAAACTTATTTTAGGAAGAGACACCGTTTTGAATCTGCCTTTGCCCTTAGAATCCCCTACGTGCCTTCGGGAGACTTTGAGGGCAAGAAAAAACTGAAGGAACGAAAAATTTAGCCTAACGCACACTTTCACTTGCCAACATTAAGGCAAACGGGGAACTGAGGAATTTTATTCAAATTTTATCTTTAGTTTTTCCCAAAAACTTAATTCAAATAGTTCATAATCCTTTTCCATTTCTAAAATTTCTTGTTGGGAGAAGTTACCTTTATATGTTTGGTAAATTTTACCATCCATTTTAAAATTAGAATTCTCAAATTTTGAGTCAATCCTTAACTTATTGTGTTCCAAAAAACTCTTTAAATCTAATAACTCATAAAACTGTTTAATATGTTCCTTTACTTCTTTTTTATGAATATCCTCGGGTTCTGCATATAATTGAACCATCAAAGTGTCATTATGTTTTTCCCAAAAAGCTCCATTTTTAATTGTTTCAACAGCATTAATTATTTTTTTCTCAGATATAAGTTTAAGAAAATACTCACCAAACCACATTCGCCAAGCAAGCATAAAAGAGCAATAATTTAGAGAATAACTTTTACCTAAGTTATTACGGGTATCAATAACAAATTCATTCCTTACATTCTTAACAATTTTACAATTTTTAATAGAACCAAATTTTCGTTTATAAAAACTTATTGATTCGCAATTTTGCTCTAATGCAAAGTTTGAATCATATTCCATTCCGAAAGTAAATTCTTTTGGACTTGATAGCCAAAGACATATATTTTTTTGCATTACTGCTTCAGCCTCAACCATAAAAGATTGAGGCATTTTTGAATATGGAAGTTGTGGATACATATTAATGAATATTTCACCTTTATGACCATTATCAAAACGGTAATAAGATGGGAAGTAATCCTTAAAAACTTCAAATTCACCAATTTCTCTTCGCTTAAAATATGAGTTATCCAGTTTATCGAGATTTGATAAATTATTTTTCAAAATTACAGACCCTTTTCTGTTGGTAATTGACTCTACTTTCAAATAATCCAAAACTTGCTTCACAGAATCCTTGATAAAGGCATCTGTGAAAAAAGGAGACAAATAAAAAAAGCCAGAAGTAATCATGTTAATTTACTTTAAAAACATTTATAGTCACACCTTGGTATAATGGAGCAGTAACAGGGTTTGCCAACTTACTGTTTAAGTAATCAGTAAGAAAGTCAAATCTACTTAAATCGGCGGTATTCTCTACTCCTATATCTAATCTTACACTTGATGGTGTTCTTGCAAATCCAGTTCCATCGGTAAAGGTGTAATTAAGAGCTCTCCCTTTCGCATTTGCTATTTGGTCTATGAAACCTTCATACTGTGAAGTACTGATTGCTGAAGAGCTTTTACACGTCTTTAAAGAAACACCTAAATTGCCTTGAAAAAAATCGAATAACGGGAATTGTCCTTTCGCTGATACACCTCCACTTGTTGCTAAGTATTTACTTCCAACCCACTCCCATCCTTGGCTTAACTTATACATTGTAGAACCTAAAAGTTCTTCCAAAACTTTCCCACGGGCAAAATTACCAAATAACCTATTTGTCTCTGAAAACCTCCAAATATATTTTACTAATTCAACTCTGAACGAGGGGATATTCATTAATGGTGATAAGATATTCATTTGACGTAACCCCCAAAATACTCTATCTGGTTTAAATGAGTTATCTACTAATTTATCGACAATTTTTCCGGCAAAATCAGCGGCCTTACCTAAAAGAAATCCTTGAACAACATTTAATCCAAAGGTTGCAGCAGCTCCTTCCAGCGTTGGATTGGGGTCTGTAAACAAATAATCACTAGTGCTATAAAACCCATCAAATGCGGCCTGATAATAGGCATTGCCAATTAAAGACTCTCCACTTGATTTAATGACCTCACCCCAATCTATATTTAGGTTTTTCCAAGCTTTTTCCCATGTTTGGGGTCCATTTAGATATTTCTCAATTATTAGCTGAACACCAATTTCAGTTATTGCACCTGTTCCAGCCTTTGCAGCTTGTTTCAATACCCAAACTGCAAAGGGACCAATTGCATCATCACCAACCACAAATCTATTTTCTTGAACTCCACCATCAATAAATGTTTTTACCTGAATAATTGCACTCTCACCAATTGGTGTAAAAATTAACTCAAAAGCTCCATTACTACTTAATATTCTTTGCTGTCCAGGTATGTTAGTATTGGTTGGGGTAATTCCAAGGTTAGTAGATAAATTAAGCCAAAAAGTACTTTTGGAAACTCCATTAATATAATTTGTCTTATCTTGTCCTATCTCAATAGAGTTTAAAAGGTTTAAGTTCTGTTGAATTATTGTTTTTATTATTGCATCTATTAATATATTATTACAGTTTCCACTTAATCTGGCTCCACCTGGAGTCTCACAATTAGTTATTAACAAAGCAAGAGAATTATACAGTATTTTAACATCGCTCATTACATCAGAGAAGACCCTATCTATTTCTTCTTCTTTATATACATCAATCTTTTCATTATTGGGTAAAAGTCCAAAAGCATTAGCAATTGCACAAGCAGCATCTTTATATCTATTTGGATTAGCAGTGTTACTATAAGCATCCTTTGAAGCACCTATAAAACTTTCAGCAGCGGCATCAATAATTTCTTGACTTGGTAACTGTATTTTGTTTGCATAATTGCGTACAGTTGCATCTGAACTGCTAAGGAGTGCTTTTTTCATAGATTCAGCTAATAATTTCACGTAAAGCGTGAAACGCTTTTTATCTCCTTCTGTTGAAGTACATGTAGTATTTGTACAATTAGTTATCACTAATTCTGTTTTATCTACTTGGTCAGCTTCTAAAAAGAATTGAGCTACGTATTGACACATTTTTTCTCTAAATTCAGATGGAGTTGGGGTACTTCCCATACCTCCACTAATAATTATTGGAGGTATGGGAGTTGTATTTGGGTTTTGCCAAGTGGGTTCATTATTTGTTGGGGGAGTCGTTGGGGGAGTTGATTCGCATGGTCTTGTCCATACATCAAAAACTTCTCCATCATATTCATGAACATAATTAGTTTTTGTGTAACCCTCACTATCAACAGTTCTATCTGCATCTGCGGTTGTAACTCCTCCAGGCTTTGGTTTGTATTTTATCTGCAAGCAATCATCTGTAATAACACAATTGTTTGAAGCACACCCAACTTGATGACTAAAAATTTTACTTACTCTTTGACCATTATTATATTTGTAACCCCATTGGAAATTCTTTTCTCTGTAATCATATATTTCAATTCTACCACTAAAATCTCCACTATTCCAGCTTTGGTGCGAGCTTGCATAATTGAAGTCAGGAATTACACGTAATACTTCGCTTCTCGCATTACCGTTAAAATCATACATGATTAAGTAGCTTTTTGTATAATAAGCCTCACCTGTAAATACTTGATTAGGAGTTGGTTTTCCTCCGCTACTATAAAAAGATATATGGTCTAATTTATTTTCATACTTTATTGGTATAACTTTTGCGATAATTCCATCTCCAAACATCATTTCTTTTGCTTTTGTCCACAACATGTACCTTGTTCCAGGCTCTGTAATACTCACCGTTGCGACACAACCTATAGTTGTGTTGGGTACGGTTACCTTTACTCGATATATACCTTTTGTACCAACCACTAACTGCTGACTTGAAGCTGTTGTTCCATCTGGCTTTGTCCATGAAAAGTTCATATTGCTTAGTGTCATCCCCGATGGGCTTATTACTTCTAATCCCAAATCTCCAAAAGCTCTATTTGGATTTGTTGAATAGGGTAATACATAGCTTTCTACACCAGTAGTAGCGTCGCTTGCTTTTATTCTAATGTCACAGCCGCTTACAGTCAGTTTTGTCGTAGCAGTAACATTACATGCCCAAGGCTGCCCCACACCTTTATTAAGGGTAACGGTATATATACCCGTTTGTGCTTCGGTAGGTGTCAAAATCTCTGGGCTACGTACGCCACTTACAAAGGCATTTGGTCCAGCCCAAGCATACGTAGCACTTGGTACTTCTGTTACAGCTAACTTCACCGATGTGGCACCCGTAAGAGCGGGACCATTATTAGTGGCTCGTAAGTCATTCGGGAAAGCAGGCTCTACTGTAATAGATTTTTCGTCAAAATCACCCATCCAACTGCCATCGGGGCTTATACAACGTGCCGAGTAAAGGTTTGGTCCATTTTTGGTTTCGTTACTACCTCCATAATTATAGACCTCCCAAACAGGAGCATTTCTATTGGCGAGCCAATAATCTAACTGACCTGGTTTAATCCATCTTGTCTGATACCACCAACCATTAGGGCAACCAGAAGCAGTGATATTCACGGGTTGGTCTGGGCAGGCTTCATAAACACTCGCATTGAGGTAAGGTGTTATGTTGCCATCATTACGAATCTGAGCTAAAGCCCAGTCTCCATTATTACTATAATCACCCGTACATTTTGCCATTCTCACACCAGGGCCTGTTACGGTTATTTGCGTGCCTGTGGCAGTTTGGTTGCCATTTTTCCAAGTTACAATTCCATTCGGGCAACCGTAGGCGGTTATTGTTACAGATTCATCGGGTTTAGCCACATTTCTACTGGCTTTCAAAAACAGAGAATTTGTTGGGGCGGCTTGCACCACAATGTTTTGAAAATTATAAGAATAGTCTCCCGTCGAACAACGTACCTTGTAGATTCCTGGGCCTTTGAAAATTAAGATTTTTCCTCCTGTATAATCATAAACCGTTTGTCCATTAGCATCTTTCACCTCATTTCCATTGGCATCTTTGCGTGGGATTGCCCACTGTACCCAGTCGTTCGGACAGCCTTGTATCTGCATCTCTCCTAATTGATTGGTAGCTATCGAAGTATTGGTTTGTATAAGACTTGGCTCATTCCAATTTCGGTTGGCTATTGTTAGGCTTGCAGGTTCACTGGTAAAGCCAAATTTATTGACGCATTTTGCTTTGTATAAGCCAGGACCAAAGTTGAATAAAATAGTAGAGCCTTTCACTTCAGTATTATCTGGTAATGTCCAGGTAACTTCATTGTCACAGCCAATGGCACGGAGTGTAACAAGTTCGTTATCTTTTGCACGGGTTTTATCGGAAACTATTGATATTCCACCTGGTTTTGGTGGTTTTACTGTATAATACACTGTCGGGCTTATTTGTGGACCAGATTCACAGCGGGCAGCATAAGTGCCTGGACCTATACCTGTGAAAGTTTCGCCCACATACGACCAATAATTCATACCATTCACCATCCATCTTATTCCACCACCATTCGGGCAGTTACCAGTCACGGTAAATACAACTGGTTCACCTATATTAGCTTCTGTTTTGTTGGCAGTGATATTGATAATAACATCACCAATATTTAGTGGATTAACCGTTACACTTGTATAGGCACTTTGATTTTGGTCATTCAAAATACATTGTACTTTGTACGTCCCAGGCCCGTTAACTATTTGAGGAGTTCCAACGGGTCGTTGAATTGTTACGGAATTATCACTGGCAGTTACTGGTATTTCCCATTTGTAAAACCATCCACTTGGACAACCTGAAGCATTCAATGTTACGTTATCAGTAGGGAATGCGTGTGTTTTAGATGCAGTAATAAAAGGTGTATTGGAGGTTTTCTCACTGATATATAGAGCAACCCAATCAGATGATGGACCATTAAAGCTTGTACATTGGGCTGAATAAGTACCCGCCGAATAAGCCGTAAGTGGGTTATCTGATTGTGGAATCGCAGCTCCATTTACCTTCCATGAGATATACCCATTATTACAACCATAGGCCGAAATTTGAGCAGTTTCATTAGAGTATTTTTCGTACTTATCAGCTTCGAGACGTAGGGGTAGCAATGAAATACCAACGATACCTGATAAATCACTGTAATAGACAGTACCATTACAATTTGAACGACAAAGAGCTTGATAATTTCCAGGCTGACCAACACTTATCTCATCACCAATATCGGTAAAATTGTTGGGGCCCTGCCAAACCACAGTACCCTGGCAGTTTGTAGCAGTTAGAGTTGCAAATTCGCCTGGAGTAATGCTATTCCTGTTAGTCTTGATATTTGGGACAGTTGGCGTATTTGAAACACTTACCGTAATTGTATTGGAAACCATAGCAGGGCTATTACAAACAGCCTTGTATGTGCCTGATGTACTCACACTTGTAGTTGCTCCGTTTACCCCATAAGCTGCACCATCTTTTTGCCATGAAATATTTGCAGCGAAGCAATTGGTGTTGGCTGTTAAAATTGTCGATGCCCCTGGACAAAGAGCAGTCTCGTTGGTGGAGATTGAGAGTGTGTTGTTTGTTGGGCAAGGCCCACGATTTATTATTATTTCTTGTGATTTGGTATCTAACAATGTACCTGAGTTATCTAACCCGCTATAAATATAAAGCTGTATAGTAACCTTTACTGATAAGTTTGGAAATGGATAACCCACAAAGTTATTACTACTTTCCCTTACGATAGTTGTATTATCAGAGTTTAAAAATGTTACTTTTATTTTAATACTCCCCTGTTTGGATGTAATTTCTGTATAGTTTGTACCGTTAATATTAAGAACAGGTACACTTCCATCATTCTTACAATTATAATAAAAAGTAGTATTAGAACTACCAAAAGATGCTATTTCGTTTGGGCCTCTTGCAGCAAGAGAATTAATCTCTATTTTACTAGCATCTATCCCCGTCAAAATTTCTCTTGTAGGATTAACCTTTTCAACAATTGAATTGGGAGAGTCAATATCCGTTACATTGATACAAGCAATATGTTTTAAAACAAAAACTTCTTCATTAACTTTCCTTAACACCTTAAAACAATCATCAAGTGCGGGTTTATCCAAATACCGACCTTTAATAGTGTATGTGTGTTTTGGGTTTGTAGGGTCAAGTGTACCAGTTGCAAAATTCAGATATGTGCCACCAGTTTGGATAAAATCTTGTGGGAGAATTACTTTTATAGAATAATTACGTAGCTCTTCGAGAGTAAAGAGCAATTTCGGAGAAATATCCAACAATTCAGCCGTTAACGTAAGCTCTATTTCTTCACCGAGTACAGCCGTTGGCTTATTAGGTGTGAGAGTAAACTTAACGGGGTCATTGGTCACTGTTTGCCATTCTTTTCCTACCAAAATAGGTTGAAGACCTACGATTTTATCAAAAGCATAGGCTTTAGCGTTGAATTCATATAATTCAACATTTGGAAGGAGTGTTTTAAATGGTAAAGGTTTAAATGGAGCCTTGTAAACCGGTTTAGGTCTTGAAATGGGCAAAGTCTCTTTTGGTAGGTTTTCATTTGCAAAAGACCAGTATGGGCCAGCGAATAAACTAAGAAGAAACGTAACAGCAAAAATAGAGTACAGTTTTTTCATTGTTGGATGATTTTGAGTTTGGATTTGTGCTTGTGACAAATCTAATAACTCTTATCATCCATTTGCAAGAGAATAACTAAAAAATCAATCAGAAATTGATTATTCGGTAGGAGTTTGGTTATGAAAAAAAACTATGATGATAAACGACAACAAGGACTGGTAAAAAATTAAGAATTTATCTTACTGCCATTGTGTCATTATTCTTAGAATAGTTCATTAACATAAAAAGAGTTATAACACCATTCTAAAAATTATCCTACTTTATCCCTCTATAGAAAGTTGTACTTTTTTCACAACTGGGCGGCACTCCGCTTTATCTTTCGTGAAACACACATTTAATTAAACTACTACGGGCTTTACGAGCTTCACCTTCAAATCTGCGAAAAACGGCAGTTTGGACTAATTCGTTGATTATAATTTAGTTACAAAACTCATGTAATGTACTTAAAATACATTTTGATATTTTAAACTGCAATATAAATAGCGATTTTATCTAAAAAATGACTAAAAAGTAGGATTTAACTAAACGCTCGTTAGTTTAAACAGCAAACCGTCGTTTTTTTACTTTTTGGAAGAAGAACCTCGTATAATAACAGCTAACGGAAGTGCTTTGTGACGGGCGGATTTCCCAGCACAAATGCTCAATTTATTACTAAACCTCATTAGATACACAAAGCTTCAAGTTTGCACGCCACCCCGCTTGACGCAAAACCCGTGTTGAGCGTTCGTACTTCCTTTATGTTAGCGTCAATGTATGTCCACCTAAATATTCCCAAAACTCAAAATTTTGTCCTTCAATTGCTGGATGACTCATTTGAAATCCGTCCTGAAAAATTGATGAAAGCCTATTAAAAGCAGTAGTAGCTGTAATAATAGCTGGCGAACTCGCCTGCTTGTTAAAGTAACAGCACCTTTTTACAGTCTTATTATTTGTTAGTGCTAAAAACTGGGGGACAGCCAGAAGAGTGGTTAATGATTCATATAGTTGTTTCTTAGCTTTTTTTCTATGTTGCTTAATATTTGGACTGTCCTTTATTTCGCCAAAAATTAAGTTTCTTACGTCATCGCATACAATTATATCGCATCTCTTTCTACCATTTTGAAAATGAGCAGGTAAACTCGTTACAAATTTGTCATAATTTGCAATTGTAATTGCTAATGAATTTGGGTTAGAGAATCGTGCCATACCACTTCCATTAATCGTATGAAGAGCAATTTCTCTTGTAACTGTATCTTCAACCTCAAAGTATGTCTCGTTTGTTTGAATTACCAAATTTGGTTTTCTACAAACAGTAAGGCCATAATGAGCTGTATAATCATTTCTCAGTAAGTCTTCCATCTTTGTCTAATTGATTGTATTTGTCGTAAATGTTATTAATCGTGTCTGATAGGGAATTTGTATTGATAATTCTTTGATTCTTAACAATCAAATCTTCAATTTTTCCCTCATCCACTTGGTAAACAGCAACCTTCTCAAATTCAATTTTTGCTCCGTCAACTAATTGATTGCAATCGTATGCTTTAATTAGTAGGTTTAAGTGATTTATAATATATGGGCTGTGAGTTGAAAAAATTAAATCTATTGAATTAGAATTTGACACGAAACATTTAGAAATTAAATCACTTATTAATTCGCATTGAGCTTCTGGAAATAAACTTAGTTCAGGTTCTTCAATATGAAGAAACAGTTTCTTTTTGATGTCCCCGAGATTTTTAACAGGCTTAAAATCAGTCAAATTATCTGTTTTAGAAAGAAAGTTTAACAAAGACCTATTGAAAGCTTCTTCAAAATCAAAATGTTTTGAAAAGTGTTCTGCAATTAAGGTTACTGGAATAGAATTTTGAGTTCCTGATGAACTATTTTTAAGTGTTAGTTCATATTCTTTGTTTGGAGCTTGAATGAAATACTTTTTATGTGACTGAACCTTTTTAACTGATAACTTTAAGTTTAAATAATTAATGTCAAGGTCTTTGATATTATCTGATGCTAAATTGAAGTCATTGTAAACTTCGTGGAAGTAAAAGCCCAAGTATCCCCCCGCAAGAGAAGCACCTCTCTCTGCCCAAAGTGGAATAATATTTCTTGTTTCCGAAATGAAACTTAGTTTGTTATAATATAAATCTTGAATTTCAACCAAATCTTTATCACTTGTTCCTGTTAGTTTATTTTTTGCAAAATGAAGTGTATATTTTCTGTCCTCTGAAAATTCAACGGTATAGATAATTTCAGGATTGTTTTTTAAGTATTCATCAAATCCGCAGTCTTTAAAACAAGTATCCATTCTAAATCTAAAAGGACTTTTTGAGACATTGCTTCTTTTAAGGTATGAACGAATATTGTGCATTTTGTAAAGCCATCGAAACAAAGCGATAGCTTTCATTAATGTACTTTTTCCACTTCCAGATTCACCTATTAAAACAGTCAATGGCTTTATGTCTTCAATAAGAATATCTTTTATTGGACCTAAATTCTTTATATGTATTGATTCTTTCATTTTTTTCTTTTGGCAAAGATAATTAATTAATCAGGTTGATTTGATTTTGTGGCTGTCTTTCTAATTTGACGCCCAACTCTTTAATATACAAAAGTTTTACAGTCCGCCGCAGCGGTCGCATTTTTGTATTGTTCAGTATATCTAAAATTAAACTATTCCTGTCGTAATTTTAAATTATCAAACATTATATCTTAAACATATTGCTCAATATTTCATAATCGTAAACAACCTCTATGATGTTAAATTTTGAAACGTAAGCTAATGAAAGGCACGAAAGATAATAAATAGTAATATAATACACTCTTAAAGGTTTGATAACTTCAAATCTGACATGTCTTTTTAGTTTTTATGAAAAAAGAAAGCCCAAGAGCGATGCACTTGGGCTTTCTCGTTACTAAATCCACACAACTTTGTCAAATGAATAAATTATTTGGCATATTTTCAAATTTTAAAGCATCTTTATAACAAAAACCACACCTTCAGTATGAACAATCCCACCAATACTTTACGGATTACTCGTAAACAGTCCATTCAAACCAATGAGGTTTTATTTTTAGAAGCGAATGCCAATTACACAATTATACATCTTGCCGATGGTAAGAGTATTTTAGCGGCTTCTACACTCAAAAGATTTGAAAATAAATTACCTAAAAATACTTTTTGCCGTCCTAACAAATCATTTATTATTCATCGATACTTTATTGAAAGAATCAACTATCAGGATAAGGTTATCTTTTTAAAAAACGCTCTTATTATTCAGGCATCTCGCCGAAAAGCAGCACTATTAAAGACATTTGACCCCTTAACAACTAATTTTTCTCACTTGACTACAAAACAACCACTCTAATCGCTTAAAGTCTTTTTAGGGTAATATACGTTTGGGAATTTCGTCAAAATCTTTATCCTTGAAATATTGTTCTAAAATGGCTTCCACCAGTTCCGATTTTCCAAAATGCTCCCAATAAGACATTCTTTCTACTTTATCAACCAAAACACTATTCAAAGAATAAGATACAACCATTTTACGCTTACTCTCTTTATAGCTGTAAGTTTTACTCTCATTGGTCTTTAAAGTGGGTAAATCGTCTAAACGATTCAACAGTTCAAACGTTTTCTTTTTCATATCTGTGCTAATATTTCTTTTGCTAACGATAAATAATCCTTTGCTCCATTACTTTCAGGTGCATACTCAAATATATCTTGACCTGCCAGTGGTGACTCTTTTAGATTCTTATCTTGTTTGATACTGGACTTAAACACTTTATTGCCTTGACTTCCTTCTCTGACTTTCTGGGCAATTCCCTGCACAAGCCGTTCTTTCATATTTTCGTTGTACTTCACTAATAGAATACCTAAAAAATTAATCTCTGCACCCGATTCTTGATTGAGCGTTAAAATATGATTTATCAGATTTGTAATCCCTTTGTAGGCGAAAAACTCCGCTTGAATCGGTACAATAAAATCATCCGAAGCAAACAAGGCATTGTTGGTTAATAGTCCTAAACTGGGAGGGCAGTCTATCAAAATAAAATCATAGTCTTTTTTATGGGAACTAAGTTTCTTTGATAAAATACCCTCTCGCATTGGGCGAAGCGATAATTTTTCTTCTGATTCCAAAAGGTGATTAGATGATGGTAAAAGGTCAAACAATATTCCTTCCTGCTTTTGTACGAGAATATCTATCCAATTTTTTTCACCCAATAAAAAACTACCTATATGGCTATGGTTCTTTTCATCTACGCCAAAACTTGTTGTTAAATTTGCCTGTGGGTCTAAATCTATCAACAATGTCTTTTGACCTAACTTTACCAACGCTGCACCTAAATTTAAAGTCGTAGTAGTTTTACCTACCCCACCTTTATTATTTGTTATTGCAATTATCTTAGCCATAAATATTTTTTTACAAAAGTAGATTAATAGTTTCATAACTTAATAGTTTAATAAGTTATAAAATTAATAGTTTAATAGATTATAAAATTAATAGTTTAATAGATTATTAAGTTAATAGTTTAATAAACTATTAACTATAAACTACTGATTATAAGAAATTTACAAATAAATAAAAATTAAATACTTTACATCAAGCATCAAAATAACTTCAAATATGCAATTCTCAACGCTTTGAAATGGTGTATTTTTTTAATTATTTTGGTTTTGATACTTCTTTTCGGTGGTGGGATTACGGTCGATATGATACTGTAAATGATTTTCTAATTGAATAATTTTATACTGTTGGTCGAGCTTCTGACCAATAGAAGGGGCAATTAAAAAACCAAAGATGCCCGATGCTAAAACCAGTAATACCCAAATTTTTGTCTTTAAGTCAATACCGTAGGTAGTTGTATGATTGACTGTTGACGGAATAGTTTTAGCTACTTTTTGCAACTCAGTCGTTTTGGTTTGAATCTCTTTCAATTCGGGGGAGAGCTGACCCCACAAAAGTTTAGCGACTTTCTCGGAATCTAAATTGATGGACTTGGGATTATCCAATTGCTTTTTAAAATCGGTGGTAATCGTTTTTAGGGTGCTTATTTCTGTCCTTTGGCTTTTCAGCTCTTTTAGAATATCGTTGAGTATTTCCATTTTGTTATCTGCCAAAATCAAGACCTCTTGACTTTTGTATTTTTTGTTCTTGTTGCTGGATAATTTTTTCGTTTTCTCGAATTTGTTGCGTTTGCTCTTTGCCTTTCTCCTCGATGTATTTTAGATTAGCTCGGTGTAAATCGGTTTCATCAATAATTTGTTTTTGCTGTTTCTGAATCTCTTTAATTTTTTGAGCTTCGGCTTCTGCCTGTTGGCGTTGCTCGATGGCTCGTTGTTTTTCCTGTTCTGCCAAATCACTATACTGTTTCTTCTTTTCTTGTAAGACTTCGACCTCTGAAAAAAGATACTGTTGCGTTTTTCTGAGTGGCTCTATTTCTTTTTGTATCGTCTGAGCTTTCTCAATAACGGCTTTGGCTTCCGATAAACCATTATTGAGGTTGTGTATTTTTTCTAAATCTTTTTGCTCCTGCTGGCTCTTGTACTGGATGGCATTGAGATGAACTTTGCTACTGCTCACCCCTCTCTCCAGTTCCAAAGAATTTGCCACAATGGTTTGAAGCTCGGCCATGTCGTCTCTACTCATTTTGATGCTCTTGCCTGTGGCGTGGTCTGTCCAATCAAAAACCAGGTGGGCATGATAGTTCGGTTTCCATTCTTTGGTTTCTTTATCATAATGCCCTTCGTCTTTGTGACAATACCCCTGAATGGTTTTGATATTAAAACGCTGCTCTATTTTTTCCCCCAACTTTTTTAAATCGTCTGCGGTGTGGTGCTTGTCAATCAACAAAACACCTTCTCGAATTGGGGTAGCCTTGGCTTGCATGGCTCGCCCCGTTTTCTCTTTGCAATTCTTCTCGGCAAATGCTTTAGCTTCTGCTATGCTCTTAACGACAAACGAACTGTTCAATCGAGATAAATCTGAACGGACGTAACTCAATTCTTTCTCTCGCTGATTGTGCTTTTCTGAACCAGCCTTCACTGGCAAAACGTGTATGCTACTCTTACTCATAGTTTGGTTCTTTTCGGGGTTTAGCCGTCTGCAAGACCTCACAAACTACAACGTAGTTATAGTGAGCTATAACTTTGACAAACAAAGGTAAAAAGAAACCGCTAAATTCAAAATATGGCTACTCACAAAATTCTGAAAAATAATGTAAAAAACAGAAATCGAGTTTCTGCATTTTGTACAATCGAGCGAGATTTATACTCTTAAACGCCAAATAAAGCCCTGTAATGATTTATTTTTTTTAAATAACAAAACAGTAAGCATCACTTAAACAAATGGATTGTAGGGCTTAAAAACGCCAAATTATGACTTATTTATTTCTCGAAAGATAAAGCTGTGTGAGAATTTATTTTGGGCTTCATTACTCAACTACTCAGATGCTCGTTTACTCATGTTCGCAAAAAAATAGCGTTACTAACAACACGGCAACATTGCACGGTTGAATGAGGGTCAATAAATAGTCAATTTGTGGTTAAATCTTGGTTGTATGACGGTTGAACGCACTTTTTTAAAACGTTGATTATAGCATGAAAAACTGAAAAAATGAGTAAAATCG
>JACCDW010163375.1_pt1 | contig 16856 bp, 17 predicted proteins | sample 7449781 | NCBI WGS metagenome assembly JACCDW01 (sample SAMN15323449, study PRJNA562643) | freshwater metagenome | isolation source: river surface water | place: USA:Blue River Watershed | collected 2017-08-18
CATTGCGCCATCCCTGTCCCCACGCACCACCTCGCATTTTCCGCGCACCAGAACGACGACGCGTCTTGCGCATCTTACGTGAATTCCGCTTAGCCATTATACTATTAGGTGTGTGTATTTTTTCACCGCCCCGCCTTCTATTTCTCCTAATAGTATATGTCTGAAGACACGCAAATACAATGTATAATTTGTATGGACGATGAAACATCCACCACACCAATTATTAATACTCCCTGTAATCACACATATCACCGCGTCTGCCTTACTCGATGGGTCCTGTACTCACCTACGTGTCCTACTTGTAGGGGCTCGCTAGTTCCACCGACCAACAATCCGTGGGAATCTATGAGCCTGTATGAACGTATTTCGAATTTCCTATTGTTAGTTGTTATGGCAGATACATTTATGTTAGACGCTGAGACTGTAACGCACGAACAAATAAGTCTGATGTAACATTATAAATCATAAGTTTGTGATTAGGTAAATTATTGTTATTAAATACATAGTCATATAAGTTTCTCACAAGTTGAATATCATATGCACTCGGTGTTGCAATTTGAGTAGGAGAGCCACTATAACTTGCGTATACATTATATGCATCGGGACTTGTAAATGTGGTTACTACTGCATTTATACTTGGTTTTATTATATCGTATTTAATTGGGATACCTAATGATTTAATAAACACCAATAATGACAATAAAATGCGCAAATAATAATTATGGTAAGAAAATGTTCGATCCGCTCGATTTTCTGTTGTAAGTACATAATTACCGTTATAATTTAATACATATGGTATATTAGCACCATTTACATTACGATTATATGAGCCGCTAAAATAACGTTCTAGTACGAGAATTTGTTCAGCATATGCGGATACTGGATTTGAATTTATTAGAAAATTTAAAAATACATACATAATCCAAACTAAACGTAAATTATTTTCTACATTATGAAGTCTATAATAAAATCGTCTATGTAAGTCGTTATACCATGTTAATAAGTTTCCTGATATAGTTTTATCAATAGTTATATTTGTATTACATATTACATATGTTGCTGTCATTTGTACATATGTAAGTATAACTTCAATACGCCCTTGGTCATAATAGTTATTTTCAGGGTCATTTAAATTATTATTAATAGTAGGAATAGAAAATCCACCTGAAGTATAATAAAAATTCATAATATTTAATGCTGTATTTTGACAATTAGGATTTGTATGTAATGATGTTAATAAATCCGTAAAAAGTTTCAAGTTGGCTGTATACGTTTGTGCACTAAGAGAAGTATTTGCAATTGTTGTACCAGCCACATAATGTGATGCTGTTGTCCATACTTGTATAACAACATCGGGTGTCAAACTTGAAGTAGTAATATTACATTGTGACCCCACTTGTATAGGAAAGTATGAAGATGATGTTGTAAATGGTGTCGTTTCTATCTGTGGTTCGTTTGGTAATAATGGGACATTTATATAAGACGATGATGTTGTAATTGGTGTCGTTTCCATTTGCGGTTTGTTTGGTAATAATGGGACATTTACATACGACGACGACGTTGTTAATGAAGACTTGAAAGACGAAGATGTTTTTATACTAGGAACTTTATATACAGGTCTTGATGTAATTTCTGATACATCCGCTAATATAACATTATATGTATTTTTTGATTTTTTTGGATTTATAGTAGAAAGTATAGGAAAAATATCCTTACCAGGTTCAATACGTGTACTTATACTGGGTGGTAAACTTCCTGAAGTATATTCTAATTTATTTGTTAAACTAGGCTGTGCTATATCAGAAGAAGAGGCTGAAGCGGAAGATTGTTGTGTAATATATGATAATCCCCTTTTTATTAAATCAAATGTCGCATATAAATAACGCCCTAGAGTAATAGATTCTTTATCTACTAATGATGTATCTGAGCTCATATAATTACAAGTTACTCATAATTAATTTCGTGGAAGGCATCCGCCGCCGACAGCGGCGAGTCAGCCGGCAAGTATTTTGTGATTTCGTATTTCTTGAAATTCGTATGCCACGCTACTTCCACCGGGAAACCATCAGGGGTCTCTTTGAATTTCTGACGCAACTCCTTACTCTGCTCTATACGGCTCACACAAACACGACCCACAGTCTCACCATCACCAGACTCGAGTACATAAGAGTCAGGAAGGGACGTAGTAGGGTCGGTCTTAACCTTCGCAATACGGACAGTTAGGAATTGTGTGGTGCGCTTGAGGACGTTCTTATTGACCTGGGGCGTCGTCGCAGACAAGTGTGCCTTCGCGGCGGCCTCGCGACTCTGGGCGCCGGCCGACGGCCCCACACGCACACCAGGAACTACGTAATAGAGGCGCTTGCGTCCCGCGGCCTCAGGCTGGAAATCCCAGATTGTCCCAGGCTCTGAGGTTGCAGCGAACTGCTCGAGGCTCAGAGGTTTCGTCAGGACGAGGTCCATCCCAAGGTAGAGCTGCTGAGCTGACAGGGCGTCGAAGGCCGTATTGAGTGCGCGCCACCGTGCCGAAAAAGTCGCCGACATCAAGGATGCCCCTGCATTGCACCAGAGGTCCTCAAGGATGAGTCGCCGCTCGCCACGAAGCAGAGTCGCCACGAAAATACTGGGACCTCGGCGAGTGAAACCAAATGGAATCTGGATGCGGAGGGCATTCGGCTCGTCGCGGTCCATATCCCAGAAAACGGCCGGCTCATCTGCTCCTGATAGTACAAGTAGGCCAGGCCGTTCGCGACCTTCGCGGAGCCAAGCGTAGCACGTGTCGGTGGCAAGTAGGCGTCCATCCTTGCGAATATCAAAACGATGACTAATACGCCAGTCGGTTCCAATGTGGCGCTCAATAAGCTGCGCAACGGCCTCCCGTGCCTGTGGCAGTAGAGGGCGTAGCGAAAGAGGCTTTTGCTCTGCGTGATGCGATGAGTTAATTACGCGGGTTTGGCGTGGCTGGGCGGTGGCGGCCATTTTCTTAATCATCGTGGGCCAGATTTAGGCTGGCGCGAGCGTCGGCGCGTAATACGTTGTGGGCCCCTAAATGGCAATGAAACTGTCCCACGCAAAATACGACACAGCTTTCCTATTAGGGTGTGTAGAGTAGTATCGGCGTGCATAGGTCGATATGCATGTGGTTCATATTCATATCCAAAGGGGGCGAAGGGTTTCAGTAAAATACTATTTCCTTCATTACTTGGGTTATGTGTATTTTCGTGTAGGTCGTCAATGAACACCGTATTTCGCCTGCCCATCTGTCCAGATTTATCAAGTACGGACCACACATATTCGAGATTTTTACTGTGTTTTTTCCTTTTATAAGTCGTGGATTTCTCGGACGCTGAGCGGGCCCATACATTGTCAAAGCGGCGTGGTATAATGCCAGCAGCCAACAGGCGCCGCTCGAGCTCCTTCGCATATTCGAGGGTGGCACGTGTGAGAATATTGACAGTCGTGAATTCTGCAAACGCAAAGCGCAAGAGTTCGCGCAGGCCAGGGCGGAGAACAAATGGTCCGAGTGTGTCGTATTTTGCCATCTCGGCATCCGGCAAGCCATACCACGCGGTTGGGGTCTTGTGCTCAAATGATTCTGGAAGCACACCAGTCGTCGGCGCGGCCAATACACCCTTAATAGTATTCACGTAGGACCTCGACCGCCGGCCCCATTTGTATTGTACAAGTGTTTCATCAATGTCACAAATTAAATGATATGTTTTTTGTGGCATTTCAATAGACGAACCCGCAGTCTAATTAATACATAGCAATCGAGTTGTCCTCAAAGGTGTCATTGGCCATAACACCGTCCATAAAGAAGCCACCATTTTGGGCCATCTCGGGTGCAAATTGTGCAGTTTGTGGAGGCGCAGCGCTTGCACGAGATGCAATACCAGCCTCGACAGCAATACCTGTGTTACTGTTATCAGGGGGAGGGCGGAACATACGCTCAGGATGTCTGAGGTTTTCTCCAGCATAAGCGTCTTCTTGGTGCTCGGCGTAGGGGTCCATTGGCTGCTCGGGCGCCATAATGTGGCGCTCATTAGAGGGGGCTTGTTGCGAGGGGGAATTTGGGCCCGCCGGGACAATAGGGCGCTCCTCTGGAACGGGCTTGGGTGACTCCTCAAATACGGGCACAGGGGCTGGCGAAACCTTAAAGAGCTCTTCCACAACCGGCGGACGGGCATAAATAGATGAAACTACAGGTGATTCACCGACTGCTTTTAGCAGCAGCTGGTAAGCGAGGAAAAGCAAAACAATTGTCAGCAGGATTTTCAGGATGTTTGCAAGCATATTATAGCCAGTTCTGACTTCAAACAAGGAAAATTAAGACCCCCAGAAAACACTTGCGGGAGGCCAATAGCACTAATCTAAACAATAAGCCAGGTATGTAGGAAGAAATGAGCACGAGTCCAGTTATAGCACTATCCGAAGGCCTTCGGACCGACGACGTTCTGAAGCAAGTGAATGATGTAGTTTCCCAGGCCGTGAAGGAGGTGGCGGACGAGTCGTTTTCACGGACCGAGATTGCGGAGCTTGCTCACGACATGCTGAAGGACTATAAGGGTGGTGTTGAGAAGATGGAGGCGGTACTGCAGCATACTGCCGTGGTTGATGAGTACTTAGGCGCGGACGCGAAGAAGACGATTCCTTCAGTCGTTCCTGGTGGTCTGGTCGGCTGGCTTCGACGCACGTGGGCTTGTATCCGGCCGATTCTCCGTGCGTGTCAGTCAGCGGCAGCTGTATCTGTAGTCGTTTCTCAGAAGGGCGGGGAGGCCGAGGAGCCCGATGCCGAGACTCTTTCTCGCGACACTCGGCTTGTCGTGGATGAGAAGGCTGCTGCTCTTCAAGTTTCTCCCGAGCCCAGCGACCAACCAACTCCTGTCCCCCAGGAAGAGAATACACAGGCATCTCCAGACGACAATACAGCTCAGATGGAAGCCAGCCATCAGGCATCCGCTGAACAGTCATAACGCTGGTCTCGCTGCCAAGAATTCGGTAGGCCTCGCCTGCACCCGTAATAGTATCCACTTCACACCATCCTTCTGGACCCGCGGACCAAAGGATGGTGCGAATCGGCGCGTCTGGGATTGTCCCAGTATGTAGCACTAATCTATGTAATTCAGTCATTGGTTCTAGAGAAATAGGCTCTACATCATAAATTTGATTCCGATTTAAGCTTGAACTTCTAAGTACCCCCAGTATGCCTCCTAAGAAAGCCGCAACGACCAAGCCCACTGCCACTTCCACTGCCGATAAGGGCGATGCGGGAGCTATTCCCACCCAGAGTCCAACTCGCAAACCGCAGGTCGCAGACAAGGTCCAAGCCCTTGTGTTTTCGGCGAAAGGTGATATTAAGAATGCCAAGCTTGCCCTAGAGGCCGACGGAACACTGAAAAAGGAAACAATCCAAGCATATTTGAAGAAGAAAGCCGAGCCGGCCGAACTAGGCCACTACACATATGAAGGCACGAAGATGTACCTCTTTGGCTATAAGGAGGGGAAGTCGGGCACGGAAAATAAGACAGAGCTCCCACCGCCCTATGATTCACTTGTCAGCTACGGCGATATGCTCCTAATTGCCACCTCAGGAGGGTCTTGGCGGAACCCTATTCCTTATACGGAGGCGCTCTGGAATACGTTCAAAGAAGCTGCAATGGGAGGCTTTGACGAGATAGGAGGAGGTAAAGAAGATGCTGATGGTGAAGATATTGATGAGGACGAAGAGGAGCTAGAAGAGGAAGAGGATGTAGATGTGGAGGACGATGAGGGAGTTGTGGATGATGAGGACGGAGGAAGTATTGTTGGTGGAGGTGGGATGGAGTCAGAAGAGGAAGAGGAGCGACCTGCCCCGAAGGCCGAGTCAAGGCGCAAGAAGGCCGCCGCTGCGGCATCTGGATATCAGCGTCAGGCAGCTCTTCTTGGTACAACAGGATTCAAGGAGCTAGTAGGTGATGAATCTGCTTCAGCAAGTCCAATCCGCCAAGCATCCCTACAAGTCCTTTCATTCCTGGGCGGACTCGGATTCCCTGCAGAGGCCGCGGTCGAACTCGAGCGTGGAATCTACACGTATTCATTCGCGGATTCTCGGAAGCACAATGTGTTGATGCACTGGGATAACCCGCTATTCCGCAACATTTATGGGATGCAACTCCGAACGGTGGTGAGTAACTTGCATCCCCAGTCGCCGGTCAAGAATCCCCGAATCTTGGAGCGGATTCGTTCAGGCGAGCTGACGTTTGAGCAAGTCGGTGGAATGACGGCACAGGAGATGTTCCCTGAGAACTGGAAGCAGCTGGCTGACCGAATGCTGTTGCGGGAACAGAAGCAACTGGAAGGGAACAAAGAGATGGCTACGGACCGTTTCAAGTGTGGTCAGTGCAAGAAGCGCGAATGTACCTATTACGAAATGCAGACCCGGTCGGCGGACGAGCCTATGACAATCTTCATTACGTGCTTGAATTGCGGCAAACGCTGGCGCCAATAAGCGGGGGGGGTTAAGATGGCGCGGGCCCTGGCGCCAGTAAGCGGGATTAAGATGGCACGGACCCTTTGGCGTTTGGGCGCGATGAGAGAAACAAAACGTATATATAAGAAAAGAGTTTTCCACATATGAGCTTCGTATCACAATTGCAAGGTCTCAAGTATTTCGCCCCGATAGCAATATCACGGCTATACGAGCAGCGTTCACTTTTTTCAATGGCAGCGGCCCTTGGAACTCATACCCCTATACCGTACTTGCCACCACGTCAGTCGATTCATATGCCAAAGGAGACAAGTCCAAGTTGGTCCCGTGTATGCTATGATAAGCCCCGTACACGGTCCAAATCTGAACTTTCGCCATCTTCCAAAGAAAAACACGGGTTCCTAAATAGACATGGCGAGCACACGGCGACGGCGATATCAGCGCCGCCATCACACGCGTCGCATACAAAAACATCACCCCCTAAAAGCATACCAACCGGTCTCGTATATTAAACCAGGTACAGACTTTTATGGGCACATTAATGGACGCTGGCTGAAACATATGAAAATTCCTGCAGACCGACCAGCCATTGCAATTGTGGATGAAATGCAACGCGAAGTAAATATTGACCTTGATTCTCTGATTGAGCGCGCGATGACACGGCCAAGAAATGCCGATGAGCGGGCGATTGGAGAATTTGCGAAATCATTTGTGTCACCTGACCGCAAAAATCACGTGCTAGAAACGCTAAAATCACAACTAAATGATTTTGGATGTATGAAAACTCCAGAAGACGTGTGTAAATACGTCGGCACCCAGTTATACAATAATAGCGCTCCCAGTATAATTACATTATACGACGGACCAGAAGACACTAATTCTAGCCATTGGAGATTCCGTATATCTAATGGAACCCTTACATTACCAGATGCGGCATACTATAAGGGGACAGTAAAGGGTGGCAAGAAATTCTTCAACACCTTCAAGCACGAGCTCGAAGAGCTGGGAAAAAAATTGGGCTATGCTGGTATAGGTGTATTTGCTGATATGGAGGCTGACTATGCAACTTATGTAGATAAGGGTTATGACGATGATAGTAAAATATACACAGGTGCAGAGTTAGCCCGTGCATATCCTGCAATTCAGTGGGGCATCATTTGGAGTCAATTTAAGTTCGATAATGCCACGTGGAAAAATATGAAATTCGTGGTCGATGCACCTACGTGGATGAAGCACGTAAATCATATGTTTAGAACATATACCGTCGATATGTGGCGAATATGGATGCGTGCAAAATATATATTAGCATTTGGTGGGTATTTATCGGACGATTACAGAGCAGGTATAGACTCAGTATTTTATGATTTGGTCGGCTTACAAATAAAAAAAACACCGCTCAAAAAAGAACTATTAGGGATTGTCCAGAAATTTATGAATTTGGAACTTTCACGAGCCTATAAGGAAACAATTAAGTCGGCGTCATTTCGGGCCGAAATACGTGATTTCGTGATTTCCATTTTGGACGGAGCACGGCGTCGACTGAGGGCGTCATCATGGATGCGTCCAGCGACAAAGGCAACAGCGATTGACAAATTAGACAAAGCGAGTCTCGGTATTTTATATCCCACGAAATCCATTGATTATACACCACCACGTCTGGGACCAAATCTACTTGAAAATATTATGACACTTGGGCGTGCAGAAATGAAGAAAATGATGCGCGACGTGGCGAAGAAAACGACGGCGCAAATATGGGATAACCCTGTATTTTTGGTAAATGCTTATTATAGAGCACCTGGTAATCGAATTGTATTGCCGGCGGCTATTGTATCAGCGCCATTTTATGACCCTAAGGGTTCGCTAGGAGCAAAATATGGCGGCCTGGGGTGTGTAATAGGGCACGAAATTACGCATTCATTTGATACAAATGGAAAGGACTATGATGCGCATGGAAATCGACGCAATTGGTGGTCCGCAGCCGATAATAGGGCATACAATAAGAGGACGGCAGCACTTGAGAAATTATATAATAAGGAACGGCTATTAGGGCGGCAAATTGACGGGGAGCAGACGCTTAGTGAAAATATTGCCGATTTGGAAGGAATGGCCATTGCATTAAATGCATTACAGTTTGAATTAGATAATGCAAAAGTTAGTGACAAGGTAAGGCGCCACGAGCTCCGTGAATTTTTCGTGGGTTATGCGACATCGTGGCGCGAAAAAGTGCGACCTCAAAAACAGCAGATGAATTTAATAGTCGACGTGCATTCGCCGGCCAAATATCGTGTCAATAACATCGTACAACATTTTCAGGAATGGTATGATGTGTTTGATGTGCACAAGGGTGATGCATTATATTTGCCGCCAGAAGAGCGTATTTCGATTTTTTAGATTACAATTTCATACTTGAAGGGGATGGTGGTGGTGGAGCAGGTCCAAGACGAGGTGTGGTGGCGGCGGACTGAGTTGTCGGCGTAGGAGCGAGTGAGCCTGTTTTGGGTGTGGCAGCGGCGGATTGTGTCCTGGGGGTCGTAGAAACGGATTGCGAAGTCGGCGTAACAGTACTTGCGACGGCAGACTTAGGTGTGGCTGTGCCTGCAGTAGCCGCCACACTTTTAGGGGTCGGTATTTCACCGGCCTTCTTGCGCTTATATTCGGCGACCAGCTCGTCAATCATTTCGGACGTCCTGTAAATCCACACGTCTTCTGCGTTAGCCTTATAAGGAACACGTGTTTGTCGTCCAGTTTTCACGTGCATATTTGGTTGCAAATATGAAAAATAAAATATAACTTCACCATCCACAGCGTAAATTTTAATATCATCTAATTGCATTCCATTACGGGCTAATACACCTCTTATATTTGTATTATATGTCTTGCCAAATTCGAGCTCCGTTAAGCATCGTATTGGTTCTTGGAGACGTTTCTTATATTCTTCCGCGGTATCTGGTAGTTCGCGTGTGTCTTCACGAAAGTAATGGTCCAATAATTTCTTGAAGGCTTGCATACTAAGGATAAATAGTGAATCTGTTTAGTTAGGAAGAATCATTAGGTCGGACAAACGCCAATACTCGTACTGACCATTAGGGAGTGGGCGCTTAACAATGTAGGGCAGACGCTTCTGCTCAAGCTCAAGGCGTGCAATCTCGCGCACATCAGTCACATGCTCAGGAACTTGAATGTAGGCCCGTGCACCGAGAGAGAGTTCATTTGCTCGCTGACCAATAATACGAGTCCGCTCATACTTTGTCAAGAAGGGATAGGTGCGATGATTCTCATCGCCGCCCCCGCCATCCGTAAAAGGCCCAGCCGGAAACACTTTTAGGGCAAGTTTGGGAATGACGGCTTCTACATAATCCTGGACGAGCTCAGGGTGTGCTGCGTTGAGACGCTTGAAGGTGAGGTCCTGGTCCTTTAGTGTGAAGTCTGTCTTATCAACCTCTTCAACGGCATCCTCTTCATACTGCTCATCGTAGTCCCCCTCGTCATCTACTGGTCCATATGGCTCTGCACTGCTTGACATTTGCTGGTTACTAACTGTAAGTATGTGCGTCTTAAATCAATTTTAGGGGGGCGCAACACTCCTCATTTAAGATAATGGAAGAAGTACATTACATCATAAGCGACTTTCACAACTTAGTAATAGGCATTGTTCTGTTCAACTGCATCTAGTCGGCAACTATTAGGAAATGATGTCGGTGTTCAGGCGAGGTAGGGCGTCTAAAAATTGAGCGCGATGTTTCCAAGAGATGTCAGACACCAAGCCTACACACGCCACTATGTCCGCAACCGCCATGCCCCACGCCACCGACGCCGCTCCCGAGGCCGCTCACGCCGAATATGTTGTCCAGCCCTACAAGTCCTTTGATGATATGGGACTCCCTGATACCATCCTTCGTGGCGTCTATGGGTTCGGCTTCGAAAACCCTTCCCCAATTCAGACCCTTGCTATCCGTCCTATGATGGAGCGCAACGATATCATCGCACAGGCCCAATCAGGTACTGGTAAGACTGGTACATTCTGTATTGGTGCTCTCTCCGTTCTCGACCCCTCAATTGCTGAGCCTCAGATTCTCATCCTCGCTCCTACTCGCGAGCTCGCAAACCAGAGCGCTACGACTTGCTCTGGTGTTTCCAATTATATGGGTATCAAGACCCACGTTGCCACTGGTGGGCCTCCTATTGACGGCGACATCCGTGCAATCCAGCGCGGTGTCCATGTTATCATTGGTACACCAGGGCGCGTCTATGACCTTATCCGTCGTGGTGTGCTGAAGCTCAACAAGATGCGCTACCTCATTCTCGACGAGGCTGACCAGATGCTCGAGGACCGTTTCCGTGAGCAGGTCAAGTGCATTCTGGAATTCCAGTTCCCTGCCACCTGCCGCATTGGCCTCTTCTCTGCTACAATGCCCCCTGAGGTGATGGAGGTCGCCGAGAAGTTCCTCCAGAACCCCGTGCGCATTCTCATCCCCCCTGAGAGTGTCACACTTGAAGGTATCAAGCAATTCTATGTGAATGTCGGCCCTGATGACAAGTACAAGTTCGACACACTCCTCGACATCTACCAGCATCTTGTCGTCTCACAGCTCATCATCTTCGTGAATACTAAGAAGCGCGCCGACTGGCTCGCAATGAAGATGCGCGAGAAGGGATTCACCCTCGAGTGCATCCACGGGGAGATGGACGTTGCCGAGCGCAAGAAGCGTATGGAAGACTTCCGTCGCGGTGTATGCCGCGTGCTCATCTCCACGGACCTACTTGCCCGCGGGATTGACGTCCAGCAGGTCAGTACGGTGATTAACTACGAGCTCCCCACCCAGCACGAGAACTACATCCACCGTATTGGTCGCTCAGGCCGTTTCGGTCGTAAGGGTGTTGCAATCAACCTCATCTGTGACAACGAGTCAGCTATGATGGAGGAGATTGTCCGCTACTATGACACCAATGTGAGTGAGATTCCTGAGAACCCCGCCGATATGAACTGTCATATGACAATTGAGTAAACAATAAACATTATATAATATAAATTAAACCAGTAATAAAATACAAAAAGCGCACATAATAGCAATACCATATGACTATTATGATTGTTTGATAATCAGTCTGAAGAACTTACTATAATTTTTTATGTTTATTCGCCCCCTGATGGCTGAACTGCTGCTACAGATGACGCCACTGTTGGTGCCGTGCGAATATCATGTCGACACAGCGGGCAGCGCGGGCTCGTCTGGAAATGTCGGTCGATGCAATCGCGATGGAACGAATGACCGCACGCACGAATTTCGCGCTGCGCCTGGCCATCACTAATAGTATCAAAACAGATGACACAAGATTCGCGTGCTGTAGATACATCAGTCAAAAATAAGCGAGTTGCGCGGTCAATCTGTTCTTGTGTAGGACGAACAGGAACGGGGTTCATAAAGGACGCCAGGATTTCAGCCCACGACTGGTCTTGGCGATGTTGCTGTGCTGCATTTGCACTGGGAGTCCCATAATAACTATATTGGGTCGCAGCAGGGTACTGTAAGATTGGTGCGGCATAAATACTAGCGTTTCCCATTGGATTTGTTGAAATACGCTGAGTAGTTGGCATCATTCCCGCGGTTGGTAGGCTGAGAAGTCCAAGGATAGCAGTTATGGTATCAGCCGAGAGGTCTTGTTCATTGGCAGGGGCAGGGGCAGGCGCTGGTGCAGCGGTGGCAGAATCTAAGAATGAGCGAACGGTGAATTGGGGCGCACGAGGCTCTTGTGGCGATGTTTGCGTAGATGATGTCGGTGTTGTGCGTGGCGAAAGATTTGGTGTGTTACGTCTCAGGGGTGGACGTTCATCGTCGTATGAATTCCAATCAGTAGAGTAAATTGCGTTGCGTCTATTGCGACGGCGATACGGGCCTCGTGGCTGTGCTCGTATTCTCACCTGCTCCTGCAATGACCCTGTTGAAGACGAGGGTGAAAAGGTGTTGGCAGAATCAGGGCGTTGCTGCTGGGGAGCTCGACGCACATACTCATTTGTCGCGGCGTCGTATAAGTTATATACATCGCGCACACGACTGCGGATATATTGGACGAGTTCATTGTTCTGAAACTGTGTCTGGTCATAAAGAATCGCAGGGAAAAGCCTGTGCAATTCATCTAGTAAGTACGAATTGTAGTATGCCATACTGTACTTTACTGTGTCAGGACCATATATTATAATTACCCCAAACGCACATAAGGGGTCATAGCGCCATAGTACTTAGAAGTACATACACAATGAACCCGGATAGCTCAGAGAAAGCGACCGAGGATAAAAAGCCGGATATTGTGGGCGTGTGCGGTCTTCTCAATATGGGAAACACGTGTTTTCTCAACTCAGCCATTCAAGTAATGCGTTGTATTCCTGAGTGGGCTGGATTTTGTGCGGACCAGGGTCAAGGTTGGGATTATGCAGATTCGAGTGGTTCGCAAGTGAAGGTCCTGGAGGCGTATACGGAGCTGACGCGTGGAATGTGGGCCCAGCGACAGCCCGCGATGTGTCGCCCGCGCGCATTCCTACTAGCCATTCATCAGGCCACGAAGGGGACAATTCACGAGCAGTTAGGGATGCCGATGCAGAATGACGGACACGAGTTTATGATGTACGCACTTGACCAGTTTCACGAGGCGCTACGGGAGCCAGGGCCGGCGGCTTCCGTCGATGCAATTCCTGCCGTAAAAGCGTGGTGCGAACACTGGAAGAAGGACTATTCGCCCCTTGTGAATATGATTTTTGGTCTCGACCGTGTGACTATTACGTGCGCAGGGTGTGGAACAAAGTCCGTGCGCTGGGAGACATTTAATACACTTCGTGCGCCCGTGCCGGCAGAAGGTCAGACGATTGCAGAGGCTCTACTGGCAGAACGTGGGCCACAGACAGTCGATGAGTATGCGTGTGATGTTTGCAAAGGGCGCGATGCGGAAGCCAAGCGGCCTTCGGCGACTATTACGCAGCAGATATGGCGAATGCCGCGGAATTTAATTTTGATGTTTCATCGGTTTGACGAGCACCGACGTAAAATCGGGTCGGTGCTGAAATACGACGGCGCGGCGGTCAGTTTCGCCGACACATTTGCCGATGATACGACGGACGAGAGCAGGTCGTGGTCATATGTGCCGATTGGTGTGCTTGACCATCACGGGAGTCACTATGGCGGCCATTACACGGCCCAGGCGTACAATTTCGTGGAAAAGTCTTGGTGGCATTACGATGATGGGAATGCAAATAAGACGGACGGCCCACTATTTGGTCGGTCGACATACATAGTCGTCTTTCGGCGTGTTTAATAACGCCCGTCAAGTTAGAGATGATACAACCAAATATTTTCCAATTCTCACTAGCCAACCTGGCTGCATGGACGACTGCGTATGCGCTGTGGGAGCCGATATCGTATTTCGTATTTCCCGCAATCTTCAAAGCAGCAACTACACAGGAATATTATAATCCCCGAAAGTTCCCATTTGGAGTAGTTGCATTTGGAGATTATATTTACAGTACAGTTTTATGGATTTTGGCAATGGTATTAATTGTAAACATATTTGGAACTGCGGCGCCAGCAAATTGGCTTGAATGGGGAAAGCGGCTTGCAGTATTTTTGGGAGTCCAGTGGGCCGGCGATTTAACCTTTTATGGACTGATAACACAGCTCAAAAAAGTATATACAAATTCTTATATTGATTTCTTTGCACGCTACGGTAAGCAAGTTGGAATAGGGGCACCGATTGGCGATTCACTATACGGAATCACATGGTTCCTTGTGACGCAATTTGTCGCAATGAACTTTACGCAATGGATGCAGGCACTTACAATCTCCTTATTTTTGTTTGGTGCATTTATTTTTTCGTTTTAATACACTCTAAAAGCCTCCTGAATGGTCTGCCCACTGAGTTCTGATTCATCTGCCTGCGCCATCACATCAGGTTGCGAAGCGTCCATTGAGAACTGTGTCTGGAGAGTTTGCATAATCTGATTAATCTGGGGGACCATATTAGCCATATCGCGTACGGCCTTTTCTGTGGCCTTCTGGCCTTGGCCTTGGAATCCCTCCAGCATAGGCCCACCCTTTGTAGGGGCCGTGCTAACAAACACGGTGTTGACGCGCCCAATCATTCCCCGAGGCTCACAAACACGGTAATGTATGTGAGGCTCAATGCGCCCCTTGAAAGGCACCGTGTAAGGCTGTGGTGTGCGGACTTTTAGGAGTACATTGCCAGCACCGTCGGCTGTTGCAACACCAACATTCTCAAACTTCGAATATGCATCTTTCCAGTCATTAATGTTCTTCAGGTCCTCATTGGACGGCTCAGCGGCCCAGTAAAGCACTTTTGCCCCAGGCGCGACCTGAATTGTGACTTCGCGGTCTGCACCGGAAGGCGTACGGTCTTCTAGGACTGCGCACGGCATAACAGTTTCACCAAGGAAAGGCAGGTAGTAGTCGCGCTGGAGGACAAAATAGAGGCCAGCAAATCCAATCAGGACAAATATCAAGCTGCTCAGTGCACCTTCGCCAAAAATGCCTGTAATAAGATTTGCATTGGCTGCCCCTAAAATCAGACAGACAATGGCACCGAAAATCAGAAATCCATAGGCAACCTTTTGGACAAGTAGGTGGGTGTATTTCTTGTCAAATACGTAATTTTCCGTGTCCATTGTATTTTCTAGTGTATTACACACAAATAAAATACCATCACATACTAGTAGTAATGAATCCACTTATATTGGCGCTCCTTGGACTCTTAATAGTCCTAGTGGCGGCATATTTTGGCCGCGAAGGAGGAGGGTTCTATGGAAATCTTACACCTGAAGGCTTTTCCTCGAGTTCTGACGGCAATATATTAACTATTAGGGATGGCTGGATGATATATGTGTATGACTCGCGTAAGGCATATACGCGTACAAATAACTGGGTTGCCCGTATTATTGAAGAAAATACCCGGGCCTCGGATGTATCAGGGGTGTCGTTATTTAAGATAAATTCAACCTCGGCAATTGGCTTGACCTATATGGATTTAAATGATGCCCGTTATGAAATCTTGCGACCCATATTTCCAAATTCAATGGGAATTTACGTAAAAGTACCGGCCAGTTCTTTGTTGTTAAATAGTTATTTTGGTATGGACCGTGTAACAAATGAGACCGATGCAAAGAAAATCATAAATGCGCTGTTTGTTGCAAAAGGAGACGCTGAATTTGCGGCGACGTTGTCAGAGCAATTAGGGTTGTATGTGGAGCGACGAAATGATATGGCTACAGTCGATGGACTAATGGAATCTCTATATACAAATAAGGCCCGTAAGGCTGTTACAAATGTAGTTACATCTGAAAATTCATATTACAAATAAAGGATATAAACCGCCAGGACATTTTCACTAGTAGAGATGGCGGCAGTGTGTGAATATGACGCATTTGTGGTGATTCCTTATAGAAATCGTGCAGAAGACCTGAAGGTCTTCAAACAATGTGTTCCGGCTGCTTTTAAGGCCCAGGGCGTAAATGCACTATTTATTGTCAGCGAACAGGCCGACGCATTGCCATTTAACCGTGGTAAGAGCATTAATGTTGGTTGGTGTGAAGTGATGAAGCGGTACCCACGCGCACGTTCGTTCTATTTTCACGACGTCGATACGTGGCCCGTAACACCGACATCATTTCATTACAAGACACCAAAGTCGGGTGGATTTACGCATATTTTTGGCGTGCCCGACCGTCAGGGGCTGATTAGTTGGGGTGGCGGATGTGGGAGTATTTCACGTTTGGCACTATTGAAGACAAATGGATATCCGAATGATTTTTGGGGGTGGGGTGGCGAGGATAATGTGTTGGGGAATCGACTGTTGAAAAGTAAGATCGATGTGTATTTGAACAAGAAGGTGTATAGGGGTGAGACGAGTAAGGTAAATGAGAAGCAGGACCAGCCACGTGATATGAGATTCCAGCCAGAGAACGCACGGCGCCTATATAGTGGTGAGGCTGATGTGAAGGAGAACGGGATTACAAACTGTCATTACAGTGTTGTCAGTGAGGAGGTCGATAAGGATGGATTTTTGTGGCTCCGATGCGATTACACGCCGGCAGAGGGTGTGGCGGCTGTTCCAGGGGCTTAATGTGTATGATTGAATTGTATTTTCTAGTCTCCGTTTTGTAGATGGATTCTAGTGCATACTTGGCGGCAAAACAATTGCAGGCGTTATGTCGGTCGAATACAAGTTGTTATAATGGAGGAAGTGGGGGTGGAACGGGGCCTACAGGGGAGACCGGTGCAACTGGAAGTGGTGGTGTAACTGGGCCTACAGGAATCACTGGGACTACCGGTACAACTGGACCTACAGGGACGACAGGGACGACAGGGACGACAGGGACGACAGGGACGAC
>JACCDW010316763.1_pt1 | contig 16850 bp, 8 predicted proteins | sample 7449781 | NCBI WGS metagenome assembly JACCDW01 (sample SAMN15323449, study PRJNA562643) | freshwater metagenome | isolation source: river surface water | place: USA:Blue River Watershed | collected 2017-08-18
ATCATCTCTGGCTCAGATACATCAACCCCACTAATTATTGTTGGCGGTGGTGGAGGTTCGTCACCGGGAAGTGCATATACAGATGGCGGCGGCGGTGGTGGATCTACCGGCGCTGGAGATGCAGCCACTTATGCAAACCGCACAGGTCGCGCTGGAACTTTAACTGCAGGTGGTGCTGCAGCAACGGCGACAACTCTCTGCACAATCGCACCAACCGCAGGTCGCTCACAGCAAGGTGGAACAGGTGCAGGCCATCCCACCACCAATAATGAAGGTGGCGGTGGCGGTGGAGGTGGTCTCTACGGCGGCGGCGGCGGACATTGCGATGGCAGCCAATCCAACGGCGGCGGTGGTGGTGGTTCTGGTTATATCAACGCAAGCCGAGTCACTCTTATTTCAGGAGTAGTAGGTGCAACAGGAATCGTGACACCAGCAACTGCTCCTGGTGGACTTGGTTCCATTAACTACTCCTATCCATTGGGCAATGGCGGAGATGCAACTATCGGTGTTGGCTATGGTGGAAATGGAAATCCAACAAGTCCATACACAGCTAAGGCTGGCGATGGAATGGTTGTTATTCAGTGGAATGATCCATCTGATGCATGGATTGCATCTGAGAATGTGAACTCTCTCGATAAGCCAGGTTTCCACTTCACAGGCTGGAACACAAAGGCTGATGGAACAGGAACACACTACGACACCGGCACGCCAATCGAGCGCATCACTACAACGCTCTATGCAGAGTGGTCATACATCATTCATTACGATGGTAATACCAACACATCAGGCGTGGCACCTGGTGATCAATTTGTTCCGTCAGCATCAACTCCAATAACAATCGCTGATAATCCAAATACTCTCGCAAAGAGTGGTTATTACTGGGATGGCTGGAACGATCTTGCTAATGGCAAGGGCACCAATTACACGGCGACAGCCGATCTTCTCGGACTTCCTAATCCTTATATGAGATTTAGAGCATCTGATTACAACACATCCAACAAAGTCTGGGCAGACTCATCGGGTAATGGAAGAGATTCCATTGCAACGAGAGGCACACCTATAAAGGCATCATCAGGTGCTGATAATGGTCTCTCAAAAGATTTCACCACAATTCAAGGAGCAACCACCGCTGGAATTAAGTTCAATAACCCAAAGCTTTCGGCATACACCCTCTGTTATGTTGCACGATATGCGGGCAATAATCGCAATCGCATGATTGATACCGCAGCAGAAAACTGGCTATCTGGCTTCTGGAACGATGCTGCGGGCGTAGCTCACCATGGTGGATGGATTACACCATCCTCAACAGTTACAAATGATCGCTCTTGGCACATCATCTGTGATTCCGGAGATAATCTGCGCGACGGTGGTGTTGCAAAAAATAATGCAACAACGACAATCAAGTACTTACCTGCCAATCTCTCTGTTAACTATGGCCAATATTCAGGCGGTGGAGAAGCTTCAGACTTTGAAATAGCAGAGCTGGTTGTATTTGACTCTTACCTAACGACCACACAAATGCAACAGGTAGAGAGTTACTTCGCCGATACATACGGATATGTACCGAAGGGAACGACAGCGGGCCTTCCTACTCCGTTCCTTCAGCTGGAGGCTCCAAACTATGACGCGGAAAACAAGGTTTGGTTTGACTCATCAGGAAATAATCGAGATGTCTCCGCAGTACGTGGAGCCCCGACAGTGGTTACTAATGCACCTGGACTTGGCGCTACTAAGAATGTGACAGCTGTTAAAGGTGGCATTGCTGCAGGTATTACTCTCAACAATCCAACTCTTGCTAATTACACAATGTGTTATGTGGCCAGATATGCGGGAACTACCCAGCGAAGAATATTCGATGGTTACACAACTAACTGGCTTAGTGGCTTCTATGCAGGCTCAAATGATGTTGCCTACCATGAAGGATGGCTCACATCTTCAACAGGAACTACAGGAACAAACTGGACTTGGAACTGCGATGCGGGAGCTCTATTCAGGGCTAAGGGCGTCCTGAAAGGAACCACTGGCGGAGGAACCACTGCACTACCTGCCAATGTAACAATCAATAACTTTGGTGGAACAGGCCGCGCAAGCGATCTATCTGACTGGGAAGTGGCAGAAGTTGTTATCTATGACAGCACGCTATCCAATGCCCAAATCCTTCAGCTCGAGGGCTACTTCACAACTAAATATGGATTTTGGGCGCCAACAATCACATCAAGACGCACAACAAATTTCACATCTCCTACGGGAGATCTCACTCTCTATGCCCAGTGGAATTCATACATAACTTATGACTCCAACACTGCAACTTCTGGAACAGTGCCTCTTCCTCAATTGATGGTTGCAGATACACCTGTCGCAATCTCTGCCAATACAGGAACACTGGCACGCACAGGTAACTCCTTCATGGGATGGAATACAGCTGCTAATGGAAGTGGCACTCTCTACCGTGCCAGCGATTCATACACCCCCACAGCAAATGTCACTCTCTATGCTCAGTGGGGTTCAGGCCTCACCTTCGACTCCAACACTGCAACATCTGGATTGCTTCCAAGTAATAAAGTTCTTTCCCCTAGTGAGACTATGACGCTTACTTCTGGAACTATTGCTAAAACTGGATACACATTTGCTGGGTGGAACACAGCAGCCAACGGGTCAGGCACTCACTACGACACAGGAACTTCGTTCTCTTCTCTTCAAAACATCACTCTCTACGCACAATGGAATTCGCTTATTCGCTTCGATGTAAATGGTGGAACAGGATCTCCTAGCGTAGATTCAGTGACTGCAACTGGCACAGTTGCCGTGACTCTCGCTACCGCGGGAACAATGGCAAGAACTGGATTTACTTTCAACGGCTGGAACACAGCTGCCAATGGCACGGGAACTCTATATTCAGCAGGTCTGACTACTTATGCACCTGTAGGAAACATCACCTTGTATGCGAAGTGGACTGGAAATCCATACACAGTCATATTCAATGGCAATGGAAATACAAGTGGAACCATTGCAAACAAGTCCATCACAGGTGGAACTCCATTTGCGATTACTGCTAATGCTTTTGTGCGAACAGGATATAGCTTCAATGGTTGGGCAGAATCAAATACGGCAACTACTGCTACATATGCAGATGGTTCTACACAAACTTTCTACGGCAATAAGACTTTATATGCGGTGTGGAAGCCTAATGTTTACACCATTTCATACAACGCAAATGGTGCTCTAGGTGCTGCATCAAAGTCGAGTGAGACTTATACAGTGGGCACGACAGGCGCCACTCTTGCAAGTCTAGGAACAATGGTCAAGCAGGGTTACCGGTTTAGCGGATGGTCAACTATAGCAAATGGAACTACTGCTTTGACTTCACCTTACGCACCAACGGCATCTCTTACCCTCTATGCGATTTGGACAGCAAACCAATACAAACTTTTCTACGATTCAAACACTGCGACTTCAGGTACTCTCGCCCCGATAACTTTCACCGCAGGAACACCATTTAATCTCAACGGAAACCTTAATTTCACAAAGCCTGGATTTAATGCGGTTGGATTTAATACAGCCGCAAATGGATCGGGAACTTTCTATGCAGGTGGAGCTTCAGTTACTTTCTACGACACGATCACTGTGTTTTCACAGTGGGTTCCAGTTGCACCAGCAGCTCCAACAGTCTCAGTTGTTCCTGGAAATACTTCTGCAACCATCTCAGTCAATGGCGGAACTTTAAGCACTACAAACGGACCAGCAGATTCCTACACAGTTACAGCCAAACTCAATGGAGTTGTAGTGGGAAGTTGTGTGGTGACATCACCTGCAACAAGCTGCACTATTACTGGCCTTACCAATGGCACCACCTATTCATTCTCGGCGGTTTCTACAAATAAAACAAGCACTTCAGTAGCTGGAGCAGCGACCACTTCCACACCTAAGGGCTATGTTGTGACCTATAACCCAATGGGGGGAGTTGTTCTTCCAACCACAGATACCTTCTCTGTGGGGACTCCTTTGACGCTGCCGCTACCTACAAAGAGTGGATATAACTTCCTAGGATGGTTTGATAGCTCGACTTCTGGAACTAACCTGGGCCTTAACGGTGGTCTCTTCTCGCCTTCTGAATCACGCACTGTTTATGCGCAGTGGACAGCCATTCCATACACAATCTTCTATAACGGAAACGGTGCAACCTCGGGATCTGTTCCAGTAAATGGTACATATTCACTTACCTCTGGAAATTATCTGATTGCAGGAAAGAACACTCTCGCCAAGACTGGATACATCTTCAATGGTTGGAAGTCAGATACAGGGACTGCCTTTGCTGTAGGTGCAATATACGCAACTCTCAGAAACCTCAACCTTTATGCAAACTGGGTTGCAGAAACTTACACTGTCACTTTCAGCGCTAATGGTGGAACTGGTTCTGTCCCAACCAAGAGTGGAACAGTGATAATCGGAGAAACCTTTACAGTTCCTTCCACATCAATCACTCTTGAGGGATCAACATTTGCTGGATGGAATGACGGAACCCGCACCTATCTACCAGGTGAAGTCTTTACGGCTGGCAGTACAAACATCACATTCACTGCTGTGTGGAATGGCACTCAATATGTGGTGATCTACTCTGCCAATGGCGGCACTGGAACGGTGCCTACTGCTCCGAATAGATATCTAGGTGAAACTTTCACTGTTGCAAGTGGCAGCAATCTTAATAAGAGTGGCTACACCTTCTTAGGGTGGGTTGAGAGCGGAACTACTTATCTTGCGGGCACTACATTCACCATGCAAGCTCGCAATGTCACTCTCATCGCTCAGTGGACAGGTCTTGTATACACAATCACTTATGCGAGTACTGGAGCAGATTCAGGATCTCCTAGTCGATCAAGTGATGCCTTTACTTATGGTGGCTCGGAAATCTCGCTTCCAACTGCGGGAACTATGGTTAAAGCGGGCTACTCATTTGGAGGATGGGCAGAGACCAGTACTGCACTAGGAAGTTCATATGCGCCAACAGCTAATGTGACGCTCTCACCAATCTGGACTCCGACAACTCAGACCTTCACATTTAACATCAATGGTGCAAGCGGTACAACGCCTGCACCTGGCAGTTACATCACAGGATCAACTGCGGTAACAGCGCCTAGCCAGGGGGATCTTGTCAAAGCTGGTTATACCTTTGGTGGTTGGAGTGATGGAGTAAACACTTACCTTCCAGGATCTTCCATCACAGGAACTGCAAATAAGACTCTCACAGCTATTTGGACTCCAACAACCTATGCCATTAGCTATTCAGTAGGTGTTGCAAACTCCAATCCTGTAGTTGATCCCGTTGGCCTCCCAACAACTGCGCCAACTTCCTACGGTAGTACTTTCAATCTGGGTACACCTGAAACACAGACAATTACGGATAATGGACTAGTTTATGCATTCGCTGGATGGCTAAACGGCGGTCAGGTATATCAGCCTGGTGCAAGTATTGTGATGGGCTCATCTGCCCCAACTTTTACAGCTGAATGGTTGAGACTCTACGAGGTTACCTATCAACTCTCAGGTGGCACTGGTTCGGTTCCTGCACCAGTGTTGAGAGCTGCTAATTATGTAGAAAACATTACGACTGTGGTTCCGACAAAGCTTGGTTACACCTTTGCAGGTTGGAATGATCAAGGTGGAAATGCAGTCTCAACATCAACTTACACAATTAATGCAAGCAACTATGTTTTCTATGCAACATGGACTGCCAATACTTACACGCTGACATATAGCTCAGCTGGTGGAAGCACAGCTCCTTCTGCTACTTCAGGAACTATTGGTTCCATCACAACACTTCCTGCTGCAACAAGTGTGACTAAGGCTGGTTACACCTTTGCTGGTTGGAGTATCGGTGGAACAACCTATGCGGGGGGAGCTCAGTATCAGTTTGGTTCCTCCTCTGAGAGCGTGACTGCTCTATGGACTCCAACTTCACAAACCATCACATTTGACCTGGCCCAAGGAACAAGTAATACGCCAATTTCAGAGGCTAACCATGTGATCGGTGAAACTTTCTCGGCTCCAACAACGATTCCAAGCCGAACCGGTTACACCTTTGGTGGATGGAGCGATGGAACAAATGTGATTCCCGCAGGAGGAACAGTCACAGTCGGCGCTACCAATATGACTCTTACTGCAACATGGACTGTGGCCAGCTATATGCTCGTCTATGTCCTCAATGGCGGAACAGGATCTATTCCACCAGCGACCTCATACAACTTTGGAGCAAGCCACACCATTGCAGCTGCAGTAAGTAAGACAAGTAGCAACTTTATTGGTTGGTCCAATGGTTCAAACACATACTCACCAGGTGCATCCTTCACCGTTGCTGCGCGTAACGAAACATTTACTGCCCAATACTCCGGCACTATTTATGCGATCTCTTTCAATATCAATGGGGCAGACACAGGAACTACACCTGCAACAATTACTGGGCAAATCACAGATTCATTCATCTTGCCATCTGCGGCTGGATTAGCTGAGACTGGCCATATCTTTGGTGGCTGGACAGATGGTATAAACACCTATAGTGCTGGAGAAACGATTACAGGCGTAAGTGCGAACACAACACTTACAGCAATCTGGACTCTTCTCCCACCAGCGCAACTTGCAGCACCTGTGGCAACACCAGGAGACCATGCAGGTACGGTGACTGTAACTCCTCCATCACTTGCAACTGGAGGACAAGTTACTTCTTACAAAATTGTCGCAACAGATAGCTCTGGCACACCAGTCAGTCCTGAGAAGAGTTGTATTGTCAACGCTCCAGCAACAAGTTGTGTAATAACAGGATTGACCAATGGAACTACTTATAAGTTCATCGGAATTGCAACCAATGCAGCAGGCACAAGCACCTCTACTGCCTCCAATCCTATAGTTCCCGCTTCAGTCCCTGGCGCTCCAACCACTGTAACTGCACTTCGTGGCGATGAGACCGCGACAGTTACCTTTACAGCTCCCGCCGATAATGGTGGCACTCCTATTCTGAGCTACACGCTGACTGTGGTGGAGACTGGCCAGACATTTACAGGATCAGGCTCTCCTATAACTGTAACAGGACTTACAAATGGCTCCTCTTACACCTTTAAAGTCACTGCAACCAACGCAGTGGGCACTTCAGATACTTCAACCGCTTCTGCCCCAATCAAGATTGCAGGTGTTGCAGGTGCCCCAACATCTGTCATGGCAGAAGCAGGGGACGAAACTGCAACAGTCAGCGCTGCAGGCAATTGGAATACAATCTCAGGAAGTGGCGGAGAGTCAGTCACTGCAATCATCTTCACATCCATGGATGGTCTTCATAGTTGCACAGCAACACTTCCTGCCACCTCATGTGTAGTTGCGGGGTTAACAAACGGCATTGGATACACATTTAGCGCGGTGGCGGTGAATCCAATAGGAAATTCACCATCCACATCATCGACTTCAGTAATTCCTGCAGGAATTCCTTCTGCTCCTACAACCGTCACTGCTGTCGCAGGAGATCACAGTGCTGTGGTCACCTTTAGCGGTGCATTCAATGATGGTTCAGCAATTACTGGCTATATAGTCAAAGTATCTCCAACAGGGGATACATTCACTGTTTCAAGTTCACCTGCAACAATTACAGGGCTCGTTAATGGAGGAAGCTATACCTTCACAGTTGCTGCCATTAATGCAAAGGGAATTTCGGAATTTTCTACCGCATCCGCTTCTGCCGTGCCTGCAGCTGCTCCAGGGGCACCGACTGCTTTAACTGTAATCGCAGGGGACACATCGACGGTGGTGAGTTTGACTCCTCCTGCTGATGATGGCGGATCTCCGATAACTTCGTATCTCATTACCGCAGGCAACGGTATGACCTGCACTGCTACAGCGCCTGCAACAAGCTGTCGAGTAATCGGGCTTACTAATGGTACTTCCTATACCTTTACAGCGCAGGCAATCAATGCAATTGGTACAGGTGTTGCCTCAGCGACATCACCTTCTGCTACGCCTGCAGGGCTACCAACCCCACCAACTTCGATCTCAGCAACAATCGGTGATGGACAAGTAACACTGTCATTTAGCGGAGCTGGTGCAAATGGTTCAGCAATTACCAATTACACAGTGATTGCAGAGCCTGGAGGATTGACTGGTACGAGTTCAAGTTCACCTGTGACCGTCTTGGGCCTTACAAATGGAGTGGCATATACATTCCGTGTCCTTGCCACAAATGCTGTTGGTGACTCTGATTCTTCAACGGTCTCAGTGACTGCAACTCCTGCAACGGTGCCTAACGCCCCATCATCAATTTCTGCAACATCGGGCAACGCAAGTGCACAGATCACCTTTACTGCTCCGACGAGCAATGGAGGCGCTGCAATTACAAGCTATACAGTGACGGCTTCTCCAGGTGGCCAGAGTTGCACTGTGTCAGCTCCTTCAACGGGATGTACCGTCAATGGTTTAAATAACGGAACTACCTACTCCTTTGCGGTCACAGCGACAAATGCTGCAGGAACATCTAGCGCATCGGGAAGTTCTAATTCAGTAACTCCAGTTGGCCCACCTGCAGCACCTGTCTTGGACACATTAGTCCGAGGTGATACCAAAGCAAACTTGACATTTACTCCACCCACAATCACTGGTGGTCTTCCAATTGATCACTATGAAGTGATTATTCAACCTGGCAATCTTGTAGTTACAACTAACTCATCTAGTGTTGAGGTTCCTAATCTCGTCAATGGCACTTTATATACAGTGACAGTTGTTGCGGTAAATGGAGCTGGTACATCTGCGCCTTCAAATTCAATGACAGTGAGACCAGCAGGTATTCCAAATGCTCCTACTGTGGTTACGGGCTATTCAGCAAATCAAGCTGCACGCTTAGAATTTTCTGGAGCCACAGGTAATGGAGCCCCGATCTCTGGTTACATCATTACTGTGGTAGAGACTGGAGATACATTCACTGTAACAACTTCACCACATACAGTCCATGGTCTTACCAATGGATCTCCATATACATTCACAGTGGCCACTGTTACTTCTGTTGGAGTCTCCGCACCGTCTACTATTTCAAATCCTGTAACTCCCGAGCAGGTTTCTTATTTGGCTCCAACTCAATCTGCTCCAATTGCACCAGTAATTCCAGCGCCAATTACCCCGCCTGTTTCTATCGAAACAACAACACCTGTTACGCCAACACCAACACCGTCCCCAACTCCATCTCCAACACCAACACCAACCCCAACACCTACTCCTTCACCTAAGCCCACTCCTCAACCAACCGTAACCCCTTCGCCTAAACCAAGCACTGCGCCAAAGCCAACAACTTCGCCTAAGCCGACGGCTACGCCTAAACCAACAGTTGCGCCTAAGCCAACACCGTCATCAAGTAAGAGCTCAGCACCGCTTACTGTCACTCCAAAGAGCTCCGGCGGGAAGACCTCCGTCACCCTTGAAAATCTTAAACCTGGACAGAAGATCAAGGTGACAGTTGTGGAGAAGGACCCTGTAGCAAAGCCTTCTGCAAAGCCTTCTACAAAACCTTCTACAAAGCCAAGTGTTAAACCAACTCCAAAAACTACTCAAGCCACCCCACAAAAAACTTTAAAGAAGAGCCCAGTCATCAAGCCAACCCCTAAAGGAAATAGCGCAAAAGTGGGAATCAATAACCTCAAGCCAGGACAGAAAATTAAGGTCACAGTTAAATCAGGAGGAACAAGGAAATGATAAGAAAGTTAACGCTAGCAATTCTCGTCATTCTGCAATTATCGCTTTTGCCTAGTTGGGCAGCAGATACCGTCCTGATTGATCGGGTTACCTCTGCAGAGGCTGAAGAGCTCGACATTGAGATACCAAATGATGTGGAACCTGGTTTTCACGAAGTTGAAATTCAAGTTTATGACGAAAATGGCGTTCTCGACACTAAAGTCTTGTCGTTCTGTAAGGATGTTGATGGTCGGATTGATTGGGAGGGAAATTGCCCCAACCTTGTCACGCTAGCAACTGAGAACCAGTTGCAATCTGCCGACACTAGAGAAGAACTTCCATCCTATGATCCCGCTCAGGATGTTGAAACCACCAAGGACCTACAAGTAGCAGCATTTGCTGCCTTAGCAGTTCTATCTGGCGGCGTTGCAGCAGCTGGCTCTTCCAGTGGATCCTCTGGTTCAAATCCAGGTCGACGCGAAGAAGATGAATCAGATTCCTCATCGGGGGATGAGCAAGATGGTGAGAGCCAGGATGAATTGGAGAGCGTGAAGGCTGGAGATCTACGCTCTGTAAATCGTGGCCCAGGAGTTGGAGATTTGAGTTCAACATGGAGAGGAGTTCGGACTGAGAAGATTGATGCAGTCCTGGCAGCTGCTATCACACGCCTGTCTCCGTACTCGCCGCTATCTGCCAGAACAATCGCTGACGCCTCATATCTTCGTGCGATGTTTGGCTCTAAGGCCCTTATAACCCTTATTCCAAGCCTTATTTTGGGCCTTCTGGCGGTAATAAGTGCATCCGGAGAGGCACTTCCTCCTGCACTTTGGATCACTTTGGCAATCATCGCTCTCGCAACTCTTGATGCTCTCGCAGGATTAGTTGCGGCAGCTGTCTTTGCGCTAGGAGTACTGCTCTCCGGCAATCTCACTTCACGCGATGAATTACTCACTGTTGCAGGTCTCTTTATCATCTTCTTTGCACCTGCACTTCTTGCAAGTGCAATTCGTCCAATGAGGCGCCTTGCCGCAGATAGAGATGAAGTGTGGGAGAGAGCAACTGATTATGCCCTTGCCACCCTTCTATCTGGCTGGACAATGATGAAGATGGTTGGAGCACTCAATGGACTTTCAGGTTTGCAATTACCAATCACATTCAAAGCTGAAGAGATAGCAATTTGGGCCGCAATCTTTGTATTTATTCGATTGGTACTAGAAGATTTTGCAACATATGCCTATCCACAAAGATTATCTAAAGTTGCACCTGTACTGATTGAACCGCTCACGATTCACAAGATTATTGCTCTTGAACTAAAGATTTTTGTATTCGTAGAACTGGCGATGCCATTTGTTGGATATAACATCAAATTATTGCTGGGTACAATCATTTTTATTCTTCCATCAATAATTGATCTCACAATTAGTGATAGTCTCCCAAAAACCTCAATCCTTTATAGATTGCTTCCTCGAGGAGCATTCAAGATTGTCGCCATGGTATTTATCGGGACAATCACAGCAGGTTGGATTCAAGGACTCTTTGACAGTACCCGAACATTTCTTGCATGGAGCTTTGTAGTACTTGCGATTCCAGGTTTTATCCTTGGGCTACTCGATAAGATGAGCAAGAAGCCAAGTTATGACTGGAAGAAGCCAGCCGTAGGCAACACGCTCTATCGGATCTTAGGAGTGCTGGTATTCCTCATAATCGTTCAAATCGTTCGAGGGGTGGATCTTTACGCCATTGTCTTTGGAAAGTAACTAGTTACTTAAAAGGCGATAACCCACGCCACGAACAGCGTGAAGTACCTTAATTTGACTCTTTTCACGGATCTTCATGCGGATGCGGGAGGCATGGGTATCCAGAAGATGATCACTGGAGTATTCCAGAGATGAACCGATAGCTTCGGCCACCTGCTCACGAGTGAAGACTCTCTTAGGGTTTTGTATGAGGAGATAGAGGAATTCATATTCAGTTCGTGTGAGCTCTACCTTTTCATCTTCAACGAAGAGCTCTCTGGTTTCAGTGTTCAGAGCCAATGGCCCTGCAGTGATTACATTTCCAGAGGTGATTGAGCGCATCGCACGGTGTCGCAGTTGAGTGCTTGTGCGAAGAGCAAGAATGCGAGCTGAGACAGGCTTAGTGATGTAATCATCGGCGCCTGCCGCCAAGCACATCGCTTCATCCATCTCTTCATCATGGCTTGTCAGCATAATGATGGGAACAGTTGATGTGCGGCGAATTTCTCTACAGACTTCAAAGCCATCAGGTTGTCCAATGGAGAGATCGAGAATAATGACAGAGGGCTCACTCTTGCGAAATAGTTCAAGAGCAGTTGTTCCATCAGATGCTTCAATTACTTGAAAACCTTCTGGAGTGAGCGCACTTTTCACAAAGAATCTTATGTCTTCATTGTCATCGACTACTAAGACCTGTTCCCTATTCATACCTTCTCCTTTTTAACGCGGTCTAAGCTCACCTGCAATATTGCAAGCATCTCTTTCTTGCGCCGCGCAGCATCTGCTGCATCAATTGCTTCTTGTCGCGCAAGTTCTCGTGAATGTTCGAGAATGAGTTTTGCCTCTTGCTCAAAACCGTAGAATCCAATAGCTCCACCGATTTCGTGGGTAACATCTTTGAGTTTATCTGGGCTCGCTTGGCTGATTCGCTCTATCGCTCGCACAAGAACACCTTCACGACGCTGGAGAATCAATTTCTCTTCATCTTCTAAATAAGAGGGAAGTTCGATGATAAAAGTGGTTCCAAGTCCTAGTTTGCTCTCCACTTCAACTGTGCCACCATGAAGGCGCACAGATTGATCCACGATGGATAGCCCCAAACCAGTGCCTTGGAACTGGTCTGCGACTGCATTTTTAGCGCGAAAAAAGCGTTGAAATAGCTTATCCATATCATCCTCAGGAATTCCTATGCCGTGATCGCTCACCCGAATTCGAATCACAGGCAACCCTGCCTCTTCAGTATTAGCCATTGAGAACTCTACTGATGAATCCTTCGGGCTAAATTTAATTGCATTGCCTAAAAGATTTAGGAAGACCTGACTTAGTTGTCCTGCATCTCCTCTGACAAAATAGTTCTGATCTGGATCAAAATTAAATGCCACCTTAATATTGGCCGAATTTGAGTTGGGCTGAAGAACGAAAATTGTGTTATCAATTACCTTCACTAAATCGACTTTAGCATCAGCAATCTTTCCTTCGGATGCGTCAATTTTACTAAGGGAGAGAATAGATTCAACAAGATTGAGCAGAATTTGTGCATTGCGTTCGAGTACTTCGAGATACTGAGAAAGATCTTTAACTCCAATACTCTCTTTCTCTTCTCTGATCACATCGATATATCCGATAATTGAGGTAAGAGGTGTGCGGAGTTCATGGTTGACTGTTGAAATAAAGGCGTTCTTTGCATGATCTAAATCGAGGAGTTTATTGACTTCAACTTGTGCAAGGCTAAGTTCGGCTAGAGTTTTCTCTAATCTGAGTTGCTCTGATTCAATAATTTCACGAGCGAGTCTATAGTTTCTGAAATTCGAGCGAACATTGAGTGCAAGGAAAAGTGCACTAAAGAATATGAAGATGTAAAAGAAGATGAGCTGACGATGGCTTCCGTCTGCAATTTTTTTGGCTTTCTCCGCCTCGGCCCGATCGATAAACTGTTGATAGGAGACAACCAAATCTCTTGCTGAGGCTAAAATTTGATCAACCACTGGTGCTACTTGCTCCTGCACCTGAGCATGCATATTCTCGGGAAGAATTCCTGGCACGGAAGTTGAAACTATTCGATCGGCAGTTTTTAGAGAGTTCCAATATGTGGCATCAGCACGCTCTCCCATTGATTTTCCACTGGCATCAATGACAGAGAGGCGTTGAGCCAAGAGATTTCTGGCTATCTGGACCTGTCTGCGAGTAGTACCCCCGTTGGACCATTGAGCCAATCTGGTGGCATATACAAGGGTTTCACGCTGGGTGAAGATGATGGAGGCAGCTGGTGTCTCCACATCGCTTAAAACCTTCGCCTGCTTTACGGTGACTTGCGACTGCATCAAGGTTGTGACACCAAGACCCAAGAGCGCGATCAGCGCGACGGCAGCAATTATGTATTGATTGCGCGTCACGCTAAATCGCGTGATGGAGTTGATATCAGGGGCTGTGCGGTCAGTTGCCATATTTACTTCACAGAGATTGTGGCGATAGACCAATTCCACGCATCAAGATTTTTGGCCCAGGTAGATGAATCTGAATAGATAATCCGTATTGGCCCGCCTTGGTCATAGGGGATTTCTTTACCTTCGAGCTTAATTGCAAGCAGGGCATTTGCTCCAAGGAATTTGGAGGCAGTGGATGAGAAAACATAATCATTGAGTGCTCTGGTGAGCACTACATCTTTACCTGATATTCCAGCAAGAGCAAAGAGAGTTTTCAAAGGGATAACGGTAAAGTTTTGGCGCTTTTTAATAAATGGTTCATAGATCGAAATCTTTTCACTCTTGACTTTAGCAAGAGCTGCAGAGGTGAAGGAAACCTTCTTCTTTCCCTTGCTCACCACGAAGATCACCTCATTAGGACCAGCTGGATCAACCTTTGAAGTTCCATAGGGATTTGAATTAGAGGCAGCATGTGCTCCCAATGGCCCTAACACGAGAACTGCAATCAGTGCATAAACAATCTTCTTCATATTCTCACTTCTCTCCGATAGGGGTGGCGAAGAGGGCATGAACCTTCTCCCGAACATTATTTCCTCTAAAAGGTTTGACGATATAGGAGTTAGCTCCCAGTGCCAGCGCCTTATCTATATCTTCAGTTGATGATTTTGCTGTAATCATCATGACGGGGATTTCCCGAATATTCTTATTGGAACCTGAGCGAATCTCCTTGAGCACATTAAGTCCTGATAATCCAGGCATCATTACGTCGAGAAGTACAAGGTCTATCTGATTTGCATTGAGGATAGCGAGAGCCTTCTCCCCATCTGATGCTGAGAAGACATGAAATCCCTCAGAGTCGAGGAAGTGGACGACGAGATCTCGCACATCTTGGTTATCATCAACGACTAGAACAGATTTCGGTTTGTCATTCATTTGTGAACCTACCTCTCTCATTTCGTGACCCTGGCTATGTGAGGAGAGTAGACCTAGAAAGCTTGCAGTAGGAGCGCTTTTCTCCTTTGTATAGCCCTAAGGAGCAAACTGTGAGGAATCCGTGAGGATTGACCTCTACCTTGCCGATATGAGAATCAATCGCAAGTGGGCAGGGCGCACAGTAATCGCACTGATTGCGGCATCTGTAGCGCTTGCTCCAGCGATTCTCACCAGTAAGTATGGCTTTGGTATCTCACCTATTTTGACGGGATCTATGCGACCAGATGCCCAACCTGGCGATATCTATATCACTCGTTTGGTTGCAGGAAGCAAGCTTCACACAGGAGATGTGATTGCTGTAAATAATCCCACCACTGGGGTTTATTACTCTCACCGCATTGTTGAGATTCGTCCTATGAATGAGGTCTATCGGATCACAACTCAAGGTGATGCCAACCCAACAGCAGATCGTGATCCTGTGATGATTTCTGCAATGCAAACAGTTTCAGTAGTTATCGCAAGAATTCCATCCCTCGGTAAGCCGATGGTCTATATGAATACAGTGCAAGGTCGCCAAGCTGCCGCAAGCTTTCTTGTTGTTGCAAATATTCTTGCTCTATTTGCCTTTCTCTTTAGAAAGAAGATTCTCCAAAACTTCACAACTGAAAGGGTCTATAGAGAGCTCTACTCAGAAGAGAGAGCAATGAGCGCTCAATATCGTGAAGTGATCGACCAACTGCAGGAGTCCCTTGCAGATGGAAAACAGAGCAGTACAGAGGCGAGGAGCCAATAATGAATATCAATAAAACACTGACCAAAGGTGCAGGATCTGTTGCGTTGAAGTTAGCGATTGTAATTACTGCTGCCATCGGTGGCGCTGCTCTCGTCTCTACTTCAGTATTTGCAGCTCTCACAGCAACAGCCACAAATACTTCAGGCGGCTCTGTCTCAACAGGCACTTTGTCACTTACTCTGGCCCCATCTGCAGTATCAGGAATTACAGGTGGCTTCACCTCTGCAATCTCTGCGATGGCGCCAGGAGACACAGTCAATCGCTATATCGATCTGACTAATGGAGGAACTCTCGACGGTGCAACTCCCACCTTGCAGCTCTCAGATACTCCAACAACTACGCTGGTTTCTAACTCAACAGCAGGACTTCAGATCACAATCTCCAACTGCACTGTGGCATGGACCAATACTGGTACTTGCTCTGGCACAACAACTGTCGTTCTTGCCTCAACTCCGGCTACAACTCTCAAGGCATCGGCTACGAGTTTGACCTTGCCATCCACACTTGCTGGCTCTGTAAGCCGCTTGAAGATCTCAATTAATCTCCCAGCGGGCACAGAGAATGTTCTCAACGGGGTGCTTCCTGTGGGAACAATTCAAGGTCTTTCAACTTCTCTCACATGGTCATTTACCATCACTGAGCGAGCAGCCACAGTCACAAATAGCTAATAGATTGCAATAGAGATCTGGTGGAAGGAGAGGGAGATGCTTAAGGGACACGTTCGGCCATCTCTCGTCGCCGCTGTGGTGGGTGCGATATTAATCGCATCCACCCAGCCACAGAGTGCATTTGGAGCACAAGCGATTGCTCGAAACACATCAACTCAAACCATCACAACGGGTTTTGCCAAGGTCTTTGCATCAAACCCACAGACTTTCACGAATACAGGAGTTATTTGGAGTGGCTCCATCACTAACGGGGTCGCTAAAGATTTTTGGATTAACAATGCTGTGGGGTCCAGAGCAATCACTTCGTTCTCGCTCACTATTACCCTGCCCAGCAATGCAAATGTGACCTACTTTAAAAGATGTAATTTGGGAGTTGCATTCAATGGTGCTAATTCCTGCGCAAGTGGTTCACCAACGACGATCACCATGACTCCAGGTACCGAATTCACCCTGACCCTTCCGATGTCGAATGCAACTTTCTATCAATTTAGAATCACACAAAATAAGACAGGAACAATCACCGTTGCCACACGCGTAAATAGCTCAGCGATAGTGGCGACAACTACCAATTCTTAGAATCTGCTCCAGGGCGCTAAACTCGCCC
>JACCDW010374880.1_pt1 | contig 16847 bp, 16 predicted proteins | sample 7449781 | NCBI WGS metagenome assembly JACCDW01 (sample SAMN15323449, study PRJNA562643) | freshwater metagenome | isolation source: river surface water | place: USA:Blue River Watershed | collected 2017-08-18
ATGAGCCAGCTTTTCAGCGACAGCGCCCGGCACCGCCGCATCGGCATTGCGCTGGTGACGGTCACCACCTTGATGTTTGCGGTGCTCGATGCATCGGCCAAGTGGCTGGTGCTCACCCTGCCCGTGATGCAGGTGGTGTGGATGCGCTTTCTCACGCATTCGCTGTTTTCCATCGCGGTTTTTGCACCCTCGGTCAAAGGGGATTTGCTGCGCTGGCGGCACCCGCGTTTGCAGCTGCTGCGCGGCTTGATGCTGGCGGCCATGACCGGGCTGAACTTCTGGGCCTTGCAGTATTTGCAGCTGGCCGAGACCGGGGCCATGCAGTTTTCCGTGCCGATTTTGATTGCCATGCTGTCGGCCTGGTGGCTGGGCGAGCGGCTGGACGCCAAGCGCTGGCTGGCCATTGCGGTGGGCTTTGCAGGCGTGCTGGTCATCATCCGCCCCGGCAGCCAAGGCTTTCACCCGGCCATCTTGTTGTCGGCGCTCAATGCCATTTTGTATGCGCTCTTCAACATGATGACGCGCTACCTGGCCAGCAGCGAAAACCCGGCCACCACACAACTGACCTCGGCGGTGGTGGCCACCTTGGTGTTGACGCCTGTGGCGCTGTGGCAATGGCAACAACCGGCCACACTGCTGGAGTGGTTGGTGATGGCGCTGGCCGGTTTGTGCGGCGGCATTGGCCACTACTTTGTGGCTGTGGCGCACCGCTATGCCTCGGCTGCGGTGCTCGGGCCGTTTTTGTACCAGCAGATCCTTTACATGACCGTGCTCGGTTGGCTGGTCTTTGGCCAGGTGCCCGACCTGGCCGTGGTGCTGGGCGCCTTGGTGGTGGTGGGCAGCGGTCTGTATTTGCTGTGGCGCGAGTTTCAAAGCCCCAAAAACCATTGAAGGCAACTCAAAGCCAGCGCTCTCGCGAATCCTGCAGGTGACTGCCCTTTTGGGATAGACCTGCTTGAATGTTCATTGCCTGACGGCACCCTTTGAAGACAGACCATGGTCCATTACTTTGACGAAGCCCGCGTGCAGCAACTGCTGAACGTGCACGACCTGCTGCAAGGCGTGCGCGAAGCCTTGGTGGCGCTGACGCTGGGCCAAGTGGTGCAGCCCCTGCGCATGGTCATGCCCATTGGAGAGGCGTCCAACGATGGCCTGCTGTTTTTAAAACCTGCGCAGCTGGGCGATGCCCTGAGCACCAAGCTCATCACCTTGGTGCCGGGCAACGCCCAAAAGGGCTTGCCCACGCTGCTGAGCACCATTGTGCTGATGGACCCGGCCACGGGCCAAACTTTGGCGGTGATGGAGGGCAACACCATCACCGCCATGCGCACGGCGGCGGCGTCTGCCGTGGCGGCCGACGCGCTGGTGCCGCACACCCCGCAGGTGGTGGCCATGCTGGGCAGCGGCGTGCTGGCCCGCAGCCACGCGCAAATGCTGCGTGCCGTGCGCAAGGTGTCGGAGATTCGCGTGTGGAGCCCCAACGCAGCCAACGCGCAGCAGTGCGCACGAGACATTGGCGGTGTGGCCTGCGCGAGCGCCGAAGCGGTCGTGCGCGACGCCGACATCGTGTGCACCGTGACCAACGCCAGCGAGCCGGTGTTGCAAGGCGCTTGGCTCAAGCCCGGTGCCTTTGTGGCGGCTGTGGGTGCGCCCCGCCCCACTTGGCGCGAGCTGGACGATGCGGCCATGGCCCACTGGGTGGTGGCCGACCAACGTGAAGCCGCCGAAAAAGAATCGGGCGATGTGATGCTGTCAGGGGCACGCGTCGCCGCAGAGATTGGCGAAGTGTTGTGCGGGCGTGTGGCGCCGCCGCCTGCGGGCACCACGGTCATTTTCAAATCACTGGGCCAGGCGGTGGAAGACACCGTAGCGGCCCGGCTCGTGTACCGCGCGGCTTTGGCTGAAAGCGCTCGCCCATGAGCCACGACGATGTGGTGATCGTGGGCAGTGGCGTGATGGGCGCGGCCACGGCCTATTGGTTGACGCGCTTGCAACCGGGCCTGCGCGTCACGCTCGTCGAGTCGGACACGCGCTACGAAAAAGCCTCCTCGTCGCTGTCGGCCAGCTCGATTCGCCAGCAGTTCACATGCCCGGTCAACATCCGACTGAGCCAATTCGGCATCGGCTTTTTACGTGAGGCCGAGCAGCACCTGGGCCTGTCAGACCACCCGGTGGCGCTGGGCTTGCAGGAGCCCGGCTATTTGTATCTGGCCCAGCCCGAGCAAACAGCCGCCTTGCACACCGCGCACGAGATCCAAAAACAAGCCGGAGCCGATGTGGCCTTGCTCGGCCCCGAGGCCCTGCGTCAACGCTACCGCTGGCTGAACGTGGACGATGTGGCCCTGGGCAGTCTGGGCCTGAGCGGCGAAGGCTGGTTTGATGGCCCAGCCCTGCACCAGGCCTTCTTGAAAAAAGCCATGGCGCAAGGCGTGCAGCGCCTGCACGACCGCGTGGTGGGTCTGGACCACACCGACACACACATCAGCGCTGTGCGGCTGGCCAGTGGCGGCAGCTTGTCCTGCGGCCAAGTGGTCAATGCCGCAGGGCCTTGGGCCGCCGAGGTGGCTGCCCTGGCAGGGGTGCAGCTGCCCATTGAGGCGGCGCGGCGCACGGTGTTTGTGCTGTCTTGCCCCGAGCCGCTGCCGCACTGCCCTTTGCTGATCGACCCGAGCGGTTGGTGGCTGCGGCCCGAAGGCCGGTTTTTGATCAGCGGCGCAGAGCCCTTGCACACCGCCCCCGGCATGCCGCTGGAGCCAGACTGGTCGGAGTGGAACGACGAACAATGGGCGTCGCTCGCGCACCGCATCCCGGCGCTCGCAGCACTGCGGGTGGAGCGGGCCTGGGCGGGTTATTACGAGATGAACACCTTCGATCACAACGCCGTGATTGGCCCGCACCCGGATGTGCGCAACCTGTATTTCATCAACGGGTTTTCAGGCCACGGCATGCAGCATGCGGCCGGAGCCGGTTTGGCATTGGCCGAGTGGATGCTGCAGGGAAAGTCGACCACCATTGCCGTCGATGAACTGGGCTTTGAGCGGCTGTTGCACAACAGGCCGCTGCTTGAACTGCAAGTGATTGGCTAGCCTTGCAGGTGATGGGTTAGTCCTGCAAGTCTTCTCGCGCTTCGATCTGCAGGCGCTGCACCACTGCACCCCGCGTGCCCGCCACTGCGCGGATGCGCAAGGCCGGACCGGCTTCGAGCACCACACGGCAGTGGTAATCGAGCCCATCGGTCTGGCCCGGGCAGCTGCTGGCGATGCGGCGGTGCCATTGCTGCTTGCCATCGACCTCCAGCGTCAAGGCGTGCCAAGCCTCGGCATGATCTTCGGGCACGCGCACCAGCAGGCTCACATCGATGTCAAACGTGCGTGGCCGCTTCAACGCGCCGGGAATGTTGAGCACAGCCACCGCATCGCCCACCTCGGTGCGCCACAACTCAGGTTTTGCCAGTGCGGCCATAGCGCTCAGGCTTTAAGCAAGGTCTGGAGTTCGCCACTGTCGATCAGGCGTCGCAAGTCATCTGCCCCACCGACCAGCGTGCCGCGCACAAAGACCATCGGGAAAGTGGGCCAGCCGGTCCACATTTTGAGGGCATTGCGCAAACGCCATTGCGAGAAATAGCTGCCAAATTCAATGTACTCATGCGCCACGCCCGCAGTGTCCAGCGCCTTGCGGGCTTTGCCCACAAAAGGGTTGCCCGACAAGCCGACCACCACCACCGCGTGTTGGGCGATGGCGTTTTGCACTTGCTGGATCACGGGCAAATGGTGCTCAGCTATGCGTTGGCGGATGGCTGGATGGATGGCCGATTCGGTCAAAAGAGGTCTGGTCATGGGAGTCCTTGGGGGGCCGAAAATATGGATCGAAAAATGGGCCTGTTTTCAGGCTTGGAGGGCATTGGCCCCATCGTGCATGAGTTGCGCGATGTTGGCTGCCCCCAGCAACTGCATGGGGCTGTCGTTGGCCAAATCAATGGCTGCCTGGCTGAAGACGCCCAAGCTCATGCAGGTGCACGAAAAAGCGTCGCGGCTTTGACGGACCGCCAGCAGCTCGCGCAAATGTTCGGCACCCACGGTGGCCGCTTTCCAGCGTTTGGCACTGACCAAGGTGATGCGGCCATTTTTTTCGATTTGGAAATCGGCGGGACCCTCGTTCAACCTGGTCACCACAAAGCCCTGCTGCCTGAGCGCCTCTTCCACCAACACCGAAAAATCACGCCAGCCCATGCCTCGGGCCTGTTCAACCAGTTGCTGGATGCGGTTGGGCGAGATGGCGTTTCTTTGCCGCCAAGCCGCCATGACACCGATCACAAAGAATGGAAAGGCGCCCAGCATGCCCGCTGTTTTGTAGGCCTCTGGCAGCAAAGCCCCAGCCACCAAGGCCACGGCGAACATCACCAAAAAGCTCACCCACCACGGTGCGCGTAACAAAGCCGCAAACAGCGACTTTTCAGACATTTTGAATTTCATGGGCAATCAAAGAAGGTCAACGGGTCAAAGGCCAAGCCGCGGCGAAAACCGGCGGGCCTGAGCCAAGGCCCGCCAGTGTAGTGGCTCCAACACCCAAACCCCACAGGGCGCTGCAAAGCCCCCTGTTTTTTCCGTCATGCCAGCGTTGCGTTTTTGCGAGAGGGGCTCATTGTCCATTGGTGGACCAAGACAGGCAGCATGAAGGCCACACCCAGCAAGCTGATTTTGAGGCCAGGCGCAATCAGACACAGAGCCCCTAGAGCGCACAGAGTGCGCTCCCAGCGCTTCATCTCGGCCATGAGGTAGCCGCTGAGCGCAGCCGCCAACGCGACGATGCCCAACACGCAGCCCGTGAAGGTGACGGCAAAGTCGGCCCAGGTGAAGCCTTTGGCCACCAACAGCAGCGAAGGCGAAAACACAAAAACAAAGGGCACCAGCGCTTTGGCCAGCCCCAAACGGAAGGCCATGTTGCCGGTCTTGAATGGGTCGCTGCCCGCCATGCCTGCAGCCGCATAAGCGGCCAGCGCCACGGGCGGTGTGATGTCGGCCAGCACACCGTAATAAAACACAAAGAAGTGCGCCACCAAAGGCTCCACACCCAGTTGCACCAAGGTGGGGGCCGCCACGGTGACCATGATGATGTAGTTGGCCGTGGTCGGGATGCCGCAGCCCATCAGGATACAAACGATACCGGTCATGAACAGCGCCGCCAGCAGTGTCAAGGACTTGGCATCGGCCATGAAGGCGGGCAGCCAGTCCATCAAGAAGGCGGCAATCATCTGCGCCCAGCCGGTGATGATGAAGCTGATCTTGAAGCCCACACCCGTGAGCGTGACCACGCCGATCACGATGCCCACGGTAGCCGCTGCTGCGCCAACGGCCAGCGCGTATTTGGCTCCGGTTTCAAAGGCCTCCAGCAGCACAGCGTTATCGATGCGCCCCACCACACCCAGCCACTTTTGTCCTGCCCAGATCAGGGCCACGCCCAACGCTAAAAAGCCCAGCTTGATGGTCTCGCCGTCGTTGCCCCAGTCCACAAACGCCACCAGCGCCAGCAGCACATGCAGCACCACCAGCAACAGCCAGTTGGTGCTGCGGTTGCCCCACACCGTCGTGGTCAGGCCCACGATCATGCAGGAGGTGATGCCGGTGAATGCGGCCAGATAAGGGGTGCGGCCAGACACCAAAATGGTGATCAACAAGACCAAGGGAATCAAGGTGGGCCAACGCTGCACAAAAGACTCGCGCAACTTGGGCATTTCTTCGTCGGTCAGACCACGCAGGCCGTAACGCTTGGCCTCGAAGTGCACCTGCATGAACACGCCAAAGAAGTGCATGAAGGCAGGCACGATGGCTGCCGCGATGATGGTCTGATAAGACACATTCAAAAATTCAACCATCAAGAAGGCGGCTGCACCCAAGACCGGCGGTGTGATCTGCCCGCCTGTGGACGATGCGGCTTCGACCGCGCCTGCAAACTCCCGGCGGTAGCCCACCCGGATCATGGCCGGGATGGTGAGAGAGCCCACCGTGACCGCATTGGCCACCGACGAGCCGCTGAGCATGCCGAACATGGCAGAGCCGAACACACTGACCTTGGCCGGGCCACCGGCATAACGCCCTGCCACGGTGGAGGCGATGTCCAGAAACAACTGGCCCAAACCAATGCGCGTGGCCAGCACGCCAAACAGTACAAAGTGAAAAACATAGGTGGCCACCACGCCGACTGCCACGCCATAAATGCCTTGGCTGGTGAGGTACTGGTGGTTGATCATCTGGCTCCAGCTGGCGCCTGCGTGCTTGAGCAAACCCGGAAAGTAAGGACCGGCCAGCGCGTAAGCCGTGAAGCCCAGCGCAATCAAGGGCAAGGGCCACCCCATGGAGCGGCGGGTGGCCTCGAGCAAGGTGATGAACAAGATGGAGCCCATGACCACATCCAGCGTGTCCGGGTTACCGACGCGAAAGGCCAGGTCATCAAACACATAGGGGATGTACATCACGCTGGCCGCACAGGCCAGGCCCAGCAACCAGTCCACCAGAGGCACGCCGCCAATGCTCAGGCGGCTTTTGGAGACGGTGGTGTCTGCATCCGATTTGAAGGCTGCAAACACCAAAAAAATCAAGCCCAGCACAAAGGCCAGGTGCACACCCCGGTGGGTGGTTTCGCGCAACAGGCCAAAGCCCGCCGTGTAGTAATGGAAGCCCGACAAAATGACCAACAGCCATTTCACGATCACCGATGCGGGCGGCAGCGTAGGCCGAAAGCGCATCTCGGGGTCAAACTTTTCTTCAAGTTCCTGCAAATCGCGCATGTCGCGCTCGCGGGCTTCGGTCATACCTGTCCTTCAAAGCACAGGGCGCACATGCGCCCTGTTTCACATTGAGGGGTGCAATGCACCCTTCTCCAAAACAACACAGAGCGCCGTGACGCTCTGTGCAGCCTGCATCACTTCAGCACACCGGCTTCTTTGTAGAACTTCTCGGCACCGGGGTGGAAAGGAATGCCCACACCCTTGACCGCGTTTTCTTTGGTGATGAATTTGCCTTTGGCATGACCGGCCGCCAGTGCATCTTGGGCGGCTTTGCCATACAGCGCTTTGGTGATCTGGTACACCGTTTCAGTGTCGGCCTTGGCGCTGGTCACCCACTGTGCGCCCATGGCCATGGTCTGCACGGCAGGCACGTCCTTGTAAGTGCCTGCAGCAATGGTGTCCACCGCCAAGTAGGGGTTGGACTTGCGCAAAGCATCGGCCTGTGGTCCGGCCAAAGGCACCAGCTCAATGCCTGCACCGCTCGATGCCAACTCGGCAATCGCACCCGCTGGCGCACCGCCTACAAAGAAGAAGGCGTCGAGTGCACCGTCTTTGAGCTTGTCACCGGCCTGGTTGGGCTTGATGTATTCGGGCTTGATGTCGCTTTCTTTCACGCCATACGCGGCCAGCACGGTACGGGCATTGACCAAGGTGCCCGAGCCTGGCTCGTCCAGCGCCACCCGCTTGCCCTTGAGGTCAGACACTGACTTGATGCCCGAACCTTTTTTGACCACCAGGTGGATGCTCTCAGGGTAGAGGTTGGCGATCATGCGCAGGTCGGTCACTTTAGGCTTGCCTTCGTAAACGCCGGTGCCGGTGTAGGCCCAGGTGGCCACATCTGACTGAGAAAAACCCGACTCCATGGCGCCACCGGCGACGCCGTTGACGTTGGCCACAGAGCCGTTGGTCGCTTGCGCTGTCGCCACGATCTTGCCGGGCTGGCTGACTGCGTTGGCGATCATGCCGCCCACGGGGTAATAAGTGCCTGCGGTACCACCGGTGCCGATGCGGAAAAATTGCTGTGCTTGCACAGGTGCGGTCATGGCAGCAGCCAAACCCAAGACCCAAAACAGATGGCGACGCTTCATGTGATTCCTCTTTGGTGCGTTAAAGAAACGGAGAGCTCATGTGTAGCACAACTTGTGCCTGATGAGGTCAAAAATCGAGTCGGCATCAGGGTAGACTCTGATATCGATGCCCCTAACCCTTTGGGTCAATCACCTGCTTGTGTGGGCATTTATCGGCATAAAGGAAACCCATGCATGTGTGCGTAATGGGCGCTGGCATCATCGGCCTGAGCACGGCTTACGAGTTGACACAGCGCGGTCACCGGGTCACCGTGGTCGACCGCACGGCACCGGCTGCAGGTGCCAGCGGGGGCAACGGCGCACAACTGAGCTATTCCTATGTACAGCCTTTGGCCGATCCAGGCATTTGGGCGCAGTTGCCCAAGCTGCTGCTGTCCCCTTCTTCTGCACTCAAGATCAAACCCCAATGGGACACGCGGCAATGGATGTGGGTGTGGCAGTTTCTGCGTGCGTGCAATGCCCAACAGTCGCAAAACACGACGTCGCAATTGCTGACCCTGGCCTCGCAAAGCCGCGCGGTGTTTGACGCGCTGCGCGAGCGCGAAAACATCGACTGTGACTTTGCGGCATCGGGCAAGCTGGTGCTGTTTCGCTCAGACGCCTCATTTGCAGCGGCGCGGCAACAGATGAGCTTGCAAAAGCAATTGGGGGGGGCTGCACAACAGGCGGTCACTGCGCCTGAAGCTTGCGCCATTGAGCCTGCTTTGGTGCACCAGCGCGAACCTTTTTCGGGCGCGATTTACACCGAAAGCGAATGCGCGGCCGATTGCAAACAGGTGTGCGAAGCCTTGGCGCAGATCCTGATCTCGCGGGGGGTGACTTGGCGTCTGGGTCAGGACATCCAACGCTGGGTCTGCTCAGGCGACAACGTCACGGCAATCGGCTTGGCCAATGGCGATGAAATTTCGGCCGATGCGTTCGTGCTGTGCACAGGTCACACGGCGGCGGCTTTGGCTGCGTCTGCGGGTGTGCACTTGCCGGTGTATCCGCTCAAGGGTTACAGCATCACAGTGTCCACCGATGGACAGGGCTTGGCGCCGCAGGTCAGCATCACCGACAGTGCCCGAAAAATTGTCTTTGCACGTTTGGGGCAGAGGCTGCGGGCAGCGGGCATGGTGGAGTTGGTGGGCCAAGATGCCCGCGTTCAAACCCGCCAGATTGAGACCTTGCTGCAAGCCACGCAAGCCCTGTTTCCCGATTGCTCGCGCTACACCGACATCCAGCCCTGGGCTGGCATGCGTCCGGCAACGCCCACGGGCTTGCCCATCATCGGCCGCCAAGCCACAGGGCCTGGCAATCTTTTCATCAACGCCGGGCAAGGCGCTTTGGGCTTTACTTTGGCGTTTGGGTCGGCGGTTCAACTGGCGAACGCGCTCAGCTGAAGCGCTACCGACTTCTTCCGGATACCGTCTCTTGGCCACTGGCATGATCAAAAATGAAAAAAACTGACTTTGGCCTTGCGCAGCTCACCCCTTGGTCTGAAGCCGATGTGTCCCACCTCATCGCCCTGGCTTGGCAAGATGACGTCCCCTTTGAAGCCATGCAATCGCAGTTGGGATTGAGCGAAAGCGAGGTCATCGCCTTGATGCGAAAAAACCTGAAAGCCGGCTCATTCAAGGTGTGGCGCACGCGGGTACGCGGTCGGGCAAGCAAACACCAATCCAAGCTCACCAGCCAAGACCTGGGACTTAACCATCAGGCATCGGCAGCGACCGTGCGTCAAGCCATGGCGGATGCCGAGAATGATTTGTACCCCTTGCCCCCCTCGCCTCTGACCCGCGAGTCATTGCGCTGAATAGCGCCAAGACCTGGCCCGCGATGCGCCATCAAGCGCGTTGCTGAAGCCCCGGCGCATTGGGCGGACATGGGGCATCGGTCAAGGTGGCGTGCGCTTGAAAATCAGGCGAGGCCGTGGGCGCATGGGCATGTGCATGTGCAGGCTCGGGCAATGCGGTGTTTTCAAAACACGAGGCATGGGGCAGGATCGACTGCAATACGCTCAGCACGTTTTGCAGACGCGGGTCATGGGTCTGCGCATCGTCAGTGGTGTCGTTGATGCAAAAAAATTCGAGCGCACCGAATTCAGCCACCAAGGCTTGGAGTTGTGATTGCTGATCGCCTTCGCCTGTCGACACATACCGGTGTCGGTAAGGCCTGATGCTGGCCACCCCGTGCGCCAAGGCCCAGCGCAATACAAAATCCGAAATGATGGTGGGCTTGTCCCAAATGCGAAAGACGGTCGAGCGTACGGCCGCAAACAATTCAGGGGCGGTCTCTTCCAGCTCCAGCAGAATCGACTTGAGCATGGGTCGGGGCGAATGCGCGAAGGTGCGAAATGTGCTTTGGTACAGCGGGTCTTGCTCGCGCAGGGCGGGCGTGCCCGAGCGGGCTTTGTCGGTGAGCCATTGAATCGACAAGCGGCAGGCGTTTTCGAGCGAAGTGGCGTCCATGCGCATGGCCTCGTCCGTAACCTCGGGTTCATCGGACCACGTCACGTGAAAACCATCGGGATGAAACCAGTCGCTCAATTGCACCGGGGCACCAAAGAACACATCGTCGTTGAAATAAAAATACCGCTCGGACAGGCCGGGGATGTGGTGAATCCAGGACTCGATGTGCCCGGAATCGAAGGTGGGCAATGAGGCTTCTGGCATGAGATCACGGTGGTCAACCAGCGTCAGGCGATCCGAAGGACGCAACCAATCGGGCGCTTGGGCATCGGTGACGATGTAGACATGCCCGTGCTCGGGGAAAAACTTTTCCAGCGCACGCAGGCTGTAGCGCAGTTCGTGGTTGTCCCGAAAGCGGCCTTCCACGTTGCTGTAACGGGCCATGGCGGCGCTGGAATCGCTGGGGAGTTGCTGCAGGGCGGCCTGACGTTTGGCCCGCCAGCACGAATCGTTCCCGTCAACCCACAAATAAACGATGTCGATGGGCGAATCGTGAGGCATGTCTGCGTTGGTTTTTTTTGAAGTGCTGCAGTCTAGCAGTCGGTCTGCGAACGGCTGCGCAATACCCGCCCTGGTTTGAGGGCCACTGCACAGACAACGCCCCATGGGGTCTATGCCCTGCGGCTCTCGTACAGAGCGGCTGCAGTGCGCCAGGAGACTGAGCGGGTGAGATCCATCGGTTTCAATACATCCAACGCCACTCTCACCGTTCTTTTCATGCGCAGGCTTTTTTTCCTTTTCTCCTTTTTGTTCCTTTTTTGTGAGGCAGTCATGGCCATCGAAGAACCGCGTTACTCCGTACTTGTCTCAGACCCCCCCTTTGAAGTTCGCCGCTACGCCGCATTCACCGTGGCTCAAACACAAATCAGTGGCGATTTTGATGCGGCCAGCCGCGGAGGCTTTCGGCGCATTGCGGCTTACATCTTTGGTGACAATTTGCAGGCCCAAGCGGGTGCAGAGCGCAAAATTTCGATGACCGCTCCCGTCACCGTCACACCCAAAGACCAAGGCTGGCGCGTGCACTTTGTGATGCCGTCTGCCGAAACCGTGCAGACCCTGCCCCGTCCGCTCGACCCCCAAATCCAGTTGCGCCCCGTGCCCGAACACGAGGTGGTGGCCGTGCGCTTCAGTGGTTTCACTACACAGACGAGCATGCGAGAACAAACCGAGCGCCTCAGAGCGTGGGCGCAGGCGCGTCAACTCAAGCTCAGCCCTACCGCCCAAATCGCACGCTACGACGCCCCCTTCACCCTGCCGTGGAATCGACGTAACGAAATCCTGATTGACCTCGTGCCCTGATGCCGACGCCAGAAACACGCGGGACGAGCGCCATCTGAATCGAAGAGAAAAAAGGGGCAGGGCCCAAGAACAGCGGATGACCCGCCCCGCTTACAACAGCACAATTTCCACGCTGCGTGTGAGCACCGGACGACACAAAATTCGGTAGCTGTCGGCATCAAAATGGGCGGTTGCGTGGTTGGTCGTTTGGCTCAGTTGGCGGGCCGCTTCTGCGTTGGGTGCGCTGCCCAGATAACACCAATGGTTCACAACGTGGATTTGCGTGAATTCGGCGTCGCGCTCAACCAAGCCCACAGCGCCTTCATAGGGCCAGCATGCCACGCGCAGCGGCAACAAGCTGCTGAACAGCCGCTCCCGGTGCGCCTCAGGGCTTTCATCGCCGCGACAGACGCCTGCGCACTGGCGAATCGCGGCCCGAAAGCAAGCTTTGCCAGGTGGCGATTTTTCCAACCCCAGTGGACCGTAACAAAGCTTGTGCTGGTCGGCCACTGCTCGCAGTGCGTCCAGTGCGGCGTGGCGGCTGGCATAGAGGCCATAGAGGTCGGGCTCGCTGGCAAAGTCGATGTCTTTGGCATAGACCACTTGGGGCACATCGCCCGCCATTTGCAGGCTGCACAGTTGCTTGTTGCGACGCAATTTCTGGTTGAACAGCGGGTGCTGGGCCTTGATCATTTGGGCCTCTAAAAGCAAAGCACCGATCTCGCCCGCCGTGCGGATGTGGCTGATGCGCTGGGTCTGGCGCAGCATGCGGGCTTCATCTGGCGTGCGCAGGTGCGACAGCAGCCGGGTGCGGATGTGGATGCTTTTGCCGATGTACAGCGGCAAGTCGCCCTCTTGACCATGAAAAATGTAAACACCCGCGCCGGTGGGGGCGTCTTCTATGGCTGCGCGCAAGTGCTGCGGGTATTCGTGAACCCGACTGTGGTCAAAATCATCGCGTCGTCGTCGTGGCAAAGGCTTGGCTTTCAAGGGTGGATAAACGCAAATGGACACAAGTGGATACAAAGTACTGTTTATATTTACAGTATACTGATCGGGTCATGCTTCCTGCAGTTGCCTGACATTTTCCGGTTCAACGCCCCCGGCTTTTCAGCTTGGGGCGTTTTTTTTGCGCTCGGCGCATGGCCAAGACACAGGCTACAGTCATGGCATGAACACCCTGCCCTCTGCCGCTACCCTGACGGCCACGCCCCTGATCGACAGCGACCACCCGGAGGTGATGGCATTTGCGCACCAGCACGCGCAAGGCCGCGACGACCGCGAACGGGCGGTGTCGCTTTATTTGGCGGTCCGTGATCAGTTCCGATACGACCCTTACCGCATTGACCTCTCACCCCAAGGCATGCGGGCCAGCTCGGTGATTGCACAAGGCTCGGGTTGGTGCGTGCCCAAAGCTGCCTTGATGGCTGCGGCCTGCCGTGCCGTGGGTCTGCATGCCCGCTTGGGCTATGCCGATGTGCGCAACCACCTTAGCACCGAGCGCTTGCGCCAGACCATGCAAACCGATGTATTCATCTGGCACGGCTATGCCGACATCTGGCTGGAAGGACAGTGGGTCAAGGCCACGCCCGCGTTCAACATAGAGCTGTGCGACAAGTTCGGCCTGTTGCCTTTGGAATTTGATGGACTGAGTGACTCGATTTACCACCCATTCGACAAAGCGGGCAACCGGCACATGGAATATGTGAACCAGCGCGGCACCTATGACGACATGCCGCTGGACCACATCGTGGCCGACTTCAAAACCGTCTACAGCGGCTGGATGGCCGAACACGACACCCTGCAAAACGCCAGTTTTCAGAACGACGTTGAGCGGGAAACACGCTAAGGCCTTTGCCGCGCCCATCGGGGGCACGAACACCACAAAGTTGCCAATACAAATATTGGATATGATTTTGATGAATCAATCATCAAAATCATCATGTCGAAATTATTCGCATTTTCAGCTTCCGTTTTGTTGTTGACGTCCCTGCACGCGCAGGACACGAGCCGCTCGGCTGCGATCACCGAGAAAAAATGCCTCAAAGACGCCGTGGGTGAAGCGGCTTGACGGGCGCTTGGCCCATCTCTCGGCTGCTTCGACAAACCCTGAACATCGTTTGGCTGGCGCTTGGGGTTCTGCCCCATGCCGGGGCCGATGAGCTGCAAGGCCGAGTGGTCAAGGTGGCTGACGGAGACACCGTCACCGTGCTGGATGCCCAACGCCAACAGCACGTGATTCGACTGGGCGGCATTGATGCACCTGAAAAAACACAGCCTTACGGACAAAAGTCCAAGGCGCACTTGTCACAGGCCGTGTTTCAGCAAACGGTGACCGTGGCATTTGACAAACGCGATCGCTATGGCCGCATCGTTGGCAAGGTGCTCGTCGGGGGTCAAGACATCAATCTGCAGCAAGTCCAAGCGGGTTGGGCTTGGCATTACAAACAATACCAACGCGAACAAAGCGCCGAAGACCGTCTCGTCTATGAAGAAGCGCAGCGCCAAGCGCGTGAAGCTCGCCAAGGCCTGTGGCAAGGACAAGGCCCCACCCGTCCGGAGCCACCTTGGGAATACCGTGCGCGCATGAAGTCTGAACGGCAAACGGCACAAAGCGACATCCCCCTGCTGGCCAGCAGCGCGCAATAGCCGCTTGCCAAGCCCTTAGTCGAGCAAGATCAGCCGGGGCGAACCATCTGACACGTGCTGGGCAAGCGCGCCTGCTCGGCCTTGATCTGCCGCACCACCTTGAAGCCGTAGCCCGAGCCTTCGACATCAAAAGGCACTCCGGGGCTGCCCTGGCGCTGCATCACGCCCACCACCAAAGGCTGCTGAAACTGGTGGTCTTCAGCTCGCATGAAGCCAGTTTGCCCGGCCATGCTGACGCGGGCCTTTTCAAGCGCCAGCGCCACGGCCACGGGCTCGGTGCTGCCCGCTTTTTCCACAGCTTGGGCCAGGGCCTCGACCATCAGCTGCATGCGCACATGCACATAGTCTTCTGAGGGTTTGGCAAAGCGCTGGCGGAACGATTGGTAAAACGCTTCGCTGGCCTTGCCAGGCACATTGGGCAACCAGTCGGCCACGGCGATCACGCGGTCCACACCGGCATCGCCCAGCGCCGCCGGTGCGCCCAACGCGTTGCCATAAAAGGTGTAGAACTTGCCTTCGTAGCCTGCCTCGCGGGCCGACTTGACCAAAAGCGTGAGGTCATTGCCCCAGTTGCCGGTGATGACCGCTTGCGCCCCGCTGGCCTTGATCTTGGCGGCATAAGGCAAAAAGTCTTTCACCCGGCCCATGGGGTGCAGCTCATCGCCGACCACTTTCACATCAGGGCGTTGCTTGGCCAGTTGGCGTTTGGCTTCGCGCAGCACGGCCTGGCCAAAGCTGTAGTCCTGCCCGATCAGGTAAACCGACTCGATTTTTTTGTCGGCCTGCAAGACCTGCATCAGGGCCGTCATGCGCATGTCGGCGTGGGCATCAAAGCGGAAGTGCCAGAAACTGCACTTCTCATTCGTCAGCGCCGGGTCCACCGCCGAGTAATTCAAAAACAACACGCGCTTGCTCGGTTCGCGTTCGTTGTGTTTGTTGATCGCATCAATCAGCGCGGCAGCATTGGCCGAGGAGTTGCCTTGCAAGACCACCTGCGCGCCGTCGTCAATGGCCGACTTGAGGGACGACAATGCCTCTTCGCTTTGACCTTTGCTGTCGTAACGCTCTAACACCATGGGGCGCATGCCCTGAGCGGTTTTGACACCGCCGCGCGCGTTCACCCGCTCCACCGCCCAAGCGATGTTGCGCACCACCGCTTCACCCGTGTTGCCAAAGGGGCCGCTCAGGCCCTCGATCAGCGCCAGCTTGATGGGGGCTGGCGATTGCGCTCCAGCGGGTGCCAAACAAAAAGCCGCAGCCAACAAAACCAGCGCACGACGGGAAGAGATCAAGGACAAACGCATATCAAAAATAGAACCCGCGCTCACACGGGTTAGGGCCGAAAGTCGCGCAGTTTAACGGCTCGGCTTAAACCAGTTCATGCAAAGGCCAGCGCGGCTTGACGTCGAAGCTGTAACGCGCCTCGGCCACTTGTGCACCCGACTGCAAACGCATGGCAGCGGCCATGGCGATCATGGCGCCGTTGTCGGTGCACAGGTGCAGCTCGGGGTAGTGCACGCGCACCTGCGCTTTGGCACAAGCGGCATTGAGCTGCGCACGCAACTCGCGGTTGGCACCCACGCCCCCAGCCACCACCAAACGCTTCATACCCGTGGCCTTGAGGGCGTTCATGGATTTTTTGACCAGCACTTCCACAATCGCCGCCTGGGTGGAAGCGGCCAAGTCGGCCCGCTCAGGTGCGCCCTCGGTGTGGGCAGCAGGGCCAATCTTCTGGCTTTGGGTGAGCACCGCCGTCTTGAGGCCGGCAAACGAAAAATCAAAGTCGCCACTGTGCAGCAAAGGCCGAGGCAGCTTGTAGGCCGACGGATCGCCCTGCTCTGCCAGGCGTGACAGGCCTGGGCCCCCCGGATAAGGCAAGCCCATGAGCTTGGCCGACTTGTCAAAGGCTTCACCTGCGGCGTCGTCAATGGTTTCGCCCAGCAGTTCGTAGCGGCCTACGCCATCCACGCGCATCAACTGGGTGTGGCCACCCGAGACCAACAAGGCAATGAACGGGAACTCGGGCGCATCGGTGCTCAAAAAGGGGGAGAGCAAATGGCCTTCGAGGTGGTGCACGCCCAGCACCGGCTTGCCCAATGAAGCCGCCAGCGCGCAGGCCACGCCAGAGCCCACCAGCAAGGCCCCAGCCAAGCCGGGGCCACGCGTGTAGGCCACCACGTCGATGTCGGCCAAAGTGGCCCCCGCCTCGGCCAGCACTTGGCGCGTGAGGGGCAACACCCGGCGGATGTGATCGCGGCTGGCCAGCTCGGGCACCACGCCACCATAGGCCTGGTGCATCTCGATCTGGCTGTAAAGCGCATGAGACAAGAGGCGCGGCAAAGCCTCGCCCGTGGTCTCCACCAGCGCCACTCCCGTTTCATCACAAGAAGATTCGATACCCAAAATTCGCATAACAGGTAGTTTAAGCGGGGCATGGGCCGCCGCTGGCGGCTTGTCCATAATCCTTGGCAGGACGAGCACGCACTTCAAAACCCCACCATGACCGCACTTCGACTGATTTCTTCCATGGCCACCAAGCCGCTGCTGGCCGATTTGGTGGCGCTGTACCAGGCACAGACCCCGGGCGTTCAAATCCAG
>JACCDW010359967.1_pt1 | contig 16843 bp, 9 predicted proteins | sample 7449781 | NCBI WGS metagenome assembly JACCDW01 (sample SAMN15323449, study PRJNA562643) | freshwater metagenome | isolation source: river surface water | place: USA:Blue River Watershed | collected 2017-08-18
ACGTTGCCGCTTCCCTAAAAACACCTCCAAGTCTATGTCCTACATCTTGACCATATAACAAAGCTTCAGGATGTTTCTTCAATATTTCTTCAACTGCAAACAATGCAGCATCAACCATCATAATTGGCTCTTTACCCTCTGGTGTTCTTTCACCTTTTTCTTCGGTAATTGGGGTAGGCGCTTCTATATGATCATATAGTGTTGAAGGATGAGGGTCTGCTGCCGCTTTTGCAGTTTCAAAATCAGCAAAAACCTTAGCCTTTGCTTTGATTGTAATTTCTTCTAAATTGTCGGAAGTTTCTGCCAAGCTCAAAAGCAACTGCTCCAATTTTGGCAATGGATCCTGACGCATTTGCTTTTCCAAATCGTCGCGGTACCATTCACTTCTCACACCGCTTGTATGGTGACCCAACAAAGGAACTTTAGCATGCACCAACATTGGTTCACGGTTGGTACGCACATAGTCAATGGCCCTCTTCATTTCGTCGTTACATTGAACAAAATCAGATCCATTGATACGAATTCTGCGCAAGCCTTTAAATCCTAAAGCGTATTCAAAAGCATCCATGGCGCGCATTTCATCGCCACTTGCAGAAATTCCCCAGTCGTTATCTTGCACCAAGAAAACAATGGGTAATTTATGTAGAACGGCCATTTGTAGGGCTTCCGAAACCTCGCCCTCAGTCATAGATCCGTCCCCCAAAGAAACCAAAACAATTGGTTTTTCGGCACTTGTAATTAAATTTTGTTCTTCTAAGTACTTAATACCATGCGCGGCACCCGTTGCAGGAATGACTTGCATCCCTGTAGCGCTGCTTTGGTGTGGCATTTTTGGCATATCAGGCCTTTTCAAAGAAGGATGAGAGTAGTAAGTTCTCCCGCCGCTGAACGGATCGTCGGCTTTCGCCAACAATTGCATCATGAGTTCAACCGGCTTCATACCCATTGAAAGCAACATACTTTCATCGCGGTAGTAAGGATATACAAAATCAATTGGTTTTAAATGAAAACCCGTTGCAATTTGAATGGCTTCATGTCCTTTCGATGTACTATGTACATATTTAGTAATTGGCCTATTTTCTTCATAAATCGCAGCCATTGCACGGGCAGTCTGCATCATATCCCATGCTTTTAAAAGAACATCTTTTTCAACCATTGTTTTACAAGTGCAAGTTTACGCATTTTTGCGATTTTTATTCGTATTGATTTTTGCAAGTTTTGCAAAGCTTGTTATTTTATTAAAATCAAAACTCTTATCTTGCACAAATTATTGTTGATTGACTTATGATTAGAACCTTACTGATTACACTTTTTTTCATAGGATTTACACCGCTATTTTCACAAAATTCTATTCAAGGGAAAATAACCGATAAATCCACTCAAAAAGGCATTTCGGCTAGTATTTACAATACCTCAGCTGAATTATTAGCCGAATCTAACGAAGACGGCGAATTTACCCTTCCAAGTAAACCCGCCGATCAAACAAAATTCACCGTGAATGTTCAAGGTGAAACCTTTGAAGTCACCTATCAAAATGAAAATCCTTGGAACATCGTTCTCACTTTGGATTTGCAAAAATTAGGTCAAGTCAACATCAAACAAAACCGACTAAAAGAAAAACTGAAAGAATCACCGCTCACCGTTGAAACCATGAGCGCTCAAAGTATCAAAGAAACTCCAGCCAGCGATTTTTATGAAGCGCTTGGGCACTTAAAAGGAGTGGATGTTACTTCGGCAAGTTTAGGATTTAAAATCGTCAATACCCGAGGCTTTAATAGTACCTCCCCTGTGAGAACCCTTCAAATTATTGATGGGGTCGATAACCAAAGCCCCGGTTTGAATTTTTCCCTTGGAAACTTTCTCGGTGCATCTGAATTGGATGTGAACAACCAAGAAATTGTGGTTGGAGCAAGTTCTGCATTCTATGGTCCAGGTGCCTTTAACGGTGTCATTAGCATCACCACAAAAGACCCTTGGAAAACACCAGGATTTAGCTATAAAATTAAAGTGGGTGAACGTCAGTTAATGGAAAATGCACTCCGTTATGCCCATGTTTTTAAATCTAAGAAGGGACGTGACCTCATTGCCATCAAAGCAAATTTTTACTACATGAAAGCCTACGATTGGGAAGCTACAAATGCTGACCCAGTGAAAGGCACTTTGCACAATGCAAACAATCCTGGCGGATACGACGCGGTTAACCGCTATGGAGACGAACTCCCCGGTCCAGGTGAATATAATAAAACTTCCCTCACTGGCATGTTCGATTTCCCTGGTTTAGGCCAATTTTATAGAGAAGGATATTGGGAAAAAGATATTGTAGACTACAATACTTACAATTTAAAATCCTCATTTACACTCGCTGCTAAACCATTCAGAAACAAATCAATGGAGTTCATCTACCAAACCAATTTTGGTATGGGAACAACAGTGTATCAAGGCGACAATAGATATAGCTTGAACGACATTCAATTCTGGCAAAATCGATTTGAATTCAAACATAAAAATGGATTTGTTAGGGTCTATGCCACTCAGGAAGATGCAGGAAATACTTACGATGCCGTTTTTACAGCCTTAATTTTACAACAAAAATCTAAACCTGCCGATTTGTGGGGTGGCGATTATCAAAGTGCTTGGAAAACATATTATGTAAACAAGATGAAAAAATTACCCGGCTATCCGGTCATCTTCCCTTTTCAAAATCCTCAAGGTTTTGCTGATAGTGTAAATATGGTTGTGAACAACAACAAAGACCTCATTCAGCAATGGCAAAATGAATGTCGTAAAATAGCCAATAAATGGTCCAATTTTCAAAATAGACCGCACAATTCTGCAACCTACGACAGATATGAAGTGGGTACATACCGCTTTGATTCTTTAAAGAACGACATTACAAACCGCAAAAGTTTTGGTGAAGGTGGAAGTGGATTTTTCGACAAAAGTGCATTGTACCATGCACAAGCAGAACATCGATTTAACTTTGGCAAAAGAAACCAACTTGTCATTGGTATGAACGGCCGACTTTATCGCCCCAATACCCAAGGAACCATTTTTTCTGACACCAATGGACGTATCATTCAAAACAGCGAATTTGGTGCCTACACTGGTTATGAAAACAAGTCTTTCAATGATAAATTGAAAATCAATGCCACATTCCGCGTTGATAAAAACATAAACTTTCCTTACATTTATTCTCCAGCATTATCTGCAGTTTACACACCCGACAAAACCACATATTACAGACTCTCACTCACAAGTGGTGTGCGTAACCCAACACTCGCCGACCAATACCTCTATTATAATGTGGGACGTGCCATTTTGTTAGGAAATATCAGTGGTTATAAAAACTTGGTAACATTGTCGTCATTGAGCGATTATTTCTTAGATCCTATTAAAGATGTAAAGAAATTGAAATACTTCAATGTTGATCCAGTAAGACCGGAAAAAGTAAAAAGCATTGAATTTGGGTATAAATCGTTCTTGTTTGACAACAAAATTAACATCGATTTAAGCACCTATTATTCTTACTATGTTGATTTTATAGGATATAAAATTGGATTTGATCCAAAGTTCAACAATATATTAACCAATGAAATTATTGGGGGACAAGTCTACCGTATTGCAACCAATGCAACCACTGCTGTAACCACCATGGGTGCTTCCGTTGGTATGAATTACTTTTTTAAGGAAAAATATACCGTTGGATTTAACTATTCATTCAATCAATTGAACAAAACCGACAATGCAGACCCAATTATCCCTGCATTCAACACTCCGAAAAACAAATTCAACGTGAGTTTTGGTGGTTCACAATTGGACATCAAAAAGTTGAAACTAGAACATATTTCGTTTAACTTAAACTTCAAATGGATAGAAGGATTTGTTTATGAAGGTTCACCGCAATTCACTGGCGACGTTCCCACTTATTGGATGATAGACGCAATGATTTCCAAGGAACTTCCAAAGTATCATGCGCAAATTAAATTGGGTGCTTCTAACCTCACAAACAATTTGGCGCTTCAAGTATACGGTGGCCCAAGAATTGGCAGAATGGCCTACTTGAGCTTGTTATTTGATATTTCACATGCCGACATGAAAAATAATAAGTAAAAAATAAAATTTATTAAATACATTTGTCATAAATATAATTCAATCAATAAACTATGAAAAAACAGATACTATTACTTTCAATTGCGTTTACATCTGCTTGTGCTTGGGCACAAACGCGTTTTGTAGACAACGTTTTGACACCCTCACAAGTGAGTGTTACTCCAAACGTAACTTATGCTCAAAACTACACTGTGTTATATGGCGACATCGACACAACTAAACCTGGACCTCAATTTAGGTTAGAATCTTTAAAAATGGATGTGTATACTCCAACTGATGGGTCTACAAACCGTCCGTTGATTATTTATTTACACACTGGTAGCTTCTTGCCTCGTTATATCAACAAAACTCCTGTTGGATTTAAAGACGACAGTGCTACTGCTGAAATGTGCCGTCAATTTGCACAAAAAGGTTATGTAGTTGCAAGCATTACTTACCGTCAAGGTTGGAACCCTACATCTTCTGATGAAACTGTACGTCGTTCTACAATTATCAATGCAGCTTACAAAGGTGTTCAAGATTTGAGCTCTTGTATTCGTTGGTTCAAATCAAATGTGGCTTCTTTTGGAAACACTTTCAGTGTAGATACTACCAAAATTTGCACAGGTGGTCAAGGTACTGGTTCATATATCACATCTGCTTTCGCTTCAATTGATAAGCAAAGTGAAATTAAAATTGCTAAATTCAGAAATCCTTCTACAGGTGCTATTTTTGTAAATGATACCATGTGGGGTGATCGTTTTGGTTTCGGTGGATACCCTGGCTTCAACATGAGCAACACTCCTGGTCATACTTCAAACGCTCAAGTTGCTTTCGCAATTGGTGGTGCTTTGGGCGATAGCTCTTGGATGAATGCTGGTGAAATTCCATTGATTTGGTCGCATTCAGTTTACGATCCTTTTGCTCCTTATACAACTGGTATGGTTAACGTACCAGGTACAACTTTACAAGTTGTTGAAGTTTCTGGTGGTCACGATGTTATGGCTCGTTGCCAACGTCTTGGAAACACTGCTCCTTATAAAGGTAAAGTTATGGACGATTACACCCGTGCCGCTAACGTTTTCAACCAAGGTATTGATGGTCTTTACCCTGTTGTTGGTATGTTGAACGCTTCTGGTCCTTACGAATGGTGGGATACTAACAAAATCAAAATGTTACCTCCTCAATATTATGATGTTCCAACAATCTTAGGTGGTGCTAAAGCTTCTAATCCTTACATGAGCAAAGCTCGCGCTTTAACTCACATCGATACTTTGCAACATTACTTCGCTCCTCGTATCGCTGTTTCTTTAGGTTTGGTGGCTTCTGTTGGTGTTGAAAACACAAACTTAGGTTCTAACGTAACAATCGCTCCTAACCCTGCTAAAAATCATTTGATCATCCACAACAACTGGGATAACAACAAATTAAATGCTGCTTCTATCTACGATATGAATGGTAGAATGGTTCAAAAATTATTCGTTACTGGTAACCATAACGTTTACAACTTGAATCTTCCTGCTGGTCTTTATGTTGTGCAAATGCAATTCGACAATGGAACTGGCACTAAAAAATTAGTGATCGAATAATCCTAACTTTTTAATATACTGAATTTAAAGGGGTGCACACAATGCACCCCTTTTCTTTTGTACTTGCCATAAAAATCGCGTATTTTTGCACCTTTATCGATTTTAACCCATTTTATCCATGTATTCAACCCTTAAAAACCTTAATTGGCCCGAGATAGAAAAAGAAATCCTTGAATTTTGGGATTCCGAAAATATCTTTCAATTAAGCGTAAACCAACGCCCAGAAAATAATACCTTCACATTCTTTGAAGGACCTCCTTCAGCGAACGGTATGCCCGGTATTCACCACGTTATGGCCCGCGCAATGAAAGATATTTTCTGTCGTTATAAAACACTCCAAGGTTTTAGAGTTGCCCGCAAAGCAGGTTGGGATACACATGGACTTCCAATTGAGTTGCAAGTTGAAAAACGACTTGGAATTCGTAAAGAAGATATCGGTACCAAAATTTCCCTCGAAGACTACAACAAAGAATGTAGAACCGATGTGCTCATGTTCAAAGATAAATGGGATGAACTTACGCATAGAATCGGATTTTGGGTCGACCTTAGCGATCCTTACATCACCTACGAAAATAACTACATCGAAACCCTTTGGTATCTTTTAAAACAGCTTCATGAAAAAGGTTTCCTTTACAAAGGATACACCATTCAGCCATTTTCACCAGCTGCAGGTACAGGTTTAAGCTCGCATGAATTGAACCAACCTGGTACTTACCAAAACGTTAAAGATACCACCATTGTTGCCCAATTTAAAAAGGCAAATACAGAAAATGAATATTTCTTGGCTTGGACAACTACGCCATGGACATTGCCGAGTAACACTGCATTGGCCGTTGGTGAAAATATCCAATACGAAGACATTCAAACATTTAACCAATACACCGGTGAACCTATCATTGTTACCTTGGCTTCGGCTTTGAAAGGAAAATACTTCCCTGCTGAAAATGAAAATGGTGATTTTGAGGGATATACCCTGGGTCAAAAAAATATCCCTTGGAAAACCTTAAGAACTTCCCTCGGAAAAGATTTGGCCGGAACCCGTTACGAACAACTTCTTCCATATGCACAACCAGAATCTGGTGATGCCTTCAAAGTTGTTATTGGCGATTTTGTAAGCACCGAAGATGGTACCGGTATCGTTCACATTGCTCCAAGTTTTGGTGCCGATGACTTTAGAACTGCCAAAGAAAATGGCATTGGCGCGTTAACCCTGGTTGACAAAAAAGGCCGTTTCATTGACTGTGTAACCGACTTTGCAAATGAATTTGTGAAGGAAGCATACCTCACCGACGATGAAAAAGCCGAAGAAGCTGCCAAACAAGGTCGCGAAAAATACCTCGGCGTCGATGAGCGTATTGCCATCAAACTGAAAACCGAAAACAAAGCGTTTAAGGTTGAAAAATACGAACATACCTACCCTCATTGCTGGAGAACCGATAAGCCAATTTTATATTACCCTCTCGAAAGCTGGTTTATCAAAACAACTGCAGTTAAAGACCGTTTGGTTGAATTGAATAAAACCATCAACTGGAAACCCAAAAGTACCGGTGAAGGTAGATTTGGTAACTGGCTTGAAAACCTTGTAGATTGGAACCTAAGTCGTTCAAGATTCTGGGGAACTCCACTCCCAATTTGGAGAACTGAAGACGGTACCGAAGAAAAATGTATTGGAAGCATCGATGAGCTAAAATCTGAAATTCTGAAAGCCAATGCTGCATTAAACTTAGATCAAAATCCTGATGAAGCTACTTTAGACCTTCACAGACCATACGTTGATAGAATTACTTTGGTAAGTGCTTCGGGCACACCAATGACAAGAGAAACGGATTTAATAGACGTTTGGTTCGACAGCGGCGCAATGCCTTATGCCCAATGGCACTGGCCGTTCGAAAACAAAGATATTTTTGAAAAGAATTTTCCTGCAGACTTCATTGCTGAAGGTGTTGACCAAACCCGTGGTTGGTTCTTCACCCTTCACGCCATTGGTGTAATGCTATTTGATAATGTTGCCTTTAAAAACGTGATTGCCAATGGTTTGGTGCTCGACAAAAACGGCAACAAAATGAGTAAACGACTAGGAAACGCTGTTGATCCTTTCACAACGGTAGAAAATTACGGCGCCGATGCTTTGCGTTGGTACATGTCTACAAACTCACAACCTTGGGACAATCTGAAATTCGATACCGATGGTGTGGTTGAATCGCAACGTAAATTCTTAGGAACACTTTACAATACCTATAGCTTTTTTGCGATTTATGCAAATATTGATCAGTTTGTTTTCCGCGAAAATCACCAAACTCCAGTTGCATCTCGTTCAGAGTTAGACCGTTGGATCTTGAGCAAACTCAACTCTCTCATTTTAGAGGTTACAGAGGCTTTAGACGATTACGACCCTACAAAAGCAGCACGTGCCATTGAAGAATTTGTGAGTGAACAGTTGAGCAATTGGTATGTTCGTTTGTCGAGAAGGGTATTCTGGAAAGGTGAAATGAACGCCGACAAGCAAGCAGCTTACGAAACGCTTTATACTTGCTTAGATACCATTAGCCGCATGATGTCGCCAATTAGTCCATTCTTCTCAGATTGGTTATACCGCAACCTCAATGCGCCAATTATAGTAAACAACGAAGCTCCAAAATCGGTACATTTAACCAATTGGCCAGTTGTGAATCAAGCCTCAATTCAGGTAGAATTGGAAATGCAAATGCAACGCGCTCAAACCATTTGCAGCCTAGTTTTATCCCTCCGAAAAAAGGAAAAAATCAAGGTTCGTCAACCGTTGCAAAAAATGCTCATCCCTGCATTGACACCACAAATGAAATCGCAAATAGAACATGTTGCAACACTCATTCAAAGCGAGGTCAATGTAAAAGAAATCGAATATTTAGAAGCCGATAACGCATTGTTGGTGAAGAAAATAAAACCAAACTTCAAAACTTTGGGTAAGGTTTTAGGTCCTCACATGAAAGCCATGTCGGCAATTGTAGATGCCTTCACACAAGATCAAATTCGCGAGATAGAAACCTCTGGAAAAATTGAAGTGATGTTGAATGAAGAAACCTTCACTTTGAATTTGGCCGACGTTGAAATCATGACACAAGACATGCCAGGTTGGTTGGTTACATCGGAAGGAGATACTACGGTAGCACTAGATATTACCATCTCGGAAGCATTGTTGCAAGAAGGTATCGCGAGAGAATTGGTGAATAGAATTCAGAATCTAAGAAAAGAATTGGGATTTGAAGTGACAGATAAAATCAAAGTTGAATATTCTGGCTCTGAACAACTTACCAACAGCGTAAATCAATTTAACGCTTATATTTGCAGTGAAGTTTTGGCAACTGAAATTAACTTTGTAGATGCGTGCAAAACGCATGAAACCGATGTAAATGAAGAAGCTGTTTACTTAAATTTAATGAAATAACCGATTACAATCCAATCAATAAAATGGAAAAAACACGTTACACCGACGAAGAATTGGAAGAATTCAAAGAGATCATTTTGCAAAAGTTAGAAGTTGCAAAAGCTGAATTTCGCACCTTACAAGGAAACTTAAAAGACGGTAATGAAAATGGCGCTGATAGCACCAACAACAATTATTTAACTTTAGACGATGGTGCCGATACCGCGGAAAAAGAGAATTTGAATCAACTTGCTGCTCACCAACTAAAGTTCATTAAGAACTTAGAAGCAGCCATGGTTCGTATTCAAAACAAAACCTACGGTATTTGTAAAACCAGTGGTAAACTCATTCCTAAAGAACGTTTACGTGCTGTGCCGCATACCACACAAACCATTGAAGCTAAATTAAAAAAATAAACTTTTGAACCCTAGCAATTCAAAATGGTATCAGTCACCAAAATTTTGGTGGGCTTTTGGTGTGCTCTTTGCTGCCATCCTGATCGATCAAATCATTAAAATTTATATCAAAACCAATTTCATCTATGGCGAATCTTATCCCATTTTTGGAAATTGGTTTAAACTCTATTTCATTGAAAATGAAGGCATGGCCTTCGGTATGAAACTCTTTGGTGGGGGTACAATTGGTAAATTGGTGCTCACTTTCTTTAGAATCATTGTTTCAATTTTTGGCGTTTATTACCTCATTGCTATCATTCGCAAAAAAGAACATACAGGACTACTTATCGCCGTTTCTTTGGTTCTCGCGGGAGCCATTGGCAATATCATCGATTCTGTATTTTACGGTTATTATTTTGGAGATCGCAATTTACTCCCCTGGGAAAGCACCAGCCATTACATCAATACTTATGGTGGTCAATGGTTTGAGGGACATGTGGTTGACATGTTTTACGCACCCATGTGGGAAGGGGTTTTGCCAAGTTGGATCCCTTTTTGGGGTGGTGATTTCTTCACTTTTTTTGCCCCTATTTGGAACTTCGCCGATGCTTGCATTACAGTGGGTGTGGTCATTATGATCATTGGACAAAAACAATTTTCATTGCCTTCCCCTAGCATTCTTTTTGAAAAACCAAACACACAACAAAACATTCAACATTCTGAACCCATTGCTAAACCTACAACAAGCACCGAATCAGAATCAGAAATAAATCAATCCGAAAATTAGTCCTTTCAGCATACAAAAGTTAATTTTGCAAACATTTCCATGGAACTTTCATTAAACGAACAACAGTTATTACGCCGTCAATCTCTTGAGCAATTGAGAGCTATGGGCATTGATCCTTATCCAGCAGCACTCTTCCCAGTTAACGCAACTGCGGAAGAAATTAAATCTGAATTTCCTGAAAATCCAGATAAATTTAAACAAGTGGTGGTTGCAGGTCGTATGATGGCAAGAAGAATCATGGGAAAAGCAGCTTTTGCTGTGCTTCAAGACAGTACTTCTAAAATTCAAGTGTATGTAAACCGCGACGAAATTTGTCCCTCAGAAGACAAAGAGCTCTACAACACTGTATTCAAGAAATTGCTCGATATTGGCGATTTTATTGGTGTTGAGGGATATGTTTTCACCACACAAACCGGTGAAACATCTATTCACGCCTCTAAAATTACCCTCCTTTCAAAATGCTTAAATCCACTGCCACTTCCGAAAGAAAAAGACGGTGTGATTTTCGACGCGTTCACCGATCCAGAATCTCGCTACCGCATGCGTTACGTTGATTTGGTGGTGAACTCTCAACATAAAGAAACCTTCATCAAAAGAAGTAAAATTGTTCAAAGCTTGAGAAATACCTTCAACAACCAAGGTTACTTGGAAGTTGAAACCCCTATTTTGCAAAGCATTCACGGTGGCGCTGCCGCTCGTCCTTTCGAAACACATCACAACGCTTTAGATATGAAATTGTATTTGCGTATTGCAAATGAATTGTATCTCAAACGACTCATTGTTGGTGGTTTTGATGGTGTGTACGAATTTGCTAAAAACTTTAGAAATGAAGGGATCGACAGAACCCACAATCCTGAATTTACAGGATTAGAAATCTATGTGGCTTACAAAGATTATTTCTGGATGATGGACTTCGTTGAGGAAATGATTGAAAAGTGTGCAATGGATGTAAATGGCACAACCACTGCCCATGTGGGTGAAAATGAAATCTCATTCGCACGTCCTTACCAACGTTTAACCATGGCCGAATCGATCATGAAATACGCAAACTTTAACATTGAAGGCAAAACAGAAGCTGAGTTAGGAGAATTTGCGAAGTCTATTGGTTGCGAAGTAACGTCTCAAATGGGTTATGGTAAGCTTGTAGATGAAATTTTTGGTGCATCTGCCGAAAAACACCTCATACAGCCAACCTTTATCACCGATTATCCAATTGAAATGAGCCCATTAACCAAAAAGCACCGTAGTAAAGAAGGATTGGTTGAGCGTTTTGAGCTTTTTGTAAACGGAAAAGAAATTGCAAACGCATACAGTGAGTTGAACGATCCAATTGAGCAAAAAGCTCGTTTCGAAGAGCAATTGGTTTTGGCAGCACGTGGCGATGAAGAGGCAATGGCAATGGATTTAGATTTCATTCGCGCGCTAGAATACGGCATGCCGCCTACAAGTGGCTTGGGTGTGGGTATTGATCGTTTAACGATGATGTTAACCAATCAATCATCAATCCAAGAGGTGCTTTTCTTCCCTCAAATGCGACAAGAAAAATTCGATTAAGCGATGTTCGAAATTGGTGAAGAAGAATTGCTCATTTTGGGCCTTTTGATTCATGTAGAATTGGCAGAAAGCGTGATTCTAGAATCCAAATTACCCGAAAAAGTGGGCATCGACATTATCCGTCAGCTATTTCACCACGGGTATATAAAATCGTTTAGCCAACAAAATATTCGTCAAATTTCATTTGATGTAGACACCATCAAGCAAACGAGATTTCAAGTTACTGCAAAAGGATTGGATACCCTCACTGAGGGCAATGTTAAATAACCTTTAAAACATAACAATTGTTCGACCAAACTTTTTGAAAGAACATTTGTTATGTTTATATTTGCAATACTTGAAGTATATTGGATAATACCAACTAACACTATGCCTGAAACAGCTAAAATTATTCTAGAGGGGAAAGAAATCGAATTACCCGTTATTCATGGATCTGAGGGCGAAAAAGCCATCGATATCAACAAATTAAGAGATCTTACAGGTTATATCACCATCGACATTGGGTATAAAAATACAGGTGCAACAACCAGTAAAATTACATTCCTAGATGGAGAAGAGGGCATTTTACGCCACCGTGGTTATAACATCGAAGATTTAGCTGATAAGTGTTCTTTCTTAGAAGTTTCTTACTTGTTACTTCACGGTGAATTACCTACCGCTGCCCAATTACAAGATTTTGAAGATAAAATCTCTGAACATACCCTTGTAAACGAAGGTTTAGAAGCAATGTTCAAAGCATTTCCTACTGGATCACATCCAATGGGGCAACTTAGCAGCATGATTTCTGCGCTTAGTTTGTTCTACCCAAAAAGCTTAAATCCACACAGAGATGAGGATGCAATTAACCGTACTGTCATTCGTTTGCTTGCTAAAATGCCTACCATCTGTGCCATGATCTATAAAAAACGTCACGGACATCCTATCGTTTTCCCAAGAAACAATATGGATTATGTGACCAACTACCTCAACATGACCTTCGGTCAAGTTACAGAACCAGATTATACTCCAGATCCAGTGATTGTAAGTGCAATGAACAAATTGCTCATCCTTCATGCCGATCACGAGCAAAACTGCTCTGCTAGCACTGTGCGTATGGTAGGTAGTAGCCAATCTAACCTTTATAGCTCTATCTCTGCCGGTATCAACGCCCTTTGGGGTCCGTTGCACGGTGGTGCGAACCAAGAAGTTCTTGAAATGCTTGAGCAAATTAAAAATGATGGTGGTGATGTTGAAAAATGGATCAACAAAGCAAAAGATAAAAATGACTCTTTCCGTTTGATGGGATTTGGTCACCGTGTATACAAAAACTTCGACCCTCGTGCTAAAATTATCAAAAAAGCATGCGACGATGTTCTTGCTAAATTAGGTGTGAACGACCCAATTTTGGAAATTGCTAAAAAATTAGAAGAAACTGCTCTCAATGATCCTTACTTCGTTGAAAGAAAATTATTCCCGAACGTAGATTTCTACTCAGGAATTATCTATAGAGCTCTTGGTTTCCCAACCGATTTCTTCACAGTGTTGTTTGCTCTTGGCCGCCTTCCAGGTTGGATTAGCCAATGGCAAGAAATGCGCCGTGAAAAACAACCAATTGCACGCCCTCGCCAAATTTATACCGGTGAAGCCCCTCGTGCTTTCGTTGAAATGAAAGACCGTTAACCTATTTAATGCAATACCAAAAACCCTCAGCATCTGTTGAGGGTTTTTTTTTGCCCCCTTCGTCGATTATTTTAACCATTCACCAACCTTTTTCCCCTTTCTCTGTTCATATAAGTAACTTTGCACCAAATGTTTCGGAAATTCCTATTTTTTACAACCCTACTCATACTTTCTAACACCCTTTTCGGTCAAAAATTAACTCTGAGCGGATACGTTAAGGATAGCTCAAGTGGCGAAACCATCAACAACGCCGTTATCTCTGTTAAAAATTCAAAGACTTCTGCTGTGACCAACAGCTTCGGATTCTTTAGTTTGACCCTCACCCCCGGAAATTGGAACCTCCAAGTTTCTGCAAGTGGCTTCAATCAATTAGAATACCCATTGTCCCTCAATAAAGATGAACAAATCATTTTCGCACTGTTGCCCGAAGCCGAATCCTTCAAGGAAATCAATATTCGCGCAAAAAGAAACGACAATGTCAAGAAAATCGATATCTCTACCCAAAGTATCAGCGGTAAAACCATAAAGAAAATTCCAGCATTTTTGGGGGAAGCCGACGTCATCAAAAGCATTCAACTTCTGCCTGGAGTCACTACCGTGGGTGAAGGAGCTTCCGGATTCAATGTAAGGGGTGGTGCAATCGATCAAAATCTAGTGCTTATGGACGATGCTCCAGTCTTCAATTCCGCCCATCTCTTTGGCTTCTTTAGTATTTTTAATCCCGATGCCGTAAAAGATGTGCAACTCATCAAAGGTGGAATTCCCGCCAATTACGGTGGTAGACTAAGCTCAGTGCTCGATGTCATTACCCGCGATGGTAACAAAAAAGCCTATCAAGCAAGCGGCGGTGTAGGTACCATTTTTAGCCGTGGAACATTTGAAGGTCCCATCGTTAAAAATAAAGCAAGCTTCCTCGTTTCAGCCCGTAGAAGTTACATCGATTTACTTGCAAAGCCATTTTTACCAGCCAACTTAAGTGGTTCACAATTCTATTTTTACGACTTTACGGCTAAGATCAACTATTCACATAAACGCAATTCATTCTTCATTTCATCTTATATTGGCGATGACGCTTTTTCTGCAGCAAACGCCTTTGGCGTAAAATGGGGAAACTCAGTTGTGACCGCCCGTTGGAACCACGTTTTCAATAAAAAACTCTTTTCCAATTTCACTTACTATTACAGCCGTTACCGATATAACCTAGAATTTAACGCCAACGACGATGCCTCTTTCAATTGGAATAGCTACATTGTAAACAATACAGTTAAAAGTGATTTTAAATACTACTTAAGTCCTAAGGTAGAACTTGGTACCGGTGTTCAATCAACGTATTATACGTTCATTCCAGGCGACGCCGTTTCTGTAAACCAAGGAAAAACATTTAATTTTAGTTTGCCCAATAAATATGGAATGGAAAATTCCACCTACATCACAGGAGATATAAACGCAAATGGCAAATTTTCGTTGCGTGCGGGACTCCGAGCAAGCCAATTCTTATACCTCGGTAAAGGAACAGTGTTTGTTTACAAAGAAGCCTTTATGATTGGTCAAAGAAGGGCCGTTGACCAAAGTAAATCCTATGAAGCCGGCAACAACGAAGTCATCAAGAACTACCTCAATTTAGAACCGCGTTTGGGCTTCAAATTATCAGTCGATAAAACAACCTCTGTGAAGGGTGGCTACAATAGAATGGTACAGAATTTGCATCTGATTTCAAACACCGCTGCCAGCGTGCCTTTCGACGTTTGGACTCCTTCCACCAACAACATTAAACCTGAAATTGCCGACCAATATACCATTGGATATTTCAAGAACCTTGGAAAAGACCAAGAATACGAAACTTCCATTGAAACCTATTATAAAAACATGCAAAACCAAGTCGATTACATCGACGGTGCCCAACTCCTACTCAATCGCTTGCTTGAAGGAGAGTTGCTTTCGGGCATTGGTAGGGCTTATGGATTGGAACTTTATGTTAAGAAAAATTCTGGAAACCTAACTGGTTGGATCAGCTACACCCTTTCAAAAAGTGAAAGAAAAGTTGTGGGTATCAACGATGGTAATTGGTATGCCAACCGTTTCGATCGTTTGCACAATTTATACATTGTGGCACAATATAAACTCAATAGCAAATGGGATCTTGCGGCAAACTTTGTTTTCAGCACAGGAACGCCAACCACTTTTTACACAGGTCAATACACAGTACAAGGTTATACCATTCCCGATGCCGGCAACAATGCAAGAAACAACGTAAGAAATCCCAATTATCACCGCTTAGATTTATCGGCAACCTACACTGTTTCGAAAAAGAAAAACTGGGAATCGAGTTGGGTCTTTTCGGTCTACAATGCCTACAACCGCAGAAATCCTTTCTCAATTTACTTCGATACAGATTACGGCAATTTAGGTCAAAACAAGGCCATTCAATTTAGTGTCATTGGCAGCATTGTTCCTGCCATTGCGTATAACTTTAAATGGAACTAATGATGAAGCAGTTAAGAATTACATTATTCACCCTCACCGCAATTTTTGCTTTCAGCTCTTGCGAAGATGTTATCGACGTAACCGTTGAGCAAAATCAGGTTAAAATGGTTATCGATGCCTTCATTAACAACCTCGACACCGTTCAAAACATCAGAATCACAAAAAGTATTCCCTACTTCAATCCCTCAAATACAGAACCACCGGTAACAAATGCCACAGTGATCCTTGTAGATTCTGCAACGTTTAAAATATTCCCTTTCATTCATTTGAAGGACGGCAACTACCAGTGGAAACCGAATAAAAGCAGTGGCGATACGTTTGTGGTAGGAAACACATACGCCCTTTTGGTCATCACACCTGAGGATACATTGTTAAGCTTTACGAAGTTAAATCCGACTGTGGATCGCATTGACAGTCTCCGCACAATTACCTCAATTGACAACGGACCACCAGTTAAAAATCCGGGAAGATATGCTGAATTATTTGCCAAAGACAGACCAGAGCCTGGAAATTATTATTGGATCAAAACTTTCCGCAACGATACGTTTGTGAGTGAAATTCAAAAGTTGAACATATCACAAGACATGGGCAATGGTTCACAGGTGAACGGCGATATTTTCATTTATCCGAAGCGTTTTAATGGCTTGAATATTTTCCAAAAACCATATCAAGATGGAGACACAGTGAGGGTAGAAATACATTCTATCACGCAGTTGGCATATTTCTGGTTCAACTTGGTTGTGAACGAAAACCGCAACAGGGGTTTATTTGCCACACCACCGGTAAACATTCCTAATTATTGTTATTTCAGGGTATCGTTCACTGATCCAAGCAATCCATTTAGCTTCAAAATAAAGGATCCCAAAAATCCACCACCTGTTGC
>JACCDW010093908.1_pt1 | contig 16840 bp, 17 predicted proteins | sample 7449781 | NCBI WGS metagenome assembly JACCDW01 (sample SAMN15323449, study PRJNA562643) | freshwater metagenome | isolation source: river surface water | place: USA:Blue River Watershed | collected 2017-08-18
AAACATATTGTTTAAAGTTTCATATGTTTCTTCATTTAATTCAATACTATCTTCGTTAAATTGTCTTTGTAAAGTACTTGCTAAAACTATTTTAACATTATCACTATAAATAGTTTCTAATAATGAAAATACATTAACTAGTTTAGATGAACCTCTATATTTATTCACATCAGTTTCATTATAAGAATATAATGAACCTATTAAATATAAATTTATAGATGTGTATGTGTGATTAGTTTTTTTTATTTGATTTAAATAATCATTATCTAATACAACTTCATTTATAATATTAACATATGATGGTTTATTTGAATATTTTATAGAAATTGAATGATTTAATATATATTTAGTTTCAAGATTTGGTCTTATACTATTAAAAAATCCAATATCATCAATTACTATAGTATTTGCTTTACTAGTATCTGTTACTCGAGTGAATTTCACTTTTTCACTAAATTGTTTTAATTTATCTCGAGTAATATTATCTTTACCAAAACAAACTATATCTCCATCTTCTACTTTATTAGTAGATAATTCTTTTAATCTAAATTTAACTAAATTTAAATTTTCTTCAGTTATACCTATATGAATATAATTATTATTAACATTAAGTTTATTAGTATTCCATTGGAGATAACCCGGTTTATATACTTCTATTTTTGGTTTCATATTATTTCATTAAATATTGAACTAATTCTTTTTGTAACATTAATTTAGCAAACGCTTTACTATTACCATTATATATTGATTTTACAATATGGTATTTTAAATCAACAGCAAATATATCTTCAGTAATTAATGATGTTAATCGTTTAACTAAAGCTTCATCTACTGAGTTATTAGCGGCATAATGTAATGTATAGTTGATAATCCTTGTAGATAATGTTGAAGCAATATCAGCTCTATATTCTTTTTTAGTTCCAATATTACCTTTTAATTCACCTAAAATATATTTTTCATTTTCATGAAATAATACATCTTGAATAGATACTAATTTATCTAATTTATTATTAATGAATACACTAAATAATGTTGCAAATTCCACTCCTACACTACCTTCTCCAATCATTTGGATTAATGGTAATGTTTTTTCAAATGAATCAATTGAAGATATTGAATTAAAAAACATTGATGTACTTCTTGGATTAACATTTTTGTCAATTAATTCAGGATGTAATAACATAAAGTTGATACATCTACTATCAATTCCATTTTGTTCAGCCCATTCCGCCCAACATTTAACATCATATTTTAAATTAACTGAAATGAATCGTGTTTTTTGTGCGGAGTCGATTGTATTAACAATATAATCATCTGTATCAGGATTACTTGTTAATATGATATGCCAATCTTTAGGTAATGTCCAACTGATATATTGTTGTCTATCTATTAATTCCATTACAGCTTGAATGAATCTCATATCAGCTCTATTCCAGTCATCTAATAATAAGATACCACCTGATGATTTTCCACTAATCCATTCTGGTGGGCAATAACTCATTCTATTTTTACCGGTAAATTTGTATCCTTGTTTTGTATATTCTTCAACTGCGTGTTCATCAATCCAAATACATGTCTCATCTTCATTTTGACATACTTCAAATTGACGGATTGGAAAACCTACTAAGTCACCTAATTCCTCAATTTGAGCTAAATTCAATTTAATAAAATTTAAATCTAATTCTTTTGCTAATTGAATAATAGATGAAGTTTTACCAATACCACTTTCACCTACAACTTCAACACTTACTACAGGTTTACCTTGTTCTTGTAAGAATCGGTTGTTAGAGATGATGTGATTTAAAAAATCCTTTAATTCTTTTGGATTTAATGACACTTGGGATACTACTTTACCTTTTTTATTTGCCATAACTTTAATTTTTTTAATTTCTTTATACCTAAATATAACAAAGATCCTCCAAGAGGCCAAACATTTTTACTCAAGAGTTCGTAAAAATTCCTCATTGAACGCTTTTTCGTACAATTTTAGGTTCTCTTTGTAAAGAGTCATGAATTCTCCCCATGAATATGTGTCAATTATTAATTGATATAATTCAATTTTTTTATCAACCACTTCTTTTTTAGAATCTTCAGTGTTGAAGATAATAGTCATTGCTACATTTAAGTTATCTTTATCTTTAGATAAGATCATTCTTTTTAATTGTTCAACTTGTTCGTTGTCTAATAATAACTCCATAATTTATTTTTATTTTAAATGTACTACTTTTCCGGGGAATGAATCTGTTTTTGTTTCACCATCACTTGTTATTACCCATAACATTGGACGTTTAGGAGGTGTTGGAGCAGGTGCATAACCATCAGTAAAAAATACTAATGTATTATATACTTGAGTATGAGCATTGAAATAATCAATTGCAGGTTGAAAATCAGTTCCACCTCTACCTGTTATTTGAATTTCTTTACTTCCATCATATTTGAATATATTAGTAATTTGAGCGTCACATTCAATAACAGTTACTTCATGACCTGTTTTATGAATATGCATTAATTGTCCTAAAAATTCAACTAAATTCTCGCTACTAACAGAGCCAGATGTATCTATGGCAACTAATATATTCTTTTTATGTTTTATTTTTAACGCGGGATTACCTGGAAATCTTTTATTGTATTTATTTCTAGATTTTTTAGTAACTACTTTATCAGATGATGATATAAAACGTTTAAAATATGATTTCCAATCAGTAACAGGTTCAGGTAATTCAAATAAACTATCAATCCATTCAACTAATTGACCAGGTAATGTACCTCTAAAATTAGAACCTTTTTTATCTAAATGTTCAGCAATCTCTTTTACTTGGTGTTCTAATTGTTTACCAATTAATTTTTTAGTTGCTTCATCCATTTCCCCACCATCTTCATTTTGTCCCCATGATTCATGATCATCAGCAAACATTTCATCACCCATACCATCAATTGCCATTTTTAAATTAGGATCTTTTTCCATTTGATCTTTGATCATTTCGTAATAAACCCTAGTACCTGCTTTTTCAGGTAATTTTAAATTTGGAATTGAAGTTAATGATAACCAATCTTTTGATTTATTTTTTTCATCAATAAATTGATTGATTTCAATATCAGCGGCTATATTCCTTAGCTTGGCATTTGGATACATAGTTGTATCTAATAGGAAGTGATGAAACATGATATGTAATAATTCATGTTTTAATAATCCTATACGTTGATCTTCTGTTAATGAATACCAATATTCAGGATTAATTTCTAAGGATTGATTAATACCTTGTAAAGATACACAAGCAGTTGGAATTTTTGTGTTTTCTTTTTTATTTAATGTTAATAAGAATAATCCATAAAATGGTTCTTCTAACATTAATGATTTGGCTATTTTATTTAAATTATCATTCATGTCTTAAATATAACAAAGATATTTAAGAAAGCCAAATCTATTGTAAATTTTGTGTACCTTTTGTGTGTTTTGGATGATAAGGACAATGTCTACAACTATTTCCACAACAATAACCACGATTGATAAGAAAATGGGCCGTGAGAACACGATACCCATTTTCTATATAAAAGTCAGGATTGTTATTGGATTTCGCAATTTCCGCCTGCGCAGGCAAGTTCATCTTGTCTTGCTGTGTTGTCATTTAATTCTACTACTTTAGATAAATCTACTTTATGTAAACTTTGAACCATTTCATTAAACTTAGTTTCATCTATTGTTTCAAATGGTGCTTGTACATAAGTATGTTCTGAGTGAGGTAAGAATGATAATGCTGTGAAGTAGTCTTTATTTTCAAATAACCAATCACCAATTGTTTCCCATTCATCAGGTTTAATAGTTACAGTTGCTGAAACATTATGCATGTTTGAACCTTTTCTATGACCTGGTTTGATCCATTCTTTATTTATTTTTTTAATACGTTCTAATAAATCAAGAGCTGATTCTGAACGAGTAATTGCTCCTTGAGGTGCTCTTTGAGGAACTGAAATTACAGCTTGTATTGTTGGTTTGAAGTAATCATCTTCTAATAATTCAGGATGATAAATTGATAAGTAAGTGTATAATGCTTCATTTTTACCTACTCTAATTCTTCTAACATAAAATTCATCATGCCAAGCGTGAATACCACTTGAAGTACCTAATACTAAAGATGTAGTACCTGATGGTTTAACTGTTGTAACACGAGCTGCTTTATTTATACCAATTAATTCTGCTACTCTAGCATTTTCTTCAACTGCTACTTTAGCTGCTTCTTTCATGTTTAAATTTAAAACTGCTCCTGAAGCTATACCTGTCATTCCAATACCTAATAATGCTTCTTTTTCAGTTGTTTTCTTCCAAATATCTCTTAAATAGTGGAAATCAGTATATGATGCTTGCAATGTACCTATAAATGCTGCTGCTTTAGCTCTGTTATTATATTCTTCTTGTGTTTCAATATCTGAAGCATTGATTTCACATAAGTTACAGAATTGATTAGCTTTCAAATTAATTTCAGCACATGGATTTGTACCTGCGTCTTTATCATTTGTAAATAAAAATCCAGGTTCACCACTATTACTTAATTCAATTTTCTTCCATAATTCTAAGAATGTGTCTCTTTCAATTTTAGAGCGTAATAAAACTGCTGAGTTATTTGCTCTACCTCTTTGAGGATTTTCTTCCCACCAAGCTCCGAATTTACAAGTTAACATTTCTTCATCATCTAAATTAAATAATGAAATTAATGCTGCTCTTCTAATACCACCTGATAATACTGCGTCAGCTAAGTGACAAATAATATCATGACATTCTAATGATGTTAATTTTTGACCATCTTGTTTTCTGTCTAAAATAGCTTGTACGTGTGTTAAAGCAATTTTTAATGGTTCTGGACCTGGTGCTTTACCTCCTACAGTAATTAATTCAGCTCCTTTAGGACGAATATCTCTAAAGTCAAAAAGTGGTGCTGCACCTCCTCTTAAATAAGCTTTCATTAATACTTTAACTGCATCTGCCCATCCTTCAATTGAATCACCAACTAAATATCTTTTTGTTTTTAATGGCTTTCTAACTTCAGGTAATTTTTCAATATGGTGTTGTTGTACTGAGTAACCTACTCCACATCCTGAAAGTAATAAAAACATAATTTCAGAGAAAGCAGCCATATCATCAATTGGTAAATAAGAACAATTAAATATTCTTGAATTATTTATTTGGATTGGCTTACCTCCAAATTGCAAACTACGCATAGAAGGTAATACTTTTTTGTCATAAACGTATTGATACGCCCATTCTATTTCTTCTTTTAATGCTGGAAATTTTTCCATGTGCATTTCTTTGTTTCGAGTTACTAACTCATCCCACGTTTCTCTTCTTTGTTTTTCCGGCAAGTATTTAGCGTACTTCAAATGGGTGGTAATTTCCGATAAAATCTGTGATTCTACTGTTAACATTTTTTTAATAAAATTTAAATTAATTAATTAAATAATTTTTGGTCTAGTGTTGTCATTTTGATATACAAGATTAAATCTTCAAATATATCTTTATTTTGACCTTCTAGTTTTGAAGCATGTTCATTTAATGCTTCTAAAGTGACAATTTGATTGTCTGATTCTGTTAATAACTGCTTGTATGAGGTTAAGGTCTCGTTTATTAAATCTGGGTCTTCATTCCCAAATGAATAACTGTCATCAATATACTCGTTGATAAGTTTAGTTAATGTTTCTTGTTTTAGTTTCATAAATTGATTTTTTTAACCTCGTTGATAATGTATCTAGCAAAAGCTATAAGTTGTTCTTTTAATGCTTGTAATAATGCTTTCTTTTGTTGACCTATTCTTAAACCATCAAATGGAACTTCTACATTCTTCATTTCAGGTTCTAGATATTGTCTATAAGCTTTACCTGCTAAAAATATAAACTTATCTTTGTCTAAATTATAACCTTTCGCTTTAATTTGTTTTAAAACCTCATCAGCCCATTCCTTACGTTTATCTGCCGGCATATCTTTTAAAGTAAGGTCATAAGGTGATAATACTTTATTATGGGGTACTAAATGATGTTTTGCGGAAACAATATAAATATTTTTTTCATCAGTTTGTTTTTTAGCATATTCCCAATTTTTCTGGAATAAATCAGATGAATAAAATTGGTAAGCGGGAGCTGGTTTGCTTAATTTAGTTGCAGAACATGCTATAAGTACTACTGTTGACATATTTTATATTTGTGATAATAAATATTAAAAATTAACTTTTAAGTTCAAAGAATTTCTGACTTAGTAACTTCTTATCCATCACGTCAAAATTAGTACTAGGTTGTAATTTACCAAACTTTTGTTCTGGTTCTTCGTCCTCAATATGTAATTCATTACTATCTATTTCAATATGTCCAGTTGAAGTATCTATTTTAGCACTAAATGTTAATCCATCCATTCCGTATCTGTTTTTCATAATATGGAATCTGCCTGTTCCACTTGTTTTATCTAAACGTTTTCTTGATAAAGACATTGCAAAATCGGCAATCATCATTTTATCATATGAACCAGCTGCTTTATCACCTTCAATTACATCATCTTTAGCACCCGCTCTATTTACTTGAGATACTGACCAAATAGGTAAATTTAATTCTCTAGCTAAACCTTTAGTACTTACATATAAATCATCTACTTCATCTTTTCTTTCACCTTTTGAACGTTTAGATCTTAATAAGTCAATATAGTCAATAATAATCAAATCTGGCTTGAAATCTAATTCAATACAATGTTTAATATGAGCCTCAATTGATGATACTGTTGCTTTACCCATTGGAAATTCTTTAATAATTAAATTACCAGGTAATTTAGGTACAACTTCATCAATTTTAGATCTATGTTTAGTAATATTATTAACTGGTATTCCTGTAAAGAACGCATCATATCTTCTACCAACATAATCTTCACCTAATTCTAAAGTATAATGTAATACATTATAACCTAATTTAACTGCTACACCTCCTAAACTAATTAATGTCCAAGATTTACCTCCACCTGGATTACCAAATATAATACCTAAATCTCCTCCACCTAATCCACCTTGTAGTAAAGTGTTTAAATGATCCCAAGGTGTAGGAACGAATAATCTATGATCTTCTCTATATCTTGATTCAGTATCTTTATTGTATTCGTGACCTAAGTTTTTTTCTTGACCCGCCTTTAAAGCGTTATTAACTAAAGTCCTTATAGAATCATAATCTCCGGCGTTAAGTAAATCAACACTGTTTAATAGAGCTTTTTTCAATTGTTGATTTCGACAGAAATTAGAAAATTCCTTTTCTATATATTCTAAATCATCAGATGATGAGTTGGCGTAAGCTTCTTTAAGTTGTTCTTTAATTGAAATTTGAAGTACTTCGTTATTTAATTTTTTTAATTCAACTTTAAGTACTTCCATACTTGGATGAGTATGGTATTTGTAGTAATAATCTAGAATTTGTTTTATAATCCATTTATGACCTTGATTAGTGAAATATTCTTCACTTAATAAGTCATGGATGTTTACTAGAAATTCTTTTTTATTTAGTAAAGCAGAAATAACCTTTACTTGGAATCCAGTTCCGTATTGATCTATTGAAGATAATGTCATAACTTATTTTATTTAAAACTATTTAGTGTGTTAAAATTATCCATCAACCATCTTTCAACATTTTTTAGAACGTTATTAAGACCGTCTTCTTGATATAATTTTATAAAATCTCTTATATTCAAATCAGGAGATTTTTCTAGAGTTAAAGACTCTAGATAGTCTTTTTCATTCTCATCTATAATAGGGGATGATAAATCCATTATTTTGAAGCAATTTCGTATATTGTCTTCTTCAAATACTATTTGAGAATATATTATATGCTCTTTATATTTTTGAGCACTAATTTCGAATATATCATCTAACGATAATTCTCTTTCTTGTAATTCAGGAAATAACTTAAATATTTTTCCTTTACCTAATCCTTTAACACCTGGCACTTTATCTGAATTATCGCCTAATAATGTCTTATATAATATAAAATTTTTAGGTAGAAGGCCAAATTTAGCTTTAACAGTGTCAGCTGTATAAAAATCTTTTTCTATAGGTGAATATACTATAATGTTATCATCTACTAATTGTAAAAAATCTTTATCTGAAGATACTACATAAACTTTAGATGAATGTTCTTTAGCTAAGTGAGTTGCTAAATGAGATATTAAATCATCTGCTTCTGTTTTATCAATAGCTACAGTTTTAACAGGTAAACATTTTAGATAATGTATTAATCTAGATATTTGATCTACTTTAGAATCATTTTCTTCATCTAAATTATCAAATGTATCCCAATTAGTAATTCTAGTGATGTTTCTATTTGATTTGTATTCAGGTAATAGATTCTTCCTGTTTTGGGAAGAACCTATACCATCAAATACAATGTAAACAGAAGTCGGTTTATTTAAATATATTAAATAACCTAATGATCTTAAAAATCCACTTAAACCACCTATATGTACTCCATCTTGATTTATATAATTTAGGACAGCAAAATTTCTAAGAAATAAATTCATTCCATCAATTAATAATACTCTAGAGTGTTTACTAAATGTAGATTCTTTTTTTGTATCTTCGGTTATACCACCTAAAATACTAAATAACTCGTCTTTGTTCATTTTTATTCTGGTTCGTTTTCAAAGATATCATTTCCTTCAAATCCTTCTTCTTCTTCATAGACATCAAAATCCATACTTCCAAGAACTTTCATCCATTCTTTAGCGTGAGCATCTTTATAGACTTTTAATTCTTTATCAGTATCATTGATAAATCCATGAGGTGTCATAATGATTTTTCCTCTTGATTGAACCCCATTGATGTGATTTTTATCAATCTGGATATTAGTACGTTTAGCAAACTCTACTTGTTTACCATCTTTAATTGCTTTAATTTTAGATGTACCTGCGTTTGATATATTACCAAATGTTACTACAAATGTAGCGTCGAACCACATTGCAAATCCACCTTTATTCATTAGTTTTGGTTGACCCATAGGTACTTCAGCTTTTGCTGTCCATACTTTATTGATACAAACTAATGTATTAGTGTATTTTGAGCTTTCTTTTCTTGATAATGTAATCTTTTGATTAACACTATTTCCAAATTGAGTACTCATTGCTCCAGCATTCCATTCATTATTGTTTTTATTTGAGCGAACTGATAATTCACATGGTATAGAACCTATTGAATCCCATAAGAATAATAAATCGTAAGGTAAATTACCTTTCTTTTGTTCATCTAATAAGTCTAAAATAAAAGCTGCTACATCTTCAATAGTATGTAATGTTTCTCTATCTACATAAATAAAATTACCTTCATAATTTAAAACTTCTCCAGTAGTTTCATCTACAATAGTATTAACATCTAATCCCATTTGTATAGCATGTTCCCAATTCCACTTCATCTCAGTTATAATGAATACAGGTAATACTTTTTGTTTTTGAGCAGACACTGCTGCTTCAATTAACGCTGTTGTTTTACCTGTATCACTATGACCTCTTAATAAAACAATATGACCCATAGGAATACCTGGAACTGAAGTTACATCTTGGAACGCTTTAGATAAAGGTATCCATTTTTGTTCTTTAAATTTAACATTAGACTTTAATAATTTCTTTTCTTTGAATTTATTAAGGTCAAAGTTCCCTTTTAGCTCAGCAGATACTGCTTCAGCTAATGATTTGTTTTTAGCCATATTGTGTTAATTAATTATTCGTCCTCGCCTTCAAATAAAGCGTCAAATTTACTTGCTTTTGGAGCTGGTTTAGCTGCTAAAGTATAATTCTTTTTAGGTGCTTCCCAAGGTAAGTCACTTACTTCTTCTTCTGGATCTTCAACTGTAGTACCTTCGTCAATGATAGCTCCTTCTTCTGGTTCTTCTGGTGTTAACCATTCTTGTAAAGCTGCTTTCATTTCGTCGAATGAATACTTTTTAAATTCTTCCATTGGATTTGGTTGTTCTTCTAACCATTTCTTAATTAATGAAGCATCATCAGCTAATGGAGTTTGTTTTGTACGAGGCATAATAGTTGATTTATTATACTGAGTACCAGTTGAGTCTGGACCTACTGTATTGATAATAATATCTCTACCTTCTGCTACATCTGTAAAGTCACCAATGTCCTCATTGTCAGCTAAGTTTAAGAAATCCATATACAATTCTTTACCGAATTGCCATAATTTAACTCCTTTGTCTTCTTCACCTCTAACGATGACTGGAGCAAATACTCTCATTTTAGGATCTAATTTTTTAGCTAATCTCCAATTTTCTTTGTCGTTTGTTTGACGTAGTTGTTTTGCGAATTCTGCGATTGGATCTTTGTCTCCCCATGATAACGGAGAAATCATAACTTTTTTACCTATACCATAGTAGAAGTATAGTTCTGTAAATGGGTTCTTTTTGTTGAATTTGTTAGGAACAATTCTAACTGTTTGTTTACCGACTGATGGCTTCCATCCTGAATTTTTTTTCTCGGTCTTGTTTGACCCTGGTTTTGCTTGAAGTTTCTCAAGTCTTGATTTGATTTCTGATAAATCCATAATATATAATTTAATTAATTTTGTGTCGTATAATACGATAATAAGGGCTATTTAAAAAGCCAAGTTAAGGGCCAAAATTATTTCCTTAACTTTTTTCTAATTTTACTTCAATGTATCTACTTGAGTGCGACTTAATAAAACACTGTCTGATACTTGAGTCATTTTTGCTTGTTTTTCAACAATTAATTGTTTTAATAGTTGTTTTTCATGAACCTTATGTTCCATTATTATTTCAGCTATTGAATCTGATGTTTCAATACATGCTATAGCATGTTTTAAATGATGGTTATTTTTATCTAATAAATATTCTACTGATGATGTGTCTAGTATTATTGAACTATTAGTTAAAGTTTCAACATCATAGTTATTTTTATTTGTACATCCTACAAAACTAAATAATAATGCTAGAACAACTATTCTCATTTTATTTAATTTTACCTAATTGTTGTAATAATACTATTTTAGCTGTAGCCGCTGCTAATGTACTGTCAGATTTTCTTAATTGAATAGTTAAAGCATCAATTTTTGCTTCTAATCGTTCAATTTTAGCAGTTTGAGTTTCTATTTGAGTAGTATATATCATTTTACTATCAACATAAAGATAACCAATAGCTATTAAAGTAATAAACAATAAAGCTTTTACAGGATCTTTACTAAACTCTTTAAAACTCACAGGTGATACTGAAGGTTTGTTGTTTGTCATATTTTAATTTTAATAGAATAAACGAAACCCTCATTCTACAATAAATATTAGTTATTTAAGCTAAATTTATTATTTTGTGAATTTTTGTGCTAAGCGTTTTTAACTCATTATGTTGAGTTAATAGTATATTATTTTTATAATTTTGCCATTCTACTTTATAAGAGGGGTCAACTACTCCTCTATTTAATGACTTTATTAATTGGTTTAAAGCATTAATTGTATATAAAGTGTTTGATTCTTTTTTACGATGAACTAATATAGTGTTAGTAGGTATAAGATTTACATTACCTTGGTCTATGTTATATGTTATAACATATTCATCAGTATTAATAGCATGTAAAACAAATATTTTGTTATACATAACATCATAATTTTTAGAAATATCCTGTATTAAATCATCTAACCCTTCTAAAGAAATGAAGGTACATAACAATCTATTATTCACATCAAATGTATTAAATATGTTTTGGAAGTCATAATTTATCGACTTATACATATCCGCCTCTCTATTGAAAATCATAAGTATTCCCTATATTTGTTTTAATTTGCAATTTATATTTTTTGAAAATATCATTAATACTAGACATTAGTTCCTTTTCTGTAGGGTCAAAGTCAAATAAAAATGAATCATAAGTATAAAGTACTAGTTTTGTATTCTTGTTATTTAATAATTTGTGTATCTCTAATAATATTTTAGTATTATTGGATGTTTCTAGATTTTGTAATATATAATTGAATAATTTATTTGGATTCATATTTTCTAATTCATCCTTATAATATCTAAATTTAGAAATAGGACAATCATAATATCCTCCATATTGTAAAGTATCCCAAGCATCATCTATAAACATTTGTATTTTTTTAAAATATTCTAAATAAGCATATTCTTTAAATACACCTCCATATAATTGTTTAAATGTTAATTCCTTTGCTGTTTTATAATCTACACCATATAATTCAGCAAATGCAGCGTGTATATCTTTATCTCCAAAATCATAACCAATTAATTGAGCGGCTAATGTTGGATGATAAGCTGATATATCAATTTCCACAAATGTGTTTTTTCCAGTTGGTATAAAACTAGAACGTGTCTCTTTTTTTAACGCTGCAAAATTGATATTATTATAGGAATTAGCGGGTCGGCGTGTTGTAGTATATAAGTTATATTGGGTAAAGATTCTGTTATCTTTAATTGAATAGTATTCATTATCTGTCTCATAGTATTTATCTAATATTGGTTTATTTATTTTAATTCCATTTTTTTCAATTCCAAAGAAAGCCAAAGTAACCTTGTTATTATAAAACTCAAACCATTCTGGTAAATGGTATGGTATTGATGATTTTATTTGGTTATATGCGGTTTCACACAGTTCATAGTGTTTTGCTACCGGTATAATACAATTAATATCTTCTTTATTAGGATACTTTTGATAAAAGTAATTATGTGTGTTAGTTGATTCAATTTTAATATCCTTTAAAAATAGAATATCTAAAGTTTGTTTAAGTGGGAAATAATATAAAAACTGTTTTTTATTTCTAACCCATATTTTAGGTATATTTTTTAATACAGCATTTATATGTTTAATATTAATAGATAAGGTTTCATTATGATTAATACACAACATATAACCTTTATGATCATTAAACGGTCTAATATAAACTAAAGATACTTCGTTTAATGAAGGGTGGACATTAGAATTATAAGGAATTACTTCAACAAAAGCTTCATCTATATTTAAATTATAGAATGTTTTTAACTGATCTAATGTTTCAATAATATAATACATAACCTATTTTGTACTAAAATATAATAAAAAAAGCTTGTTATTACAAGCTTAAATTTAATTTTTTAAATATTTAGTAAAGTCAAATTTTAAATACTGGTCAAACGAAGGTAGATTTAGATTTTTCATAGTTAATAAAACTATATCTCTATTTACTTTAGCTACTTGTTCTTTAGAACCTACTATATTCCAAGGTATATCAAATGGTTGATATAAACTCCATTGAATATCATCGGCTTGGTTTACTAATTTATCAAATGTTGTTTTATCTATTTCTATATAAATTACCTCGTTTACTTTTTTACAAAAATAACGTCTGTATTCTCCAATTTGATAATCTTGTTGAGTCGGAACATTTGGATTATACACTGGTTTAAATATTTGAGATACAGATATTGGTTTCAGATTATTATATATTGGTGTACCTAATGTTGTTATTTCAATTGTTTGTGTTTCTCCTAAATCACTAGCTTTTAAGGTTTCAGGTAATTGTATTAATTCTAAAACAGGATTATCATTTTGATTTCTGCCAGTATAATATTGACCTGTTGAAGTACTAAAATAATATCCTGTGTAAGGTTGTCCTGTATTTTTAATTTGGAACTCACCTCCATTAGTATATAAATTTGTTGTTATTTGTGACTGAGGATAATACATATTATTTATTTAATAAATCTTGAATCCATTTTGTTCTATTAATTGTATTTAACGATTTAGAGTAATGTTTTAAAATTTCAGCATTTTTAGCCGCTGCTCTATTTTGTGTTCTAAGAATAGCAGTTGGATTAGTAGTATAATTAATAGCTGGGTTTAATTTATCTCCAAATGAACCATTTATTTTACCTAATATTAATATTTCTATTGAAATTAGTTCGTTATTAGCTAAATCAGGATCTAAAATAATATCAAAAGATGATGGATTAAGTTTACCACTTAAATTTTTAGCTAATAATTTATTCATAGCTAAATAATTATTTTTAAATGTTATTTGACTAAATCCTCGACCTCTATATTTGTATCCTTCTTTAGGGCCATTACCAAATACTCCTCCATATAAAAAGTTAGCAGCTGACTCTTGAGTTGAAAATATATTTTTTATTTCAGTATCTGATTTGTTTTTTAATTTACTACTAAATATGGTTCTAAGTCTAGCTATATCTTCTGGTGTTTTAGTTCTATAATTAAAACTTTCTGATATAGATGGTCTGAAATTTGCTTCTGCTAAAGCTACTGTTAATATAGCGGTTAATCTAAATTTATCATTTATACCTAAAGTTCTAGCTCTATTAATAATTTTTTCTACAATTACACGAGAATTTTCACTTAATGGATTACCTTCTGTTACTACATCTAAAGTATCATTTATAATATTAGATACTCTAAAATCTGTATTTACAGGTTTTGTAACATTATTATTATTAGGTATAGATAAAGATTCAATTATTGTAGTCCAAGTATTATCACTAATATTATGAGTTACTCCTTTAATTAACCAACTCATTACTCTACTATAATTTGAAGGTAGATAATCAGTATCTAAAATAAATTCTTGATAAATTTTCATACCTGACATTCCTGTCATAGTTAATGATACATTTAAAGGAATAAATCCAGTTGATGTGCTAGGAATTTGTGTTTTTTCATAAGTTGATTGTTCAGCAAATGTTATAAAAGAATTTAATATTGAAGGGAAAGATGAAAATGAAGCTTCATTCCATATAGGTTTTACACCTAACATATTCATATCTTTTATAAAAGAATAATAATCAGTTATAGTTTGTTTATATTGTTCTTCTAATGATAAAGGTTTATTAATATCAATGTCAGGATCAGCTAATGTTTCAAATAAACTACTTGTTAACCCAGCATTTAATTTAGATAATGCTGTAGCATCTTCTCCTACTACTTTAGAACGAGCTGCAGCTCCTGTTGATATCATACTGGCAAACTGAGATGTTAATTCAGTTTTCATAGTAAATTCCTTAATAAATCCGGCTGAACCCGACTGATTGTATTTACCTGGATTATATCCATATAAATCAAATATTCCTGGGTCTGTATTTATATCGTATTTTTGTTCTTTTAAATATGTTATGACATTATTTTTTCTATATAATGCATTTTGGTCTATAAATTTAATAGTATTAGTATCATCATCTATAATAGGAGTAATATTATTAACTGCGCCTAAACAATTGCTTATAGTAGCACATAAATTTTTTAAAAAATCAATTAATATAACTTTATTATTCATTTGATTATTTAAATCATCTAGTAATGATATTATATAATCAAAATTAATATAAACATTCATTAATTGACCATATGATTCATTGCTTATTGTAGTAATAAAATTTTCTGCTCCTGTTAATATTTTAATTGATTGATTATTAATATTAAATTCTCGTTCAATTAATACTTTACGAGGATCTGTACTAACCTGAGCGTCTATATAATTTAGTAGATTAGATTTAATATCATAATCAAATTTAATTAATTTTTCTGGTGATGATCCTTTATAAATTGAGCCTATTACTTCTTCTTCTAATAATTTTAATAATGCACCAAATCGAATATAAAAGGTTAAACTATTATTACTCCATTTAACTCTTCTAATATCTACTAATTTGTTATTACTTAATTCAGTTCTTACCCCATCAAATTTCTCAGTGTCTACTAATTCTTTTAATTTATTTAATCTAATATGAATATTACTTTTATTAGGATATGAGTCAGTTTTAGAACTAGATGACGCAAATGGATTTTTAACAGGTTCAGAACCTGGTTTATATGATTTTCCTGTCGCTAATTCTGTTAGTGTGCTACTTTTAGTTAAAATATTTGTTTTAAGAGATTCAATAATATCACCTATACTTCTAACAATTACTGTAATATTATAACTACCATCATCTTCAAATGTCCAACTAAAATTAACTACACGACCTAACATAGCGTCATAATTTCCATAACTATTATATCTTTTATCTATAATAGATTTTTGAATACCATCTATACTAGCATCTTTACTAAAAAATTCAGATTCTAAAGAAAATATATTTTTTTGTAATTCACCTTGATTATTAATATAATTAACATGACCCCATTCTAAAACAACATAAAATCCTAAACGTAAATATAAAACATCAATTATTTCAAACTGAGTTCTACTCCACGCTTTTATATTTATAGTAGCTGTTTTTAAGGAACCTATATTTTCAGATTTAACAGTCGCTGAAAGTAAACCAGGCATTGGTCTTAAACCATATTCTGTTCCTCCCCAGCCGTAAGCGAAATCATTAAATACAGAAGGTGAAGAATTATTTAAAATTCCTCCTTGTAAAGGACTATCTAAAGATTTTACTCCTCCAAATAATATTGCTTTTTTAGCTAATTCTGTCCCTTTTAGCCCTAAAGTTTTTACTGTAGGATTATTTAATATTTCTAAATCATTTAATGATACAGAAGACATCATTCTTAAAAATGATGTATTTGAATTAGCATAAGCTATATACTCAGGAGTTCTAGGATTATTAGGATTATATCCTGATGCAAATACTTTTTGACGAGCATCTATCTGACCTATTATATTAGGGTGAAAACCTTCTCCTAAAATATTCATATTAATTATTTATTGCGTTAAAAACATTTATTACATTTGCAGGAAACGCTGGGACACGTAACTGCAATCCTTCAGGTATAATTAAACTACCTAAAGTTATATTTGGGTTAGCACAAGCTATAATCCACCATAATGAACTATCTTGATAAAAGGTTTGAGCTAAAACATCAAAACGATCTCC
>JACCDW011267400.1_pt1 | contig 16836 bp, 11 predicted proteins | sample 7449781 | NCBI WGS metagenome assembly JACCDW01 (sample SAMN15323449, study PRJNA562643) | freshwater metagenome | isolation source: river surface water | place: USA:Blue River Watershed | collected 2017-08-18
CCTTGATCTTGTGGGCATTCACCAGCTTCTTGTAAAAAGGACGCAGGTTTTCCATGTAAGACGCAATAGCGAGAATGGAGACAAATGGGAATTTGAAACAGAGGAATGCGCTTATATTCCTGCACAAGTGGCGCCGCTGCTGCAGCGGCATCGGCCGATGCTGCTGCTCCTGCTCCTGCTGCGCTGCCGCGATCAATTGTCACACGAATTGTTAGATCTGCATAGACAGTGGAGGCGTATGTCAAATTACGAAGACGAGCCTCATTTGGAAATAAGAGACGTACATCTTGTCCTTGCTTTAACATCAGAGTAGGGGCACCAATCTCAATCGCATCACCTGTGACACCACCCACAAAAATCTCAGCCTTATATTTATAGGTATTGGTTAGAGGATTCTGTTCTTTCACAATTAAGAGAGGATTGTTTGCACGAAGAATAGAAGGCAAATCTTGTGACAAGAACTGATCATAGGAATCAATATGGTGTCGAGTAAAAGGGTAATCGAAGGATTGGAAATAGGTTTCCAGAAGTTTCCTGGACAACTTTGTATTCGGATTCGCCGTATGCAATTTGTAGGCATTCGCACCGCTGAGCATCGTTTTAGCAGTAGAAGAAGGAGCAGCTGCAGATGCAGCAGAAGAAGCAGAAGCTCCTTCAATGCCAAGTTTTCCAATATCAAAGTAAAATGCACCCTTTTGCACAAAGGTTGCGAGCGGGTTTCCCCGTTCAAGCTTGAGTAAAAGGGTTGGATCTACGCCCTCTTCTTCATTATTAAACAAGAGTACTTCATCAAACGGATAGAGTTTCGATGTGACATACTCTTGCGCATGAGAAGCAAACTCTGGATAGACTCGTTCAATAACGTCAGGTGGAACACTGCGCCCACCACTCTCTTCACGTTCCTTCGCACGGAATTTTGACATTTCCAAAGATACATAGATTTCCACAAGAACAGTCGTATATCCTTCCGCTTTCGCTTTTTGCACAAGGCGTTGCAAAATACGAGGATCACGACATGTAGATTCTAAAACAATATGATGATGTGATCCGAAGTATCGAGGAAGTAGTAAGTCTGTTAGAACAGCTGTATTTAAAATACGACATGCTTCTTTTTTGGCTTGATCCCAGGGCAGTGCAGCTAGAGACACATCAGGACTTGCATGAATGTACGTCGCCATGTTTTTTTCCGCTGCAATGCTCTTGAATAACGTCGTTTTTCCAGCTCCTATAGGACCACACATGAAAATCGCATAGCGCTTTCCTGTAGGAGGAGGCAAGTTGAGAGTCAAAGGGGATGCCATTGCCTCATGCATAGTTTGGAGTTCATCCAATGTCATAGTACATCCTTTCACAAAGGATTTGCTTTGTAAAGCATCTAGCTCACCTTGGGATGGCAAGGTGAATCCAGTTGAAGCTGCAGCCATCTTCTATCGTGGTGTTGTACTTTCTTATGCTTTGTATTTTCAAAGCCTCATCAAGATAGTCTAGTCAATACACTCTCTTGATGAATATAGTATCATCTAAAACACTCGACTCGATGGGCTTGTCGAAGCTGTAAAGATACCTCCATCGATGCGACTTACATGAGTCAAAGGGTTTTGCACTGGATCACCTGATGGGAGTGGAGCAACTCCTTTGGCTTCCATTTGTGCAGCTTGTATAGACGAAGGAGGAGAGCCCATTCCAAATGGACGTTGCATAAATTCACTAATGGCACTGGACATAGAAGGGGATATCCAACCACCACCACGTTGCTTCCGTTTTGTTTGACGATTCCTCTTTCCCCCACCAGACTTTACAAGATTGGATCCCATAGTAGCCGGGACTGTGGGTGAGATATTCTCTTTACCACAACCCACATTAAATGAATCAATATTTATACCTTTTCCAAAACCATCTGAGACATACGGGGGAAAGTTTCCATACACACCATCAACACCAGCTCGAAGTTGGTAATCAAGTGGAGCCATTCCACCTTGTTGTACGGTCGTTTTACGTTCTTTCATGTAGGCTAAATAATCTTTCGCAGCAGCTGGACTGACGGATTTTCCAAATGTCTTTTCCCACTCTTTGCGAAATGCTGTTAGTTCATAGTCTGTTTTTTTCACAAACTGTTCCATATGTTCAAATGCACGCCGAAGTTGAGGAATTGTCATTCCTTTGCTTTTGTCTGTGCCTGTGCTTGTGTGTTTCCCTGCCTTACGTGTTTGAGGCATTTCTACTTACACCGTGTTTGTTTTGCCTAGACCTCGGATGCACGAAACCCTAACCCAGGGATCACAGGAGAGGTTTGTTTGGATGCATTTCCTGAACCATTCGCTGGCTTGGATCCATTGGCAGGCTTGGATCCATTGGCTGGCTTGTTACCATTTGCAGGTTTGGAAGCATTTCCTGTTGCATTTGCATTGGCAGGCTTGGCAGCATTCCCTGTCAGAAGATTTGTCACCGCAGTCACAGCAGCATTCCCTTGTTGTAGTAGCCCAGCTGCCACACCATTCGCATTCGATGGTTTTGTATTGATCACATTCTCCATCGATTCAGACAACGCTTCAATAGGGGCAGCCAATGCCTCTTGCACAGAATTCACAGCTCCATTTGCATTCGTACTGCCTCCTTGAAACATGAAGAGAATAGAACTTATAATAAAGACAAATGCCAATGCGAGAACGAAAAAAGGGGCATTTTCTCCAATGCCATTTTGCCATGTACTCAACATATACTCAGAGGAAAACATGTGTGCATGATGAAAACCAACAGCTATTAACGCGAACAAACTCACAGAGGCAAGAATAAAGGCGCCTGTACGAGGGATCACAAGAAATGCGAGTACAGCTGCTATCACAATTGTAATCACAGAAGGAATAAATAACTGCATTTCTGCTTCTTTTTTGATCTTAGATCTTTTCTATCAAATCAACATGCGTGAGAAAGTGCTTTCGACAGCAAGGACGTTTCAAACCGAGACGTGTCATCAGTTCTAGCTCGAGTGTTTTAGGAATCTGTGTTCCATCCATGTAAAAGCGGTCCTCATACTCATTCCCTTTTCCACGACGTTTCTTCAATTCATTCTTGTAATAGTTCCATTTATCAGCAAGTACATTGCCACAGCTCATACACCGGATAGGAATGATCATTTTGGTGGAAGCTTCTATCGGTGAAAGGGGAATCAATTTTTAGCTCCTTCTGGTACTTTGTAAAACCGATGCGTCTGTATCCGGTTGCAGTAAAGGTCTTGTAGTTGCAGAATGTCATCTGTATTGAACCTCAGTGGTTTGAACTTCCAGCGTGGGAATCCTCTCGGTCGTGAAATTCGTGCTCTCCAGGCCGAGATCATTGAACTGAAGAAGGAGATTGCTCTTCTGAAGACCAATGGTGTGGGTGCTACCGCGACAGTTGTCCAGGGTCCTCCTGGCCCTGCCGGTCCTGCGGGTCCTGCCGGCCCTGCTGGACCTACGGGTCCCACCGGTCCTGCTGGCCCTATGACCTATATCGCCATGCCTCCCACCATGGCGGCAAGCCTGCCTGTTGCTCCTGCTGCTGCTCCTGTTGCCGAGCCTAGCGCATAAATGTCTTGAGTTGTGCAGGTGTTATCGAAAGTCCTTGTTCCTCTATATCTGCTAGAATTCGTGTCATCGGACGTCCCTTATGTTTCACAAGAGACGCCTGAATGATCTTCACCTCCTCCTCTGACCATTTTGACTCTTTCTCTTTTCGTTTTGTCTGACTTGTTGTCTGTGATACAGTTGTACTCCGTTCCAATCCATCAGATGTCACCTGTAGCTCACCTACATCCAATGCACCTGCATGATGCGCATCATGACACCTTTCACACAAAACAGCCAGATTCCGCAACGCATTCGATCCACCTTCTGCGCGAGGAGTCAAATGATGTACTTCCAAATCATGCACAATTGCATGACCACAGATCTCACAACTCTGTCGCTGCACCTGTGCATTCCAAGTGCTTGTAGGCGCTTCAGTTGCACTTGCAATGCCTTCCACTGCGCGACGAATTGCATGTGCCCTGTCCATCAATGCAAGAGGCAATCCCATCGCTTTGGCAACTTCAAGGCCGTAGGCAGTAGAACCTGGACCTGATTGGAGACGTCTGTCATACACCAGTTTCCCTTCTGGAGTACGATCCACTCGCAAATGCCAAACAGCCAGTCCAGGACGTGGGAAAAAGCCAGGCACCTTCAGCAAATCGTGCAAATGAGTTGCAAAAATACAATGTGCTCCAAGTGCATTCAGATGTTCCAACGTCGCTGCAACCAATGCTGTCGCAGAAGAGGATTCCGTTCCACTACAGACTTCATCGCCCAAAATAAGACTGTTTGCAGTTGCCGTCTCAAGAATCCCTCGCAACTCTGTCACTTCTACTGCGAAGGAACTCAGACCGGCCCAGACGTTATCATGATTCCAAATACGACTGAAGGCTGCATCATAAGGGCGTAGAGTAAAAGAGGTTGCTGGAACAAAGGATCCAGCTTGGGCGAGAATCACGGCAATGCCGACAGCTTTCATCAAGCTCGATTTTCCACTCGCATTCACACCATAGACAAGCCAACAGGAAGGATCTTTGGCTCCCAAACACACATCATGTTTGACATAGGCTGCGCGCGTTGCCGCAGTCTCCAGGAGAGGGTGACGAAGACCTATTGCGGCCAATCCATCTCCAAGAGCAGGTTTGCACCATCCATACTCTTCTGCAACAAGCGCTAAACACAGCGTACAATCAACAGCACCCAACCATGCAATCCATTCTTCATCAAAGGTTTTCACAAAATCCCACAGATCATCACATGCTACACGGACTTCTTCACGCAACGCGGAATTGAGCAAGCGAATCTGTTTAGAAAGTTCATCGACAAAAGTATTCCATTCTGTGCATCTTACTGAAATAGGACCTGTTGCCTTCGCATGAAGTTCGAGATTTGTAAGTGCTGAGCTACTGGAAGAACGTCCAGTAAAAGCTTTCGAATCAATTACAGCGCGAATCGCTTTCGCTGCACCACGCGGACCTTCCCACGTCCATTCGTCATCACCCTTTGACTCCATATGAAACGTATCTGGACTGAGATTAGTTGCAGTTGTGCAAAAGGAGGTCCATCGTGTATTCCATCCAGTCTGAAGTGTCTGAATCTGATCCTCAATCGCACAGCTACGTGCTCCTGCAATCGGCGTGAGGAATCCGCAGTAGGCTCCTTGCACGCGTTGATTCGCCTTTGTTTCATCCAGTAGTCTTGCAAAATGTTCTCTGTAAATGGCAAGAGACTCTTGGAGTTCTTTCGGTTGTGCCAAAGGGGAATGTTCCAAGTGTTTTGCAAGGAGAGTTGCGGCTTGGTACGACCAGAAGAGTTGTTGTACATCATTCGCATCCAGACGACCCTCTGAAATTTTATAATGCAATCGTGGAATATCGTACAGACCTCTCAACCATCGTTCAAGTTTTGCACGGTCTGTTTTGGACAGTCCCTTGCAATACTCCACTTGTGTCCAGCGTGTCTGAAGAAGAGTTGGATCTGTTACAGGACGTAGAATACGTTCCCTGAGTGTTCGCTTTCCCAATGCAGAATAGGTTCTTTCAAGTAACGACAAGACAGACTTCTGTCGTGTATGTGTGAGAATATTGAGTTGTTCAAGAATATTATTGGAAAGACGCATGTGATGTTCAGGAGAATAGAGACGATGATGTGTCAAACGTTCTGCTTGATGAGGAAAGTGATCTTCTACAAACCGTAAGAGAACAGTCAAAGAGAATTCCAACGATGGATCTTGACCTTCCAGTCCAAGTGCGCTACGCACAGGGAGCAAGCTCTTGAGTTTGAATAACCGTCTGAAATATTCTTCACGACGAAATGCAGAACTTATTAAAACAGAATACTCAAGAGCAGAAACAAGACGTACTGTCACATGAGATCCAAGGCCGTACATGCTACGATATGCAGATTCATCGGATGTGGATAGATCTTCAGTCGCAAGAATTACCTCTCTAACTCCATAGACTTGTAGCATATGCAGAATATCATCTGTGCGAGGCGAGCAAAAGGAGAATGTTTCACCTGTCATCAAGTCCAAGACAGATGCAGAGGTTGTTTGACTACTATACAGAGCAGCAACAGAGAGACGTTCTGGACCAGCGGCTTCAATATGCGTTCCAGGACTCAGAATGCGTGTAGGAATTCTGTCAATCACAAGATCACTTGCATTCTTGACTTGATCAACTACAACAACTGTCCAGCCTTCTCGTGTCAGTTGCATCGCGAATTTGTGAAGACTTTGTTCTGGAATACCTGACCAGAGTTTTGTCTGTCCATCATGAGGGAATTCTTTCAGAGCAATATTCATCAATTCAGACGCTCTCTTCACGCTCGAGGCAACAGGTGTGAGATCATCTTTGTACAGTGCATAGAGTTCATAAAACTTTCCCACCATAAGAAAAATACATGTATCTGAGCCATAGAGTCCAGAATATTTTGTATAGAGTTCTTTGTATAACGTCATAATGTCTTTTGGCATTTTGACCTTATAGTATCTTCAGACGAAATGTTTAGGCAATGTGAGAGTAAGAGTAAGAAGGGCGTGGAGGTGTGCTGTGTAGAATGGAGAGATTGATCATCATTGTAACAGCGCCTCCCAAAAGAATAACACCAATCCCTATGGATGACCATGCAGGTGCTCCAAGCGCTAATACGACAGACCCTCCTACTGCCAATGCAAGTGTTGCAGACCAATACAGAACCTGTTGCACGCGTGTAGAAGGAGTAAGCATTTTTGTTACTTGAGTATCCAACAAACACTTTAGGTTTTACAAAGCCTTGGATCGAAGCACTAAATAATCGCGGTACATATTGCGCAATAAACTTTCAGGCACAGAGGACTTTCCAGATCGAATCAATTTGGAGTTTTCTAATAACGTACGAATTTCCTCAATCGGTTTCTCAGAGCTCTGCTTATGAATTAATTTCGCAGTTTGCATACGACGCTTCATATTCGATAGTTGAACACGAATTTTGCGTGTGTGCCCTCGGATATGTTTCTTTTTGGATTCACGAGGAGGTGCAAGCACAATACCGTGGCGCGTTGCCTTCTTTTTTGGCGCAACGAGTTCCACTTTTCCTGTGGATCCACCACCTTTTGATAGCTGAGGAGGAGTCACAGGGGGTGGATTCGGCATGTGGCCTGGTGTTGTGACAAGAGGTGCTCCATTACCTCCTTCTTGTTTTTTCTCCTCAACCTTTGCTTTGATAGGTGCAGCCGCCACAGCAACAGGTGTAGCCACAGGTGTATCACCTCCACCCAATTTGATAGCAGAAGAAGGAGGAAGAGGATTCGCAGCTGTTGTTAAACTCTTCAGATTCACCTGCTTGACATTGATCTGCGGACCAGGAGGAGCATCAAACCCCCCTTCTTGCTCATCACGCTGCTGTTTCCGTGTTTTGCGTGCATTTCTCTTGACTAGCCCCTTTGACTTTTGCCAATCCACTAACGCTGCTCCTTGAATGGATATTTGTTTGACAGACTCTGCCATCTAAATACGTTGTGAGAAGAACCTTAGGATGCCAAAAAAAATTGCTTCCCAGTCCAGCAGTACATCCTATAGCAACAACACAATGGAACCAACTACAGCAATGTACGATGGGCTCTCTGGCTCCTCTTACGATGAGCCAGAGGATAAGCTCTGGCAGCGTATTCTTGAGCTGTACTTCACACAAGTCGATGGAAAGCAAATTATCTCTCACCAACTGGAAAGTTTCAACAATTTCATGGATGTGTATATCCCTGAAATCATTACGATGGTGAATCCTGTCATTGTTCGTGGATCTCCTGAGATTCCTCTCAGCGGTCCTCGTTCTGCACTTGCTTCTGCAACAGGTCTCAGTACATCAGCTGCAAATGCTCTCATGAATCATGGACTTTCTTCCTCTGAGAGCAGCTCCAATGCAGCTGGAGGAGGTATGCTCGCCACAGTCACAGGACCGATCAATCGGGAATACGAGGTGCATCTGGAGTTCAGCAATCCCCAGTTCAAGAAGCCAACGATCTTTGAGAACAATGGTGCTGTACTTCCCATGATGCCCAATGATGCTCGTCTTCGCAATCTGACCTATTCTGCTCCTCTCTACGTCGATATCAATGTGACCTACATCGAGATTGATAACACCCAGGGAGGTCGTCAGAGTGTAAAGAAGCGTCTCTTTCCCAACGTGCATTTGGGTAAGATTCCAGTGATGGTAGGAAGCAAGTACTGTCTGTTGGAGGACCAGAAGCATATGGATCCTAGTCGTGTAGGTGAGTGCGGTGAAGATATGGGTGGATACTTTATCATCCAAGGTGGTGAGCGTGTGTGTATCAGTCAAGAGCGTATGTCAGAGAATCGTCCCTTTGTCTTTCGCAACAATCGGAATACAACGAAGGAGCTAGAGGTGATTGAGGTGAAGTCCATTGGTCCTGACAACGATCAAGTACCCAAGACCAACTCTGTTCGCTTGATGTACCATCCCAAAAATCCTCAGATTCTACTGCTGCGTTCCACGCTACCTCGTATGAAAGCTCCTATTCCATTGTTCATCATCTTCCGTGCTTTGGGTGTGTGTGCGGATAAGGAGATTGTCGATCTGATTCTGGGTCCCAAAGGTGATCCAAGTTTTAGTGCTGTATTGGATGAATCCATTGCAGAAGCATCACATGTACAGACCCAGGACCAGGCGATTCATGTGCTAGCTTCTTATGTGAAGACTTGGACATCTCGTTCATCAGGAAAGCCAGCAGAGGTTGTCAAGGATATTCTTGCAGAGGAGCTCTTCCCACACATTGGGTCTGAAGATAAGGCGTATGAGAAGGCATGCTTCCTTGCCCATATGACACGGAAGTTGTTCTGGGTGATGTCTGGACGTATTCCCAATGATGACCGTGATTCCTATCCCAATAAACGTGTGGATCTGCCTGGATTCTTGCTAGCCAATCTCTTTCGCACCCATTTCGCAACGATGATGGTGAAGGACATTAAGACATTCCTAGCCAAAGAGATTCATGGTGGAAGTTGGAAAGCTACAGGGAATTTTGAAGAGATTCTGAATATTTCCAATATTCACAAGGTGATCAAATCGACAAATCTGGAAGTGGGTCTGAAGACATGTCTGGCAACAGGCAACTTTGGTTCAGCAAAAGCAGGTGGTCCATCCAAGAATGGAGTGAGTCAAGTTCTGAATCGTCTGAATTATATTTCAGGTATTTCTCACTTGCGCCGTATCTCCACGCCGATTGAGAAAACAGGAAAGCTGATTGCACCACGCAAGCTACACAATTCGCAGTGGCAGTACATCTGCCCTGCAGAAACGCCAGAAGGTCATAGTGTAGGTGTTGTGAAAAATATGGCAACCACAGCAAGTGTGAGCATCTTCAGCAATCCACGCACTGTCCATGAGTTTCTGCAGCGTCTCGGAACCTTGCACACATTGCAAGATACCTCTATTGCTCAGAAGCATGCATGGGTCCGTGTCTTTCTCAACGGTGCATGGATTGGTCTGTTCAAGATTGAGGAGGCAGAAGCTACCGTGGAAGCGCTGCGTGTTGCAAAACGCCAGTGCCAGATTCACCCACAGACAGGTATCATTTGGAAAAGTAGTTTGAGGGAGTTGTGGATGACGACGGAAGCAGGCCGTATGCTTCGCCCTGTCTTCTATGCGCCTGCATTGCGGGAGCTACTTGCAGATCCTTCCCTGGAGGAAAAAGTCAAAGGGATGAAGACATGGGATGAACTGCTCTTCTGGAAGACCCCTGGTGGGCACACACTCATTGAGTACATTGATCCTGGTGAAACGGAAGGTCTGTATATTGCGATGGAGCACAAAGATGTGGCTGATCCTATGAAGACACATGCAGAGATTCATCCTTCTTGCATGCTAGGCTCATTGGCTTCCAATATTCCATTCCCAGATCACAATCAGTCACCTCGTAATGCATACCAAGCTGCAATGGGTAAGCAAGCGATGGGAATGTATGCACTCAACTTCCGTGAGAGGTTTGATGCACTGGCTCATTTGCTCTGCTATCCTCAGCTTCCTCTGGTCAGCCCATTCATGAGCAAGTTCTATGGTGCGCAGAAGATGCCATGTGGTCAGAACATTGTAGTAGCCATTATGACCTATACGGGGTACAATCAGGAAGATTCCATTATGATTAATCGTGCATTCCTACAGCGTGGTGGATTCCGTAGTATCTTCTACCGCACGTACAAGGATGAGGAAAAGAAGAATCAAAGCAGTGGTGAGGAGGAGCGATTCCAAAAGCCTGATCCTGGATACACACGACAGATGAAGAATGCCAACTATGAAAAACTAGGTGAGGATGGATTTGTGCCAGAGAATCATTATGTGGATAATGATGATATTCTGATTGGAAAGCTGGTTCCTCTGCGTATTCCCACGGGAACTGTACTGCCTGCAGGTACGAAGAAGTACCGTGATGTGAGCCGTACGATGCGCAACAATGAGATTGGTTGGGTCGATCGTATCTTCCGCAATCGCAATGGAGAAGGATACTCCTTTGCGAAAGTGCGTGTTCGCCAAGACCGTATTCCAGAGATTGGTGATAAGTTCTCCAGTCGTCACGGTCAGAAAGGTACCTGTGGTATGATTCTGAATGCGGAGGATATGCCCCAGACGGCCTCTGGCATTGTTCCAGATATCATCATCAATCCTCACTGTATTCCTAGCCGTATGACGATTGCACAGTTGATGGAAACTCTATTGGGCAAGGTTGGCTGTGAAGTAGGCGCACTGGGTGATGGAACTCCCTTTGGCGCAACAACGGTGGAAGGACTTGCAAGTCTTCTGCGTGATGAATTGGGAATGGAGCCATATGGGAATGAGATTCTGTACAATGGTTACACAGGTCGTCAGATGGAAACCAATATCTTTGTAGGTCCAGTGTTTTACCAGCGTCTCCGCCATTGCTCGGCAGATAAGATGCATTCTCGTGCATCAGGTCCGCTTGTGATGCTGACGCGCCAGCCTGCTGAAGGAAGAGCAAGAGAGGGTGGCTTGCGATTTGGTGAGATGGAGCGTGATTGCGTGATTGCACACGGTATGGCAGAATTTACAAAGGAACGTTTGATGGAGTGTTCCGATGCCTTCCGTTGCTTTGCATGCAAAGATTGTGGCTTGCTTGTGATCGCCAATCCTGAAGAAGGTATTTGGAATTGCCGAGGATGTGGAAATACAACGAGTTTCAGTCATGTAGAAATTCCCTATGCGTACAAACTCTTGCTGCAGGAGCTGGAAACCATGTGTATCTCTTCACGTGTGATTCCAAAGTCGAAACTGTTAGACTATGGTGGTGCAAGTGACAAAGGAGGATGCACGGTGTAAAGACACTTAATAAACAAATGCGAAACCAAATTTTTTACTCATATGAAGTAAATGGATAAGGGACTTATCCTCGTCTTTGATTTAGATCAAACGTTAGTAGCAACGAACAAACAGGTCAAACGACGTTTGACACGGAAACGCGGATATTACAAGGAGATCTGGGCACCTACAAAAAAGCCTGAACTCAATCCTGAGTTGCTCGAAGTGCTGCGTACTGCCTTAGAAGCAAAAGCAAAAGGTGGGGTCTATGCAATCTTCCTTTTAACAAATAATTCAGATACAGTTTTTATTCATCGTGTGATTCGTGCGATTGAACGTCATTTACAGACGAAGGATATCTTCCAAGCGATTTTAACAGCGGAGGACACAGAACCACGCGATACACCCAAAGGTTATACTAAAAATTATTCCTCCAAGTCCATTCGCGATATATATCGTCTGTTAAATCGTATGGAAGGTACAGAGGATGCTGAGAAGCGATATGCAAAAGAGGATATCTTGAAACGTGTGATCTTTTTTGATGATAATCCAGATCATCAGATTCGCCGCGAACTCTTTTTAGCAGGTGTCAAAGATCAGTATATAACAATTTCTCCACCGTTTATGGGTATCAACGAAACGCCCTATGGGCGTGTGTTACAAAAACTCCATACCTTCACGCCTTCCTTTTTCCCATTTCAGTCATGGGTACGTAGTGTTCGCAATATCATGAGGAAAACACGTAAGCAAAAGAGGAGTTAAAGGAAAGTTCTTTTCTTCATAACAAGAAACTACGAGTTCCTGTTATGAATAGAATGGTGTCAAAGCCTCCTTGTTTGGCACATATCCCACACCATGATTTAGGATGGGTCATGGTATTTGATTTAGATAATACAATCGTGGGAGAATACTATAATCTGCGAAAACATCCTCCAAGAAAACTTCCTCTCAATCCATTTGCTGTTCAACTGCTACAATACGGAATACAAGAACGTGTAAAAGAAAAAGGTACCGTAAGTACTATCCTCTTACTCACGAATAACAATGATACTGATTTTATCAATCTAATCGATTCACAATTACAGGAAGTGTGTGGTTGTGACACAGTGTTTGATTGTATAATAGATTCAAATCACCCTTTACGAGAAACAATACATGGAGGTCCTATGCATGGGACACATATGAAATCAATCAAAGATATCATTCGTTTCGTAAGACTTTTGAATAAACCTCATGAAGACTTGCTCAAACGATGTATTTTTATTGATGATCAAATCTATCACAAATTGGCAATTGAACTTATCGCAGCAGGATATCATAAACAATTTATTCACATTAATCCACCCTATTGCACTCCTGAACCCCTTCTGATACCAAATATACCACGATCTGTGAATCCCATATATTTTCCTCGTGTAGGTCCATCGACTGCGGTTGTGCATAAACGCTTTCCTCCCCTTCAAGGTAGTGCTCCGTGGAAATGAAGGTACAGAAACGGAATGGTAGTACAGAACATATCAGCTTTGATAAAGTCTTGCGTCGTGTTCGTCGTGCTGCACATGGTCTTAGTATAAACCCCGACGCTCTTGCACAACAAGTGCTGAGTCAGATTGTTGATGGTATCAAAACAGAAGATATTGATGATTTGACGTCACAACTGGCAGCATCTCTTTCTACCAATCATCCTGATTGGGCAACTCTTGCAGGGCGAATTGCGATTAGTAATCACCAGAAGAAGACAAAGGAGAGTTTCTGTGATACGATGCTGGACTTGTCCCACCAAATAAATCCTAAAACGGGCGAAGTCACATCCCTTATTCATGAAAAACTGATTGCTCTTTGTAATAATCCAGAAACAAAAGAGAAAATTGAGAAAGAGATTGACTATAGCCGTGATTATCTATTTGACTTTTTTGGTTTCAAAACGCTGGAACGCGCCTATTTGCTGAAGGATCGAACTGGAGTCATTCGCGAACGTCCTCAACATCTGTGGATGCGTGTTGCATTGGGTCTGTGGCCTGATAGTCTAGCAAATGCGTTTGAAACCTATCACTTACTGAGTCAAAAGAAATTTACGCATGCCACTCCTACATTGTTCAATGCAGGAACACCGCATCAACAACTCTCCTCTTGCTTTTTACTCGCCATGCATGATGACAGTATTGCTGGTATTTATAAAACGCTAGGCGACTGTGCAAAAATTAGTAAGTATGCAGGTGGAATTGGATTGCATGTTCATTCGATTCGTGCAAAAGGGTCGTCTATTCGTGGTACCAATGGATGCAGCAATGGAATTGTACCTATGTTGCGTGTCTTTAATAACACTGCACGCTACGTTGACCAAGGTGGCGGCAAGCGAAATGGATCGTTTGCGATTTATCTCGAGCCTTGGCATGCCGATGTAGAGGATTTCCTGAAGTTGAAAATTCCTACAGGCGCAGAGGAAGAGAGAGCGCGTGATTTGTTCTACGCCCTGTGGATTCCTGACTTGTTCATGAAGCGTGTCCAAGAGAATGGTTCTTGGTCTCTGTTCTGCCCAGATGAAGCTCCTGGATTGGCCGATGTGTGGGGTGATGCGTTTGAAGAGCTTTACATGCGGTATGAGAAAGAGGGGCGTGCGCGAAAGGTTGTCGATGCACAGAAACTTTGGTTTCAAGTGTTGGATGCGCAGATGGAAACAGGAACTCCTTATCTGGTGTATAAGGACGCTGCGAATCGCAAATCGAATCAACAGAATATTGGTACAATTAAATCATCCAATTTATGCTCGGAAATTATTGAGTACTCATCGCCAGACGAGACAGCTGTGTGCAATTTAGCATCACTTTCACTCCCGTCTTTTATAACTAAGAATAATTTGAATGAAAATTATTTTAATTTCGATGAACTTCGTCGTGTAACACGCGTTGCGATTCGGAATTTGAATCGTGTGATTGACATTAACTTTTATCCAACTCCTGAAACGGAACGATCCAACATGCGTCACCGTCCTGTTGGGTTGGGCGTGCAAGGCCTTGCCGATGTATTTGCCATGCTACGTCTGGAGTGGGAGAGTCCAGAAGCAGCCGATCTAAATCAACGAATGTTTGAACATATCTATTACGCTGCTGTGGAGGAGTCAAGTGCAATTGCTCGACTAGAAGGAAGCTATTCAACCTTTGCAGGATCACCAGCATCGAAGGGACAACTCCAACCTGATCTGTGGGGAGTTACTCCAGTGACTGAAATCGATGGAACACTTGATTGGGCATCCCTACGTGAAGGAGCCAAAGGAGGGTTGCGCAATTCCCTTTTACTCGCACCTATGCCAACGGCGAGCACATCGCAGATTCTAGGAAATAATGAATGTTTCGAACCTTTCACGAGCAATCTCTATACACGCCGTACGCTTGCAGGAGAGTTTATTATGATCAATAAGTATTTGCTCAAAGAACTAATGGATACAGGACTGTGGTCTGACGAGTTGAAGCAACAGATGATTGTGCGAAATGGATCTGTCCAAGGAATTCCAGGTATTCCTGAGGATATGCAGAGACGCTACAAGACTGCATGGGAGATGAAACAACGTGTCTTAATTGATATGGCAGCATCACGTGGAGCATTCATTTGTCAGAGCCAGAGTCTGAATTTGTTTGTCAGTGATGCAAATTATGCGAAGCTCACATCGATGCACTTCTATGCTTGGCAACAAGGTCTGAAGACAGGATGCTATTATCTGCGCACAAAGGCGCCTGTGATGGCCCAGAAATTTACAATTGATCCTCGCTTCGCTGGATCGAGTTCGAATGCAGTGCAACAGATTGAAGACAATGATGATAGTGATGATGATGGATCGTCTATGACGAGTGATGAAAGCAAGGAGGATCTTGAGCGAAAGGCTGCAGAGTTTGCAGCGTTGGTAGAACAAGCCAAAGCAGCGCAAGAGAATGGTGGTGAATGCTTGATGTGTGGAAGTTAAATAATGGATTCACATAGAAATACGTGATAGCAATGCTAGCGCTTATTGGTATGTGTTAAAATTAGTAATAAAAGTAGATGGATACTCTGAAAAAACCGTACGAAGAAATCGTACAGAGCATCCGGAATCAAGATTATGATACATTACAAAAGCATGTCTATGTATGTTTTGCAAATGGGTGTATTGTTGTCACAAGTTTTTTACAAAAACAAGGAGAGCCAGGATGGTCCGCAGACATTCGTGACGAACATGGTCATGCAGTATTTAGTGAAGAAGAGCAAAAGGAGATTGAAGATGTCTTTGCCAAAGCAACTTGGCTGATTCCCTTTTTCACAGATAAGGAACTAGGGCAAGCCCTAAAACAAGAGGGTGGTGCTCTTTCCTTTGCGCCAGGTGGGACTATGCTTTCATCTGGAATCAAACTGACAGGTGATGATTTGAGCATGGATAAAGCGTTTGAAGCGATGCTCAAGAAAACAGAAGAACTTGATCAATTCTGGGCAACCTTTGCGAAAAATGATCCTGGATTTTCCAAACTCATTACGGAAGGAGATATTCCAGTACCTACGCCGAATCCAGCCATTACAATTCCAGTTCCCAAAAAACCTCTTGTGCAACTTCTGATTACACTCATTGATCTCTTACGCATGAGTTCAGGAGTTGCAGGACAATCCAGTACATTTTTAACACTGATTGTCTTACTTGAAGAATTTATCACTGGACAATGGCGTCAAATGATTATGACCTCTTTAGCGTTTCTCAGTCCATCAGGTATGGCAACAGGAGTTGTCTTCAAGTATATTATCAATGCATGGCAGTTAATAAATCCTGAATTACGAACACAACTTGCAAAAGACATGTACAAAGGAAGTAAATCTCTTTTGGTAGGGTTTTTACTCTGGGCAGCTTCCACTCTTCCTCCAGAGTTCATTCGTACGCAGATCAGTGCTGCAATTGAACAACTGCGAACTATGGTAACAGGTCTTCAAGATAAATTAGATACTCTAACAGGTCCAGCAAAAGCACAGCTTGAGCAACAGGGTTTGACACTTGTGTTTCCTAAACTGGAACTCGATGCATTACAAAAGTTATCGATTGAAGATATTCAAAATCTCCAAGTGTTAGCAAGTTGGCCCGTAATCGTTTGCACACAAGAATTTCAAGACATTTTGAAACCATTAAAAGCGGATCCTATTATGCGGCTAATCATTGAATTAATGAATATACCTATTATTGATGAAGATATACTCAAAGTGTGTGGAACGAAAGATATGAAATCAATCGGTGAATCACTTGCAGAGAGTGCGAAACCTGCTGTTGTTCCTGTTGCTGCTGCTGCACAAGGAGGTGGAAAACGAAAACAGTCACGACGCGTAAAACGGACAGCGAAACGACAATCTAGAAAGACTCGATCTTAGACCAACGGACATTTCAAACCAGCACGAAAAGTAAAGAGAAATGGGAAAACATCACATTGAAGATTCTAAACTCTACACTGTGAAGTATGCTTTGAAGACATGTAATCTC
>JACCDW011964398.1_pt1 | contig 16833 bp, 17 predicted proteins | sample 7449781 | NCBI WGS metagenome assembly JACCDW01 (sample SAMN15323449, study PRJNA562643) | freshwater metagenome | isolation source: river surface water | place: USA:Blue River Watershed | collected 2017-08-18
TGAACAGGTCAGACAAGATGCGATGAATGATGGTTTTGGTGCGTGGATTGCCGCCTGTTTGTGTCAGGCCACTGGCTATCTTTAAAAAATCTTGAACTTCATTTGTTTTGAAAATTTGAACGGTCATGGTTATCTCCTAGAGGTTGGTCTTACTTGGTTGCTTGGGGAAAGCCCCCTTCACATTGCAAAAAACTGTCTGAGTTAGTTAACGTGTTTGTTGCATGGGTTGAATTAAAGGGCAGTGCCATCAATACATCCAATACCAAATTCATCCGTAGCGATACCTTTTGCATATAGTGAATGGTTTTTGTGTTAAAAATCAGCCACTTACAACGCACCATATCTAGCGGGTATGGATTACCCTAATGGATCTTCGTCAATTACGTTATTTCGTAGCAGTTGCCACGACCAAGAACTTCACGCGTGCAGCTGAGCAAATGCACATTGCACAGCCACCACTGAGTCGACAGATTCAGCTCCTTGAGGAGGAGCTCGGGGTCCTGTTGATTCAACGCAGCAGCAGGCCTTTGCGCTTGACCGACGCGGGGCGCGTTTTTTACGAAGAAGCATTGCAGGTGCTTCATCGGGTCGAACAAATGAAAGCGGGTGCCAAACGCGTTGGTCAAGATCGACGCCAATCCATTTCAATTGCCTATGTCGCATCGACTTTGTACGGCGGCCTTCCTATGCTGATTCGCATGTTTCGCAAGCGTTACCCCGAGACAGATATTCATTTGGTCGATCTGAGTTCGGTGCATCAGATCGCGGAGCTGAAATCAGGGCGTATCGACTTGGGATTCGGGCGGATCCGAACTGGCGACACGTCAGTGGCTCGCGTGGTTTTAAGGGAGGAGCGTCTGGTTCTTGCCTTGCCGCCAAGTTCTCCCTTGGCGAAGGCACGCGGCAGGATCAGTCTGAAGGAGTTGGTCAATCAGAATCTGATTGTTTTCCCCAAGGATCCACGGCCAAGTTATGCAGACCACGTCTTGAGCTTGGTTCATGACCAAGGCATTCAGCTCGGTGAAATTCACGAAGTTCGTGAGATACAAGCCGCTCTGGGTTTGGTGGCATCAGAAATGGGGGTGTGCATCATTCCTGCGGCGGCTCGCGTCAGGTCCGATCTGGTGTATCGCGTCATAGATGATGAGCGTGCGACTTCTCCGATCATCTTGAGTCATCGTCTCAATGACGATTCTTGGTATATCGCTGCTATCAAAGAACTGATCGTGGAGATGTATGCAGAGAATCCGCCATGGTTAGACCTAGAGAACAATGCATTTCCATCCCTGTTGGGCAAAGAGGTGCCCATCACAACGTCTACAAAAGTCAGTCGACGAAAAGGAAGCAGTCAAAAGCTGTCGTCTAACTAAACTTGCCGCCACTTTGGGTCTGACTTCCCAGTTCCTGCACGAAGGCTTGGGCTGCCATTGAGCGTGATGCGCCCTTGCGCCACAAAATCCCAGCGTGTCGCAGAGGCTGTGGGGCATGTAATGAAATTGCCCGAAATTGCGCTTGGTTCATAGATGCGGCTCGTTCAGGAACGATCGTGGCCAGCGTTCCCGTTTTGCAGGCTTCGATCAACGCATTGACGGATTCCATCTCGACACGAATTTCGGGTGAGATGTTTGCTGCTTTGAAAGCTTCATCGAGCATTCGCCGAGTCGCAAAACTTTTGGGCAGCAAACACAAAGGGACGTTTTTTAAATCTTGCATGCGCAGCGAACGGCGTTTGGCCAAACGGTGATCCACGCTGACGAGCAGCTGTAACTGTTCGCTGAACAAATGCTCGGCATCAATATCTGCATGTTGTGTTGGATGGAAAGCAATACCCACATCGAGTTGTCCTGAGACTAAGTGTTTTTCAATCAGGTCAGCACGAAGATCCCGGATCGAAACACGAATGCCAGGGTAGTTTGCACTGAAGTGCGCCACAGCAGCAGGCACAAGGGTATCCATGAACGTGGGAATAACGCCGACGGTCAATGTCCCGGATTGCAGACCATTCAATTGAGCGAGCGCCATGCGACCTGCTTCTAGCTCTTGTATTGCTCTGCCTACAAAACCTTTGTAGGCCAATCCAGCCTGAGAAATTTTGAGACCGCGTCCAATGCGATCAAACAAGACCGTCCCCAACTCATCTTCCAATTGACGTAGACCGTGGGAGAGCGTGGATTGGGTGATGAACAGGGCTTGCGCAGACTGCGTGAGATGTTCAGTTTCGGCAAGACTGAGGAAGTATCTGAGTTGTCGAAGTTCCATGGTTCAAAATATAGTTCGATTGAAACGAACATTATGTTCTAAATAATTCATTTGATGAATTGATTTGTGACACATAGGATTGCGTTGTCGATGTGCTGAATTTTTGATTTTCTTCAAAACGGTGCGCGTCGATAGATCAAGAAACATCCATTCCAATTTCATCACTGAATAAGACGCCATGCCTCACATCATTTCGCTGCAACCGCGCATCATCGATATTCCAACAGTTCGGCCTCACAAGTTGTCCTTTGGCTCTATACAGCAACAAAGTTATTGCATCGTTCGGATCGAGTTGTCCGACGGTGCAGTGGGGTGGGGCGAGGCGGCCACCATTGGTGGTGCCTCTTGGAATGAAGAGTCCCCCGAGAGCATCTTGCATGCAGTCAAGGCTTATTTGACGCCAGCAGTTCTCAACCAAGAAGCAGGTGGTTTTGAATCGATTTTGCTCCGCATGGATAAAAGCTGCCGTGGCAACTACTTCGCCAAAAGTGCCGTTGAGATGGCGCTCATTGATGCAGTGGCTCGGTCTCAGAATTTGCCAGCTTGGCAATTGCTTGGCGGTAAGTTGCATGAGCGTTTGCCTTTGGCTTGGACATTGGCGACCGGGGATGTCGCCAAAGATCTAGAAGAGGCCTACCGAAAGCTAGAAGAGCGGCGTCACCGCATTTTCAAAATCAAAATTGGTGCACGTTCGCCGCAAGACGATGTCGCACTGGTCACCGCCATTGCGCGCGAATTGGCGGGTAAAGCACGATTCACGGTGGATGTGAATCAGGCTTGGGATGTCAATACAGCTCGAAGATACGTCCCCGAATTGGCAGATGCTGGTGTGGACTTGATTGAGCAACCTGTTGCAAAGTGGAACATTGAAGGTTTGACTTCGTTGGTCGGTATGCAGATGCGCACGCTCATCATGGCTGATGAGAGCGTTTGTACGCCGCAGGAGGCACTCATGTTGTCAAAACAAAACGCGTCACATGTTTTCTCATTGAAAGTGGCAAAGCATGGCGGCTTACTTCGCACACGCAAAGTCGCTGCGGTTGCCGAGGCTGCTGACATCGATTGGTATGGCGGCACGATGCTCGAGACATCGCTGGGCAGTGCTGCATCGGCCCACGTTTTCTCGACGCTCCCAGGTAAGCACCACGGTTGCGAATTGTTCGGGCCGCAACTGCTGGTTGACGACATTGTCGAGACACCCATGTTGGTGAAAGACTTCGATTTGCATATTCCAGATGGTCCAGGATTTGGCGTCACGATTGATGAGAAAAAGCTCGATCGTTTCGACAGGTCAAAGCAAGGCTTGAATCCCACACATTTTGATCTTGGACGCAAATAAGCATCCTGAAATTAGCCAATCAACCCAAGGAGAAATTAATGTTGTATCTCGTGCGCATGGATGTTCGTATTCCCACAGGTGCTGATCCTAAACAGATGGATGAAATCAAGGCTCTCGAAAAAGCGTATTCGCAAGAGCTGCAGCGTGACGGACGTTGGGTCCATTTGTGGCGTGTCGTCGGTGAGTACGCCAACTACAGTGTGTTTGATGTGAGTTCAAACGATGAGTTGCATCAGCTTCTTTCTGCGTTGCCTCTGTTTCCATACATGGAGATCCATGTCACGCCTCTGGCTCAACACCCTTCTTCTATTGTCTGAGGTCATGATGAAACTTCATAAACTAGTCAACAGCGTCAGCTTGAAATGGCTTGCTATTGCAGCCTGCGGTTGGATGGCCATCTCATCTGTGCATGCAGCCTATCCAGACAAACCCATCCGCTGGATTGTTCCGTTCCCACCTGGTGGCGCCATGGACAGTATTGCGCGCTCTGTTGGCGAGCAACTGTCGCGCAAGTTGGGCCAGCCTTTGGTGATTGAAAACAAAGCCGGTGCGGGTGGTAACTTAGGCGTTGACTTCGTGGCCAAGTCACCTGCCGATGGTTACACCATGGTGATCACATCCATTGGTATGGTGACCAATCGTCACTTGTACGCCAAGTTGAGCTATGACCCAATCAAAGACTTTGCACCGGTGTCTATGCTGGCTGTTGTGCCCAACATGCTGGTGGTCAATCCAACGAAGGTGAAAGCAAAAAACCTGCGTGATTTGATTGCAGAAGTCAAGGCAAAATCCGGAAAGCTGACCTATGCATCAGCGGGTAACGGAACTTCAATTCATTTGGCCGGTGAGTTGTTCACATCCATGACCGGTCTGGACATCCAACACATCCCTTATCGCGGTAGTGGCCCTGCTGTTTCCGATTTACTGGGTGGACAAGTGGACATGATGTTTGACAGCGTGTCATCGGCACGTCCCTATGTACAGGCAGGTAAGTTGAATGCCTTGGGTGTCACCACGTCAAAGCGGTCAACCGCCATGCCAGAAGTGCCAACCATTGCAGAGGCTGGCGTTCCAGGGTACGTGCTTTCTCCTTGGTTTGGTGTCTTCATGCCTGCAGCAACGCCGCCCGATATTGTGAAATTTATGAATGCAGCGTTGATCGAGGCGATGAGTCGCACTGAAGTCAAAGCGCGCTTCTCCGTATTAGGTGCGGAAGCGATTGGCAGCACACCAGAAGCATTTGCTGCTAGTTTGATGGCAGAGAGCGCGAAATGGGAAAAGCTCATTCGCGAGAAAAATATCCAGCCCGATTGAAAGAGAACAAATGTCTGACCTCTATTCCGTTCAACTTTCGGATGGCCCAGGATTTCCAGTTGTCGTGAGCCATGCCTTGGGCTTGGATCACTCTATGTGGTCGGGCTGGATAGATACCCAAAAAGGACAACGTCCCATATTGGCGTATGACCATCGTGGACAGGGCCGATCTAAGCTCGGCTTGCGCCCGCTTGATTTAGACCTCTTGGTGGAAGATGCAGCCACACTCGTCAACGCGTGGAAGCGCGGTCCTGTCGTCTTCGTGGGCCTGTCGCAGGGTGGCATGGTCGGGCAAGGATTGGCCATCAAGCACCCGAGTTTGGTGAGGGGACTTGTGTTGGCTCACACCGTAGGCAGTTATGCACCTGCAGCGCAAGCTGCTTGGAAGGAGCGCATCGCTACTGTTGAGCAGCGCGGAATGGCAGCTGTCGTCGACCTGATTTCGCAGCGGTATTTGTCTGAAGATTTTCGAGCAAACAACCCTCAAGTCACTGATGCACTTCGCGCTCAGATTTTGGCTAACGATGCAAAAGCCTATGTTGCCAATTGCCAAGCGGTTGCCAGCGTCAATTGGTTGAATGATTTGAAATTGATCGGCTGCCCCACCTTGATTCTAGCTGGAGCGTTAGACATGGGGGCAACGCCAGCGATGGCAGAAGCGATACATCATGAAATTTCAGGTTCGCAATTAGAAATTTTTGAGCATGCATCTCATCTGAGCCCACTTGAGCAACCCGAAAAATTCCAACACGCGGTTAGTGAGTTTTTAAATAGACTTTGAGTCTATTTCTCCGCCTTTTTATTTGAAAAATTTCATAAAAATATGATCAACAAAATTTGCAAAAGTATTCCAGATGCCTTGTCCGGAATCAAAGACGGATCGACGGTCTTGATTGGCGGTTTCGGTACTGCCGGTATCCCAAATGAACTCATCGACGGATTGATTCAGCATGGTGCACGCGAACTGACAGTCGTCAACAACAACGCTGGCAACGGAGACACCGGGTTGGCTGCCTTGCTCAAGGCAGGACAAGTACGAAAAATCATTTGTAGCTTTCCTCGGCAAGCCGACTCATACGTCTTTGATGAGCTCTATCGAAGCGGAAAGATCGAGTTGGAGTTGGTGCCCCAAGGAAACTTGGCTGAACGACTTCGTGCCGCTGGCGCTGGCGTTGGTGCGTTCTACACGCCAACTGGCTTTGGAACAGAGCTGGCATTGAATGCAGACGGAACACCCAAAGAGACGCGTCGTATCAATGGCAAAGACTACGTGCTCGAGTATCCAATCTACGGCGATGTGGCCTTAATCAAAGCTGAAACGGGCGATCGTTGGGGGAACCTAACCTTCCGCAAGGCAGCGCGTAATTTTGGCCCTGTCATGGCCACCGCAGCCAAATGCACCATTGCAACTGTTCACGATGTGGTCGAACTGGGAAAGATGGATCCCGAGTCAATCGTGACCCCTGGAATATTCGTCTCACGCATCGTGAAGATTGAACGCGTGGCGACACAAGCGGGCGGCTTCAAGCAAGCTGCGTAAGGAAAACTTGTATGACTAATTACACAAAACGAACAAAGCAAGAACTCGCTCAGCGCGTGGCGCAAGATATTTTTGATGGCGCGTATGTCAACCTTGGCATCGGTCAACCCACACTGGTTGCTAATTATTTGCCTGAGGGTATGGAGGTCGTCCTTCACAGCGAAAACGGCATCCTAGGGATGGGACAGGCACCGTTGGCTGGAGAGGAAGATTACGACTTGATCAACGCTGGTAAGCAGCCTGTGACCTTATTGGCTGGCGGTGCTTATTTCCATCATGCGGACAGCTTTGCCATGATGCGTGGTGGTCATCTCGACATCAGTGTTTTGGGCGCATTTCAAGTGTCAGCGACTGGCGATCTTGCCAATTGGAGCACGGGTGAAGCAGGTGCGATTCCCGCGGTGGGTGGTGCGATGGACTTGGCTGTTGGCGCCAAACAGACTTGGGTCATGATGGATCTCCTCACTAAAAAAGGCGAGAGCAAGGTTGTCCAAGAGTGCTCATATCCCCTCACGGGATTGGGCTGCGTCAAGCGCATTTATTCTGATTTGGCAACGTTGGAATGCACCCCTGAAGGTTTGAAGCTGATCGATCAAGTGGATGGTTTGAGCAAAGAAGAGCTTGAACGACTCATCGGTCTCCCAGTTCACGTCTGATGAACAAAATCAGGACTGAATTGTTGAAGAAGAATTTTTAAGAGAACTCGTATGACTGAAGCCTATATTTGCGATGCAATTCGCACCCCCTTTGGACGTTATGGCGGCGCGTTGAGTAGCGTTCGTGCTGATGATTTGGCCGCAGTTCCAATCAAGGCCTTGATGGAGCGCAACCCCACCGTCGACTGGTCGCAAGTGACCGATGTGCTTTATGGCTGTGCCAACCAAGCCGGCGAAGACAACCGCAACGTGGCGCGCATGGCTGCTTTGCTCGCAGGCTTGCCCATGGAGGTGCCAGGTGGCACGATTAATCGCTTGTGTGGTTCAGGCTTAGACGCGGTGGGCACCGCAGCACGCGCCATCAAATCGGGCGAAGCGGCGCTGATGATCGCGGGCGGTGTCGAGAGCATGAGCCGTGCCCCCTTTGTCATGCCCAAAGCCGAGAGCGCATTCAGCCGCAACAACGCGGTGTATGACACCACCATTGGCTGGCGCTTTGTGAACAAGCTCATGAAGGCGCAATACGGCGTGGACAGCATGCCCGAAACCGCAGAAAACGTGGCAGTCGATTACAAGATTGAGCGCGAAGCGCAGGACCAAATGGCTTTGCGTAGCCAGCGCAATGCATTGGCCGCCATCCAAAATGGTCACTTTGCACGCGAAATTTGTGCTGTGACCATTCCCCAGAAAAAAGGCGATGCTTTGGTGGTGAGCCAAGACGAACACCCACGCGACACCAACCTAGAGTCGTTGACCAAGCTCAAAGGTGTCGTGCGTCCCGATGGCAGTGTGACCGCAGGCAATGCCAGTGGCGTGAACGATGGCGCTTGCGCTTTGTTGTTGGCCAACGAAGCGAGCGTGAAGCAATATGGTCTGACGCCCAAAGCTCGCGTGGTGGGCATGGCCACGGCAGGTGTAGCACCCCGTGTGATGGGCATTGGCCCCGCGCCGGCCACCGAAAAAGTGTTGGCACAAACGGGTTTAACGATTGACCAAATGGATGTCATTGAACTGAACGAAGCTTTTGCTGCCCAAGGTTTGGCCGTACTGCGTATGTTGGGCTTGAAGGACGACGATGCCCGCGTGAACGCTTGGGGCGGTGCCATTGCGCTGGGTCATCCTTTAGGTGCTTCGGGCGCGCGTTTGGTCACCACGGCCATCAACCGTTTGCACACCACGGGTGGGCGCTATGCGCTGTGCACCATGTGCATTGGGGTGGGGCAGGGGATTGCCTTGATCATCGAGCGGGTTTGAACTAAACCTTCCCCGTTTGTGGTGGTCGTCTTTGGGCGCGAGATAATCTGCCCATGACCTTGATTTCAATTCTTGTGGGCACCTTAGTCGCCGGCATGGGCAGTGTGTGGCTGGCGGCCTTGTTGGCTTATGCGCTGCTGTCGCGTTTCACCCAGCATTTGTTGAGCCTTGCGGCGGGCGCTTTACTCGCCACGGCGTTCACACGCCTGTTGCCAGAGGCTTTTGAGCTGTCTGTGGAGGCGGGCGTTTCAGCACATGCTTTGTTCGTGGCGCTTCTGGTGGGCTTGGTGTTTTTCTTCTTGCTCGACAAAGCTGAGTTGTGGCACCACGGGCATGAGCATGGGCATGACCATGACCATGACCATGCTCACAGCCATGCACACGACCATACGCATGAACACGCACATCACACGCACGATGTGCATCACCAGCATCACGACCATAGCCACCACAGCGGTGGCTGGGCGGTGCTGTTGGGCGACAGCGTGCACGCGTTTGGCGATGGCATTTTGATTGCGGCGGCTTTTGTGGCAGACCCGCGTTTGGGCGTTGCGGCTGCTTTGGCAGTGATGGCGCACGAAGTGCCGCACCATGTGGGCGACTTGGTGGTGTTGCGCCAAACGCTGAGTAACCCACGCGCTGCCTTGTTCAAACTCACGCTGGCCGGTGGCGTGACGGCGATCGGTGGCGTGATGGGCTATCTGCTCGTGGGTGCATTGCACGAGTACTTGCCGTTTTTCTTGGTGGTGGCTGCCAGCAGCTTTATTTATGTCGCGCTGGCTGATTTGATTCCGCAGTTGCAAAAACGTCTCTCGCCGAAAGAGACAGCAGCCCAAGTGGCTTGGCTGTTTGCAGGCATTGCCCTGGTCGCCGCTTTAGGCGAGTGGGCACAGCACTGATTTCAAGATTTTTCGCAGGGCATGGCGGGTGTGTTGCACCACTCGCTCCAGCTGCCTGCATACAAGGCGGTGCGTCCTAGGCCCGCTACTTCCATGGCCAGCACATTGGGCACAGCGCTCACGCCACTGCCGCAGTGGTGCACCACGGTGTCTGGTTTGGCATCACCCAGCAAGGCAGCAAATTCAGCACGCAGTTCGTCTGCGCTTTTGATAAAACCCTTGGCGTTGAGGTTGGTGTTGAATGGGCGGTTCAGTGCGCCGGGAATGTGGCCTGCCACAGGATCGAGTGGCTCCACCTCGCCGCGATAGCGCGGTGCGCCGCGTGCGTCGATGAGGGTTTGTGAGCCGTCGTTCAAATGCGCAGACACGGTGGCGGTATCTACCAATCTCACCAGCGGCTCGCGCAGTGCAAAGTTGCCTATCGCCTGCGTGGTTTTGGTCGCTCTAGTTGTCTCGCCTGAAGTCACAGAGCCACCCGCAGCCACCCAAGCTTGAAAGCCACCATCCAGCACGGCCACAGCATCGTGGCCACACCACTTGAGCATCCACCACAAGCGGCCGCAGTAGTTCATGCCGTTGCGGTCGTACACCACCACTTGGGTGTCTTGGTTCACGCCCATGCTTTGCAACCAAGCTGCAAATACGTCGCGCTGGGGCAGCGGGTGGCGGCCACCATTCACACGCTTGTTTGCGTCGTGTGTGGCAAGGTGAAGGTCCAGGTCAGCGTGTTGTGCGCCTGCGATGTGTTGCTCTACAAACTGCGCGTGGCCTGCCGGTGGGTTCATCAAGTCGAAGGTGCAGTCAAACACAGCGACAGCCGCACCGCTGGTTTGCAGGGCTTGGAGTTGAGCAACAGAAATGAGTGTGGTGTACATGGTGTGTTCCTTTGCGGCTTCAACGCTTCACGGATGATGAGTGGTGTCAGTGTTCTTCGGCAGGTGTTTGTGGTGCGGCACGTGCACGCAGCAAAGTGGCAGAGATCCCGCTTAGGGTAATCAGTGCCATGCCCGCCCAACCGATGAGTGGGATGTCATCACCAAACAGCAGCAAGCTGTAGAGCGCAGCAAACACAATGCCCGAGTATTGCAAGTTGGCCACCACCAGCGTGGCGCCGTGGCTGTAGGCGCGTGTCATGCACAGCTGACCGAGTGAGGCAAAAATGCCCACGGGGATCAGCCACACCGCGTGCTCCCACTCCCAAGTAGAGATACCCATGAATGCCATACCTGCCAGTCCTGCCAGGATGGTGCCGATGGCAAAGTAAAACACGGTGCGCGTTTCGGGTTCTCCAATGCGCCCCAAGGCCGTGACTTGCATATAAGCAAAGGCCGCGCAAAAGCCAGACATGAGGCCAATGAGACCTGCATAAATTTGGTCTTGTGCCATGGTGGGTCGCAGCACCATGACCACGCCCGCAAAGCCGGCCATGACGGTGAGGGCTAAGGGGCCTTGTGACCAAGCGCTTTGACCTTCACTCGGTTTCCAATTGATGAGAGAGCCGCCCACGATGAAGGCGGCAATCCAAACGCTGCTCATGTAGTTGAGCGTCATGGCAGTGGCCAGTGGCAACTTGGCGATGGCGTAAAACCAAGCACTCAATGAGGTAACACCGATGATGGACCGCCACACGTGCATGCCCAAATATTGGGTGCGTAGCGAGATGTTTTGTTGTTGCGCAATGACTACTAAAAAAATGCAACCCACAACGCCACGGTAGAACACGAGTTCAGCCGAGTTGAAGTGGGCGGAGCCATATTTGACGCAAACACCCATCGTGGCAAAGAAAGCTGCACCCAGCAGCATCCACAGGGCTTGCATGCGTATGGCTTAGCTTTGTGCGAAGTTGAGTTTGCCGCGGTACCACTCGTGGAAGTGCTGCATGCCGTCTTCCATCGGGCTTTGGTAAGGGCCGACTTCGTTGTCGCCGCGCTGCATGAGAGCCTTGCGACCTGCGTCCATGCGCTCAGCAATTTCGTCGTCCTCAATGCAGGTTTCCATGTAGGCCGCGCGTTGGGCTTCGACGAACTCGCGCTCGAAGGCCACGATTTCTTCTGGGTAGTAGAACTCCACCCTGTTCAACGTTTTGGTGGGGCTGACAGGGTGCAGTGTGGACACCGTCAGCACATGTGGGTACCACTCCACCATGATGTGAGGGTAGTAGGTGAGCCAAATCGCACCGCGCTCGGGCAGCGCACCGCTGCGGTAGTTCAGCAGCACGTCGTGCCATTTTTTGTAGACGTCAGAGCCGGGTTTGCCAAAGGTGTTGGCCACGCCCACGGTTTGCACCGAGTACTCGGGCTTGAATTCCCATTGCAAATCGTCGCAGGTGACAAAGTTGCCCAAGCCAGGGTGGAAGGGGCCGACGTGGTAGTCCTCAAGGTAGACCTCGATGAAGGTCTTCCAGTTGTAATTGCACTCGTGCAGCTCGACGTGGTCGAGGGCGTAGCCATCAAAGTTGAGGTCTTTGGCTGGGCCCATGCCTGCGAGGTCAGCCAAGATGTCGCGGCCGTTGTCTTCGAACAGCATACCGTTCCACTCGCGCAACTTGTAGTTGTTGAGGTTCAGACAAGGGTCGTGCGAGAAGTGGGGCGCACCCAGCAATTCGCCAGAGGGTGCATACGTCCAACGGTGCAGAGGGCACACGATGTTGCCACCGGCAGAGCCTGGAGCTTGGGTGTTGAGTGAACCACGGCCCTTGAGCATCACCGCTTGGCGGTGACGACACACGTTGGATACCAGTTCTACGCCTTTGGCCGAGCGCACAAGAGCACGCCCTCCGCCTTCATGCGGCAAAGCGTAGTAGTCGCCCACATTGGGCACAGCAAGCTGGTGGCCCACATAACGGGGCCCTTGCTGAAAGATGGTCTCCAGTTCGCGCTGAAAAAGCGCCTCATCGAAATAACTGGTAACTGGTAGTTGGCTGTGCGCCTGCTGCAGTTGAAGACTTAAATCAGACATGGGTGACCTGACCTAAAGACTCCCCACAGGGAGATAAGTGGACAAAAATAAATCGGCCCGAAGGTCGATTGAAGGATGCCCATTGTACCCAAGGGGGTCAACCATGCCCCGCATGCAGCCTAAAATGGCAGGCTATTTGACCCACCTCAAAACGGATATCCGCACACCATGCCCAAGGCCAAAACTACCCCAAGCGGCGCAGACACTGCGCCCGTCAGCTATGAGGCTGCTTTGAAAGAGCTGGAAGGCTTGGTGCAGCAAATGGAGTCAGGCCAGTTGCCATTGGCTGATTTGTTGTCTGGGTACCAACGTGGTGCCGAACTTTTGGGTTACTGCCGCGCGCAATTGGATGCCGTAGAGCAGCAAATCAAAGTTCTGGACAACGGCGCTTTGAAAGCTTGGACACCCACGTGAGCAAAGACATGACCCCTGCCGAACTCGACCAGTGGAGCAATCATTGGCTGGCTGTCGTTGAAGACGCCTTGTCAAACTGGATCAGCCCCGAAGCCCCTGCGGGCTTAGGCGAAGCCATGCGCTACGCCGTGCTTGATGGCGGCAAGCGTTTGCGCCCCCTGTTGGTGTTAGCGGCGCGTGAGGCCGTGGCCCACGGCCAGAAAGATGCAGCACTTGACGAGGCCGCATTGCGAGCCGCTTGCGCCGTAGAGCTGATTCATGCTTATTCACTGGTGCACGACGACATGCCTTGCATGGACAACGATGTGCTGCGCCGTGGCAAGCCGACCGTGCATGTGCAGTTTGGTGAGGCCCAGGCCTTGCTGGCGGGCGATGCTTTGCAGGCCTTGGCCTTTGAGTTCCTCACGCCTGACGCATCTTTGATTCCCTCTTGCGTACAAGCTCGGCTTTGTCGTTTGCTCGCCACCTCAGCCGGTCACGCCGGCATGGCCGGCGGTCAAGCTATTGACCTCGCCAGCGTGGGTGTGGCATTGACTGAAGACCAGTTGCGCCAAATGCATCGCCTCAAAACTGGCGCCTTGTTAGAAGGCAGCGTCATGATGGGCGCGGCCTGTGGAGAAACCACACCACAAGCCCTGAGTGGCTTGAAGCGCTATGGTCAAGCACTTGGCTTGGGTTTTCAGGTGGTGGACGATATTTTGGATGTCATAGCCGATTCAGCCACGCTTGGTAAAACTGCGGGTAAAGATGCCGCAAATGACAAACCTACCTACGTGTCGTTGTTGGGTTTGGAAGAGGCAAAGTCATATGCGCAGTCGTTGTTGCGCGAGGCGCTCAATGCCTTGCACAGCTCAGGCTTGACGCACACCCACACGCTGGCCGCGCTGGCCGAGCGCGTGGTGAACCGGAGCACTTGAATACACATGCCTAATTTGCTGCAAACCATCAATTCACCCGCAGACCTGCGGGCTGTGCCGCGCCACCAGTTGCCAGCACTGGCCGATGAGTTGCGTTCGTTCGTGCTCAACAGCGTGGCCAAAACAGGTGGACACCTCAGCTCTAACCTCGGCACGGTTGAGTTGACTGTGGCTTTGCACTATGTGTTCAACACACCGCACGACCGTATCGTTTGGGATGTGGGTCACCAAACTTACCCACACAAAATCTTGACGGGTCGTCGCGACCAAATGGGCACGCTGCGCCAACGTCACGGCCTCAGCGGCTTTCCGCGCCGTGACGAAAGCGAGTACGACGCCTTTGGCACCGCCCACTCGTCCACCAGTATTTCTGCAGCCTTAGGTATGGCCATTGCTGCTCAACAAAAGGGTGAACAACGCCACGCCATCGCCGTGATTGGCGACGGTGCGATGACGGCAGGCATGGCCTTTGAGGCTTTGAACAACGGCGGTGTGTCCACATCCAAGTTGCTAGTCATCTTGAACGACAACGACATGTCCATCAGCCCACCCGTGGGTGCGCTGAATCGCTACTTAGCGCAATTGATGAGCGGCAAGTTTTACTCTGCCGCCAAAGAGGTAGGTAAGCAAGTGCTCAAAGGCGCACCGCCTTTGTTTGAACTGGCCAAGCGTTTTGAAGAGCATGCCAAAGGCATGGTGGTGCCCGCCACTTTGTTTGAAAAATTTGGCTTCAACTACATCGGCCCGATTGATGGGCATGACCTTGAGTCGCTCATTCCCACACTGGAAAACCTCAAGCATCTAGAAGGCCCGCAGTTCCTTCATGTGGTCACCAAAAAAGGGCAAGGCTACAAGTTGGCCGAGGCTGACCCCGTGGCTTATCACGGCCCTGGCAAATTTGACCCCGCTGTGGGGCTGGTGCCTGCAACTAGCCCAGCTAAAACCACCTTCACCCAAGTGTTTGGCCAATGGTTGTGCGATATGGCTGAGCACGACCCATTGCTGGTGGGTATCACGCCCGCCATGCGCGAGGGCTCGGGCATGGTCGAGTTCAACAAGCGCTTCCCCGAGCGTTATCACGATGTGGGCATTGCTGAACAACATGCCGTCACGTTTGCGGCGGGTTTGGCCTGTGAAGGTTTGAAGCCCGTGGTGGCGATTTATTCCACCTTCTTGCAACGCGCGTATGACCAAGTGATTCACGATGTGGCACTGCAAAAGTTGCCGATGGTGCTGGCGCTCGACCGCGCAGGCATTGTGGGTGCGGATGGCGCGACGCATGCAGGCTTGTACGACATCCCGTTCATGCGTTGCATTCCCAATGTCAGCATGGCCTGTCCTGCGGACGAAAACGAATGCCGTCAGTTACTGACCACCGCTTACCAACAAGACCATTGTGTGGCCGTGCGTTACCCCCGCGGTGCTGGTGCTGGCGTGCCTGTGACGCCTGGCTTGAATGCGTTGCCTTTTGGTAAAGGTGAGGTGCGTCGCGAAGGTAAGCGCATTGCCATCCTCGCGTTTGGCACGCTGCTGTACCCAGCGTTGCAAGCGGGTGAAGCGCTCAATGCCACGGTGGTCAATATGCGTTGGGCTAAGCCGCTCGATACGGAGCTGCTTGCCAAGATTGCAGCCACGCACGATGCCTTGGTCACGGTGGAAGAGGGGGCCGTCATGGGCGGCGCAGGTTCAGCCGTGCTCGAGGCTTTGCAAGATTTGCAACAACCTAAGCCAGTATTGGTGTTAGGTATTGGTGATGTGTTCACCGAACACGGTGATCCAGTCAAGTTGTTAGCCGAGATGGGTTTGGATGCAGCAGGCATTCAAGCGGCCATCGAAAAGCGTTTTGCAACGCTTTTGAATTAACTTTTCATTGAAGTAATTTCAAGCCTTCTGAAGAATTTTGAAATACAAGTTCTTCGGGGGTAAACCCGTGCCAAGTGTCGCCTTCGCAACTGCATACAATGCCCCATCTCTGAATGGAGGCGTACTCAAAATCGCCTCCTCTTAGGATATGTTTTAACAACTCATGGGAGTCTCAAATGGACCGTCGTTCCGTCATTAAAAACGCAGGTATTGCAGGTATCTTGGCTGCCGGTGCAGCACCCGCAGTGCATGCACAAGCCGCCATCCGCTGGCGTCTGGCTTCAAGCTTCCCCAAGTCGCTCGACACCATTCATGGTGCTGCTGACACATTTGCCAAGGCTGTCAAAGCCATGTCGGGTGGCAAGTTCGAAATCTCGGTGCACGCAGCTGGCGAAATCATGCCTGCGTTCGGCGTGGTCGATGGTGTGCAACAAGGCTCTATCGAAATGGCTCACACAGCCCCTTACTACTTCTTCGGTAAGGACGAAACCTTTGCTTTGGGTTGTGCCATTCCTTTCGGTTTGAACAGCCGTCAAATGACTGCTTGGATGTACGAAGGCAACGGCTTGAAGCTGATGCGCGAGTTCTACGCCAAGTACAACATCGTGAACTTCCCAGGCGGCAACACAGGCGCTCAAATGGGTGGCTGGTTCCGCAAAGAAATCAAATCGTTGAATGATTTGAAGGGCTTGAAGTTCCGTATTGGTGGCTTCGGCGGCAAAGTGTTGGAGCGTTTGGGCGTTGTGCCACAAAACATTCCTGGTGGCGATATTTACCCAGCGCTGGAAAAAGGCACCATCGACTCAGCCGAGTGGATTGGCCCATACGACGATTTGAAATTGGGCTTCAGCAAAGTGGCGCCTTTCTACTACTACCCAGGTTTCTGGGAAGGTGGTCCAGAGTTGGACTTCTTCATCAACGATAAAGCATTCGCTGCCCTGTCGCCTGAGAACAAGGCCATCGTGGAAGCCGCTGCTGCCATGGCGCACACCGACATGCAAGCCAAGTACGACGCACGTAACCCCGCTGCTTTGAAGCAGTTGGTGGGCTCTGGCACCAAGTTGCGCGAGTTCCCGAAAGACGTGATGGCTGCTGCCTTCAAAGAATCCATGGCTTTCTACGACGAAATCAGCGCCAAGAACGCGAACTGGAAAAAGGTCTACACCGACTACGCGAAGTTCCGTGGCGACTCCAACCTGTGGTTCCAATTCACGGAAGCCAAGTTCGACTCGTTCATGCAAAAGCAAAAGCTGTAATTCAGCCTTTGTGCAGGAACAGAAAAACCGCGCTTACGTGAACTGCACCCCAAAAGTTGGACACATGTCCAACGAAGTAAGGTGCAGTTTTTATGTCCAAATACACACAAGAGTTCAAACTCGAAGTTGTTAGAAATTACCTTTTAGGAGCACAAGGTCATAAA